>Ga0172371_10001457_pt1 | contig 37648 bp, 36 predicted proteins | sample Lak12m_FD_114543 | JGI IMG/M metagenome (GOLD analysis project Ga0172371, IMG submission 114543) | Freshwater microbial communities from Kabuno Bay, South-Kivu, Congo - kab_022012_12m | ecosystem: Environmental > Aquatic > Freshwater > Lake | place: Democratic Republic of the Congo: South-Kivu... | reverse complement strand
TTATTTGACAAATATTGCAAAATATGTGACAAATAATACCTTCTTAGCCTCCGCCCTAATAAGATGTAACTCTTTTGTCTCTTACTTCTCATGTATTTATCAATTATAGATTGCAAACCGCATTTTAAGTTTTAGTTCTTTTCCTGCAACACCTTTTGCTAATATCCCATCAAAGTGTTTTCCATTTTCAATATATTGCATTCTAATTCTACCAAACATACTATTATCTTTGTAATCTAATTTGAATTCGCCTGTTCCTTTTAAAACTTCTCTTTCGCCTTCATGTTGTGTGCTCTTTAATGTTCCGCCTTGTACATAGTTTATTGTTGTATCTTTAACAAAGCCTTTGAATTCAATTATCTCTGCTTTTGATATTTCGTTTTCTTTCATTGCGATTTTAACATTCTTTAAGATATCATCATTTTCATCAAATTCCAATTCAATCTCTTTGAAAGTCACTTGGTTATTATTAAAGTACGCTGAATTCATTTCTATCATCTCTCTTTAATGTAATAATTTATATAAATTTATGGTGTTTCTGCTTCAGGAACTTCTTCTAACTGTTCACATAGATTTTGTGCTGTTGGTTGATAATACACAATCTCTGAGTTATCATAAGGATTTACTAAATAACACAAATCCTCTTGTTGCAACGCAGTAGTAATTTCTTCTAAAGAATCAAATTCCTTTGTTTCATCTGATTCACATTCTTTCGGTCTTTCACAATTGTCAAAACATTTATTGCTTGCAACATATATTCCTTTTCCTGGAGTATATTTGAAAACTGTGTATCCTTCTAATGTTTCATCATAAGTATCATTCAAAAACAAATTATAATTAACTCTTACCTTTTCTTCTACGTCTGGATAATATGCTGGATTTGCAAGGTTGTTGTTAAAACTAAATGTTACATTTCCTTTTGGTAATAGGGCTGTACCATAATTAACAGAGCCCTCTCCTGCCCCCAAACCATCATAAGGCATTTGATAAAAGATAGAGGGTCTCGCACCTTGATGGTAAACGGGATATATTTGATATTCTTGTGTCGTTGGGTCTTGTATTACAAATAGTTTATATTTCCCTGAGCCCAAAATACCGATTGGTATTTTTTCACTAAAGTTTTTTCGCCCATACATTCTAACATTATTTATAGGTTCAATCAATGAGCTCCAATCTCCAAACTCACTCTTATACAAAGTTGTATAATCATCTTCTAACAAGTAAACATACTTATCTTTTATCATTGATATATTTAGTGTGTCCCCTTGCATTTTACTTTGAACATAGCGACTAAATTGTAATAGAGAACAATAGTTATCTTCACAATCTAAGCCATCTGAAGAAAACGATATATTTGTCTCCAAACCTTTTTGCCCGCCAAAATCACAATATGATTCATTTTCAGAATATGGTTTTAATGTATCGTAACAACTTTCATCCGAAGTACATAAATTTAGTTTTATGCTTGGCGGCCATTGTAACAAACCAGGTAATGCATCTAATTCTTCACTGGTAGCTGCAACCGGCAACCCATTTGGGAAAACATTATCTTTAACCCATTGACCCGGTTGTCCTAAGCTATATATTTGCGCAGGGATATTTTTATTAACAATGTAAGAATCAGAAAACACATAATGATTATTACCTGCGAGCACCACGTCGTTAAGATAATAATAATTCTTTAAAATTTTGTTTGGTGCAATAGCTGTGCGAGTTATTATTTCTAATGTTTCGGCACCAATCTCCAAACCCTTTACTAACTGAGGGATTGGGAATGAGGTATTAGTTGTGTATTCAGGAATTGATATATTTGTAATGAACGTGCTACTTGAATCAAAAATTGTATTCATTTCACTTGTAAGTGCAATGCCGCACTTATTTGTAATGTTTATTTCTTGATTTGGCCCAAATTCATAATTGATAAATTTTTCTGGCCTGAAGTTTATAAAAGCCGTTGTGTTGTAGCCCGACGGATAACTTAAATCCAAATCATAACTTACACATTGTGCAATATCTCCTGAAAAGAACGAAACACTATAAACTGATGGTCTGTTATGCTCTAGGTAATAGTGGTGATTTTCATCAACTTGATTTAGCCCAGATTGTACTACAAGTCCGTCATAGTCCAAAAATCGCTCTTGATTGATTAACGGGCTAAATGCATATGCTGATACAAATGGCCCTGAGCTTGGATTACTTAAATGCACTCCTGAAAAATATATTTGTTTTGATTCTCCTAATAAGAATTCTTCTTTAACTATGTTACCATAACTAAAAATTGGCCTAACTTCAAAAAATATTATTCCTGTGGTATAATTGCCTTGCGTGCTACCATAAATTGTAAATGGTATTGAATCAATGTCTGATTTGTTAATGGTAAATTCGGCATAGGCCCCTTGTTGTATTTTTTCTAAATTTTTTGTGGTTTTCAAAATGCTTACAACTGGTATATTTGTCTCGTCATCTTCGAAATTGTTGGTTATATAGTTCACAATAACTTTGTACGCCTTTATGGATTCGTTGTTAGGATCACATTGTAAATCAGCATTATTATTTTCTATGTGTAGTTCGCCAGAAATTGCAGGGGTATTTAAATCTAAATATATTTGCTCTAATGGCGCATCATCTTTTGTAGCAGTTATTTTTGTATTGTAACATTTGACTGCGCGCTTTTCCTCATCTATTACACTAATCTCTGGAACTAATTCAAGTATAATTGGAATTCTAAAGTACAACGTACCTTTTGCTAATAAAAGATCTACAAGGACAGGATAATATTTTGCACCACTTACTTTAAATGATTCTAGATTGCTTTTTGGAATTCTTAATTTGATGGATAATTTTTCGGTATTTGCTTCCAAAAGATTATTTGTAGCAGTAAATTCTATATCGGTATATATTCCTGCAGATTGGTCAAAAATATCAAAACTTTTAATTTGTTCATAAGCGTCATAAGCTCTAAAATAAAATGAAGTTAGTATAGTTCCAGCAGATATTCCTGCGGCAATATTGCTTATTTCAACATCTTCATTTGTTAAGTTTCTTATATTTAGGTCTATTTCTTGTTCAAAGTCTTTGGTTATTGATCCCTCTACTGGAATTGGAACTGTAATGTAGTTAACTGGCGCTTCATAAAAGCCCATATTGTCTGATATTATAATTACTGTCTTTGTAACATATCCTGCTTTCTTAAATTGAATTTGTACTTGTCCTTGAGCAGTCAAGTTTATGTTAACATCATAGTTTCCTGAGCTTGAACTTAATTTTATTTTACTTGTATTGTTTGCTAAAAATTTTCCCTTGCTGCCTAATATTTCTAGATTTACGTCTCCAGTTACTTTCTTGTTATCTAAATCTTTCAAAGTAAAACTTATTGTTGTGTTATAATCTTTTCCAACTGCAACGGGCAAACCTTCAACAGTAAATTGATTCTTGTTTACAAAGTTTACTGTTGACCACGAAGTGTTGTATACCTTAAAATTTACCGATTTGCTTTCTGCACCATCAAAAATAACTTTTCCTTTTCTCTGTAAGAAAATGTAGTTGTGATCATTATCAACATCATTAAAGATTACGCCTGTGTATCCTTTTGTGTTTCCATCAAATGTAAATAAATTTGTAGGTGCATTAATTGTGTTGTTAGGCGCGCTAAATAATTTGTAACCAAAACCAAAGTCTCCTTCATTATATGCCCTTACATAAGCAGGAATACTTTCCGTTATATATACATTTTCGTTGGATTCTAATGTTTTGTTAACAAATGTATCTAAACATTTTGTTGCGTCGCAAAAAAGTCTTTGATTTAAATTAACTTGTAAATTTTCTGTTTCTTCATCTTTTGACAATTTAACTCCAACATAATACTTGTCTTCTAAATCATAACTTGAAGGTATTGATATTTCTGTAGCAAACACAGCTGTTGAGATAAATGGATATTCTATTCCTGAATATTTTATTCCTTTTCCTTCTAAATCATCAACATTTGTTCCTGAATGATAGACCTTCTTTATTGTTGAATTCTTTCCTTCATAATAAACTGTTGAATCATCATTTATCAAAATATCTGAACAATAATAATATGTTCCTTTTGAAACAATATATATTTTTGCATTACAATCTTCATTATTATAAATCCCATAAAGTTCTGCAAAACCATCAGAAAATTGTTCTGGGCGATAAAGTTTTGCTGTTATATCATACTTCTTGTATTTTGCACCTTCCAAAAAGTAAACTGGTGATACATAGGTCATTCTATCTGTTGCTGTAACAGACACATATGCATATCGTCCAGCTTTAATCTCATTAAACACACATTTTTGCTCTGGTTCGCTACAATCTGCTAACTCGTCTTCATCAGGATATTCTATATTATAACTTGGCTCATTACCTGATAAAAATATAACTGCAATTTCTACATTTTCTAATTCTTCAATGCAATCTTCTTCATCTTCATCACAACTTACAACCATGTTTTGTAAGTGCACAGTAATCTCTGCATTTAACCATTCAACAAAGACTTCTTGTTCAACAACTACTAATTCTTCTTTTTCATTATCTTCTGGCGCCTCTATATCGAAGTCTTCTGATTCTCCCTCTAAATATTTATTTACAACTGTCAACTTATACTCTCCTGGACCTACAACAAATTCTGCAATTCCTTTATCATTTATTTTCTCTGCGGGCGCAACTTCTTTTCCTTTTGAATTCTTTATCATTACTAATGCATCAACTCCGCCGGTTAATGGACCAACATCATCTTCAACAATTGCTCTAATCATTGTATCTTCTTTGAAATCATATAGTTCCAATTTAGCATTTACTTTTTCGTGTTTATTTGATGAAGTTATTTCTAACTCGTCACTCAAATAAGATTTATACCTTAATTTATAATCTGCAGATGGCATTACAGTAACGCTATATGTGTTATAATCTGCTATTGGGATGTGTGTGCTTTTTCCACAAGTTCCCGAATATGTTGCAAGATATTCTGAATTATAATCATACAAAAATATGTTTGCTGTGCAAGCATTTCCATCTTCGCTACTGATGTTAACATCAATACTCATATTACCGTCAACAACCTCAGATAAATTCAGATCAACAGTCATTGCATTTCCTGCAACTAAGTTAATTGTTTTTGATGCATTTGCGCCGGATTCCAAATCAGATGCTGACACAATGTATTGTCCCAACTCTAACTGATCAAATTTAATTGTGCCAACTGTTGTCACATCTTGTCTTTGTATTTGTGTTACAGATCCTTGAGAAATAATTATTGAAATTTGTTTTCCAGAAGTTGATTTTCCTTCACTATCATAAACAACAACAACTAAATCATTTCTTATTGGTTCTTCGTTTGGTTGCCCGCCCTCTCTAGTCATTACTAAACTACACGTATTGTTAGGACATGATTGATTTACAATTGAAACAAATCCTAATAATGTTGCTGATGCACTTACTGCGCCACAATTTGGTTCTTTATCTGTTTCATAACTTTGAGTAACATTTATTGTTGTTTCAGTATTTGATCCCGAACATTTTAACTTAACTTGTACAGGTGTGCTAAAAGGCATTCCACTTGCATCTTTTATGCTAACTGTTATTTTTTCTGGTGGCAAAACTTGTTTTTTAGGAACGTTTACTTTTATTGTTCTTGTGTCTTTCTCAATTAAGAAACTTTTTTCATCAGTTTCATAATCCAAAGTGTAAACCTGTATTTTTATTACCTCGCCAATCTTGAATTTTTGTTTATGTTCGCCTGATTCAACAATAACAAACTCGTTCTGATCTAAATATTCTATCCTTATATTAAGGTCGTCGCCAATTTGGATTTCATCTTGATAAAATGTTATTGCAACGTTAGCAGTTTGTGGAATTAAAAGTAAGACTCCGGCTACTATAAGGCAAATTATTATTAATGCAACAATTACTAAAAATAACGGAAACGATGGAACAACTTTATCTATCGCATCTGTAAGTTTTGTTAAATGTAGTTTTTCAATAATATCATACCATCCATCTTCAAGTTGTGTATAAAAACTCTTTTTATAAGTTAAAGTCTTTGGCTCTATTGGGCCTAAAGGAATATCTTGATCTTGCATTAAATCACCTTATATAGCGTATACGTTGCCTTAATTATACATATAAAGGTGACCTATTTAAAAATCTTAGTGCAAATTAGTTAAATTGTACTTTTGTGCCTACTGCCTTTCTAGCTATCGCAGATTTTATGTTTTTGTGTGTTGCTTTGCAGACAATTGTGGGTATTTGCGACCGCCTTACAATAAAGAGAGATATTAGATCTAACACTGTGTTTGTACCTGGAGCGCGCTTATCTGATTTCAAAACAATTTTTATTAACTCGTTAATTTCAACCATTTTCAATAACTTTGCGTCCTTGTGCTTTCTCGGATCTTTTGTATAAACTCCGTCAACGTTTGTTGTATTAATAAAGTTATATTCTTTCTGTTCTGCAATTAAAGTTGCTACTGCATCTGTTGTTAGTCCTGGTAGCATACCACCTACAACTACTTGCCCTTGTGGTAATTTTATAATATCTTCTGCACAATTAATATCATAAAACTTGAATCCAAGTTTTGATGCAACATATTTTGCATTTTGTTTTGTAACATTAATTGCAATCATATCTTTATCAAAATTGTTATTTGATTTGCAAGATGCAATTTTTTGTCTAGCTTTAATTCCGCCGCCCACAACAAGTATTACGTTTTTATGTTTTTTCAAAAACAAAAGAGATTTAAGGAACAAATCATTATATTTGTTATTGTTATTAAAAATTGAGCTCCCGCCCAAAGAAATCACAAATCCAACCATAACATAAATAATAGTTAAAGAATAAAAAGGGATATTATGTTTTACCACTTAATTACAACCAATAAATGCAATTTAAATTGCAAATATTGTTGTGAAAAAGCTTTTGATGAGCCTGAAGAGTTTCCTGAGGAAATGGCTTGTTTAAATAATAATATTGAATATACTTTGAAGGATTTGACAGAATTCTTAAAAAATGACAAGAATCCAACCATCACTTTTTATGGTGGCGAACCTCTGTTAAATCCAAAATATATTATGCAAGTTATGGATAACTTTCCAAATGTTAGATTTATGATGCAAACAAATGGTTTGCTGTTAAAAGTACTTCCTTCAAAATATTTAAACAAATTTCATACCCTATTAATATCGATAGATGGCAATGAAAAAACAACTGATTATTATAGGGGAAATGGTGTTTACAAAAAAGTGATGGAAAATATAAAACATTTAAAAAATAATAGCTTTTGTGGCGAATTAATTGCAAGAATGACTATTGAAGATCAAAACATTTATGACTCTGTTTTGCATTTATTAAAAAATGTTGATTTTTGTTTCACGAGTGTGCATTGGCAAATAGATGCAAACTTTTGGTTTAATGATTGGAAAAATAGAGATTTTAAAAAATGGGTAAATGAAAATTATTTGCCAAATGTAAAGAAACTTGTTGATTTTTGGATAACTGAAATGAAAAGAGGGACTGTAATCAAACTTTATCCTTTTTTAGGAATTACAAACACATTGTTATTTGGGGAAGATTTGGGAAAACTTAAATGCGGTGCAGGTCATGAAAATTTTGCAATTCAAACTGATGGGAATATTAGTCCTTGCCCTATAATGATGGGTATGAAAAAGTATTATTTGGGAAACATAAAAACTTCAAAAACGCCTAAAACGCTAATAATTCTCGCAGAGCGGTGCAAAAAATGTAAAATCTTGGATATTTGTGGCGGTAGGTGTATGTATTCCAACATATTAAACCCTTGGCCTAAAGATCAAACAAAACTAGTTTGTAAAACTGTAAAAACTACTGTTTCTCTATTGAAATCAAAAATACCAACAATTAAAAAGCTTATTGAACAAGGTATTATATATAAAAAGAACTTCTTATATGAAAAATACAATGGTGCAGAGATTATTCCTTAGTGCTATTTGTGATTATTATGGATGCATTAGATAAAGAAATATTTAAGAAAAAATTAAGAGAAATAAAAAAATACAAAGGAAGGCATACTGAGCTGATTTCTTTGTTTGTACCAAATGGGACAGACCGTAGTACAGTTATGAATCAATTAACGCAAGAGATAAATCAATCATCAAACATTAAATCACCAACTACTAGAAAAAACGTTCAAGGTGCTCTAAGAAAAATTATTCAATATTTAAAAGCTGTTGATTTTAAAATTCCAGAGACTGGTATTGTTTTATACTCGGGGAATGTTTCTGAAGTTGAGGGTCGAAGTGATATACGTTTGTTTTACGTTGTTCCGCCAAGGGGTTTAAATGTAAAACTTTACAGATGTGATTCTGCATTTTTCACTGATCCTTTAGTTGAAATGTTAGAGCCTGATAATGTTTATGGTATACTCGCAATTGATAATAAAGAGGCAACATTGGCTGTTTTATCTGGAAAGAAATACAATATAATTTCTAAACAAACATCTTCTGTACCAGGTAAAATCAAGGCAGGTGGTCAGTCGGCACACAGATATGAACAACTTAGAATAAACGCACAAAATGAATTCTATGCAAGAATTTCTGAAAGAACGAATGAAAATTTACTACCTTATTTGGAAAAATTAAAAGGGATTATTATTGGTGGCCCCGGTCATAGCAAAATAAAATTGACTGAGCGAGAGCTTATAGATTACAGATTAAGAGAAAAAATTATAGGATATTTAGATGTTACTTACACTGATGAATCTGGAATAAAAGAAATTATTGACTCGAGTACAGATTTATTAAGAGAAACAGAATTACAAAAAGAGCAAGCCATTATAAAAAGATTTATGGAGGCTGCAGTAAGAACTAACTTAGCTACATATGGTGTTAATGAGGTCATGCAATCATTACAAGAAGGTCGAGTGGACACAATTTTAATTTCAGAAGGGTTTGTTTGGGAACTAAAAGAATTTTTGTGTTTAGATTGTGAACATTCATTTAGATCAACTGATTTAGCTGCCGTCTGTTCAAATTGTGGTTCTAAAAATGTTGAATTATTTGAAGTTGCAGATCCTATTGAATATTTTCACGAGTTAGCAAAAAAAACAAATACAAATGTAGCAATAATTTCCAGAGAAACTCCTGAAGGCGAACAGTTTTTCGCAGGTTTTGGTGGATTAGGTGCAATCCTTAGATACTAATCATATCAAGGCAGTCATATTTGATATGGATGGAACTTTAGTTAACACATCTAAAATCGATATTGAAACATTTAATCAAGTCCTAAATAATTCCGTAAAAAACATTCAAGAATATTTTGGCCCATCAACATATGATATTTTTAAAACACTAAATTCTGAAGGAAGGGTAAATATAAATCCAAAAATATTGACAAAGATTTGGCACGATGTTTATAGAAAAGAGATTGCAGGTAAAACTCTTTTAAAAAAAGAAACAATTACAACACTTAGATACCTCAGAAAAAAGGGTTACATGTTGGGCATTATAACTGGCTCAGATAAATATATAGTTAACATAACTCTAAAACAAAATACAAAATTATTTGATATTATTATTACTTCTGATGATTATAATTTGCCTAAGCCTGATAAAGAATCTATGTTAATTGTTGTAAATAAACTAAAACTTCCTAAAAGTGCAATTGTTTATGTTGGCGACAATTATAAGGATATTATATTTGCAAAAAATTCTGGGGTAAAATCTATTGCAAAGCTTGATTTACTTTATGGGAAAAATAAATTAAAATCTTACAGTCCTGATGCAATAATTACAAAGATTTGTGAATTAAAAAAGTTTTTTTAGGTGCTATGTGATGATATGGATATAACTAAAACAAAAATTGAAAATATTGTTTTGAATAATTTAAATGTAAAATATTTTGCAAATGTTCTTGACAGTAGATTAAAAAATGGTTATATTCAAAAAATTCAAAAGATTGATTCTGATTTGCCTTTTCTAAAAATCAAGATAAATACAAAACAAAGAAACGAAACATTGGTAATAGGAAATGGTTTTACAATATTAACAAAATATAATCCTGCGGCTAAGGATAGTAATAAAGGATTTAGTTTATACCTAAACAAAGTATTGTACAATAAAAGGATTTTATCTGTAAAACAAATTGGTTTAGAAAAAATTATTTGTTTTGAGTTTAATGAATTATTTTTAATTGTTGAATTATTTTCACACAACAACATCATATTGGTTGATAAAGATTATAACATCATGGATTGTTTGCAAAAAGAAGAATGGAAAACCAGAATAATAAAACCAAAACACAAATACTTGTTGCCTGAGGTAAACACAAAGGATATCTTAACTTATGAGTTTGACGAAAAAGATTTTGATTTAACTAAAAATCTTGTTTCAAATGTAATCAAAATTATTAACATTAGTCCGGGTTTAGTTGAGGCCATTATTAATTCAACTAATATTGATAAACAAAAATATAATTTTGCAGAGGCAAAAAAAATTATGACAAAAATAAAAGACGTTTATTCAAGCGAACAAATAACTAATTATGTTCTGTTATTAAATCATAATAACAAGGTTGAATTTTTAAATAATGATATTAAAAATAAGGATTTAGAAAAAATTGATTCTGACTTAAATGATATTTTTGATGACTTAATTGTTAAAAATATTACTGAAACAAAAATTGCAGACGTTATTGGTGCAAAAGAAAAGGAAAGAAACAAAATCCTAAAAATGATTTCAGAACAAGAGAAAAAAGCAGAGTCTTTTGAAAAAAATGCAATTATTTACAAAAAGGCAGGGGACGCAATTTATAATAATTATAAGGAAATTGATGAAATATTAAAAACAATCAGCACAGCAAGGGACAAAAAGGTAAGTTTTGATGAAATCGAAAAAACACTTAATTTAAACAAAAAGAAGTTTGCGTCTTTGCAAAATTTTAAAAAAATAGATAAAAAAGAGAAAAAAGTGATTTTTACTCTTCCTCTACAATAAGTTGTTTCTCATCTACAATAAAAACATCGCTTACTGCTGATACTGCTGAATATGGTATCTTAATTAATCTATCTTTGGAATGTAGATTCAATGTTCTATAGACCTTCGAGTCTGTGTCTACCTCTACTAAAAGATATTCCATCTGACCTGAAATCTCGTCAACTAATATATCTATTAATTTTCCGATTTCGTCTCCTCTATTTGTTATTACTCTCTTTGATGCTAATTGTCTTGCTATTGTATACTTATACATTCAACCACCCTCTAATTGTAATTTAATATACTTAGTGTATAGAAAACCGCGATGTATTTAAACCTATCGGTTGATTTTTTGTAATTATTATACATAAGTTTTTTCAGTCCCCCTTTACTTCGTGTATTTTAATTGTTTTTTTAGTGTTTTCATTACAACAATAATTCCTAATTTTTGCGATTCTTTGGGAAAACTTTATAAATAAGTGGGTTTTATATATGTAGAAAATTGATGTTTATTGGGGTGATAATAATGATGAGACTTTCAGAGTTATTTGGAAAAGACATATACACAGACAAGGGAAATTACAAAGGAAAGATATATGATATTGTAGTAAATCTTGAATCTGGTCAGTTAGAAACAATAACTACTGAGCCTTTAAAGGTAAAATCAAAACAAGAGGCAAAGAAAATAATAACAGACAAGAGTGTACCATACAAGAACGTAATGGCAACAAAAGACATATTTATAGTTGCAGAAAAACCAGGTAGAAGAGGAGAAGAAAAAGTAGAAGCTCCTTCTAAGCCAGACACTAGTTCTTTAGTAAAATATAGATAAAATTTCTATATTTTATCTAATTATATATTAAAAACTAACATAAGATAATTATTAATATTATAGAAATTATATATATGATTTATAAATACATTGATTATAAATATACATAACCTAATATCTTGTTTAATAATATAATAATAGTGGAATAATAGGGTGTAGGTAAGAGGGATTTTAATGGTTAAGGCATTTATGGTTAAATATAAGATAAAAATGAACACACCTTATAATCATTCAGATTATGGATATCAAAAATTATTTAGAGCAATATATGGATATACACAAGTTGTAACAAAAAGTAACGGAAAGAAATACATTTATCACAGACCTGGTGTTTTATCTTCTGTTCCTTACATAAAAAAAGGAAAAAACGAAGTTATATTAACAAAAGCAGGATTTTCTAGATTTATAGAATATCTAAAAACAGGAAAAAACCCAACACACAAATGGGAAGAAAAGGGCAATTGGTCTGCAACATACAGCATGTATGATGTTGATGTAAGTCCAGAAAGCGCACAAAAAGCAATAGAAAATCTAATTAAAGAAACAGTTTTATTAGGGCCGGATGGAAACAATAGAAGAGTAACAGATATACTTGAAGATATTGAGCGCGGAGTTATTTACGACGAAAACATAATGAAAATATATGACAAATCAATAAAGCAAATTCAAGCACAAGAATGGTATCAAACTAGTTTATCCAGTCCACAAGTAAAACGATTTGATAATTTATCAAAATTAATAAAGGTTAGTCAAACACCAACACCTACAACAATAACCCAATAATTGATTAACCCTTAATTTTATTTTGTAATTTAATTGTCTGTTCAATTTTTGGTTGTAGTTTAATTACAAGTTCTTTTTTCTTCCATTTTCTTTTTCCACCAACAGATGTATTTTCTAATAACCCTATATCTGTTAATGTTTTTATGTAAGGGTATAAACTCTTTTCATTTTTATATTCTATAAAAAACATAGATTTTATTCTTCTTCTAATTTCATCCATATCCACCCATTCATCAAAACCAACAACGCTTATTATGTGGTGAGCTTGAGTATTTTTTGTGGGATCTATATAATTCCAAAGATCTTCTAAATACATACCTTCGTCGTAATTACTGTAATTCTTTTCTGAAGAATTTTCTTCATTAGCGCCCGGTATGTTTTTTGTGGAACTTACCGTAATTACTCTTTGTTCCTGAGGCCTTACCATATTTACTAAAGTAGAACTATTTTGTCTTTCAACAACAATATTATTGCTAGTTGTTGTTTCTTCTTTAGTATCAACTTTTTCTTTTCCAAAAAAGAAATTTTTTATTTTATCAAATAAACCCATCACTTATCACCTACATTACGTATAACCTCAAAAAGTTCTTTTTCACTTTTTGTTTTAACTAAAAACTCTCTTGTTTTTTTTGCATTAGCTGAAAATCTAAACATAAACATACTTAAAGTTTTCAATTTATTAAATGGTGTTTTTATATCATATTTTACCAAATCATTATAGTAATTACGCAAAAAAAGTTCTTTTTCATTTTTTGAAATTGTTGTTGCCCACAAATCATAATTTTTATTTTGTACCAAATCTCTAAAAATTGCAGGATTGTGTAAACAAGCTCTACCAATCATAAAACCATCAACATTAGTATTTTCATACATTTCATTTAAACTTTTGAGATTGCAAAGATCACCATTTCCAATAATAGGGATTGTTGACTTATCTTTAGCTTCCTTTAAAAAATTATAATCTACGTTGCCAGCATATTTTTGTTTGCACGTTCTTGCATGTATAAAAATTGCATCACAACCAAATGATCTCAACAAATCATAATCTAAATGTGCAGCCTTTGTATATCCCGTTCTTATCTTTAGCGTTATTGGCTTTTCAGTTACTTTTCGCATTTCTTTAATTATACTGTAGATTCTGTTCTTTCTTTTTAATAAAGCACAGCCTGCGCCTTGAGAAATAACCTTTTCTACGGGACAACCAGAATTTATGTTATAAGCATCAGCATTAGGTTCTAAGGTAATTACCGCATTTACGAAGTTCTTAGGGTCATTACCAAATAACTGATAGGTTAAATTAGTCTCAGAGTTATCTCGGTAAATAAGGTCTTTACAGTAATTACGGCTTTTACTCAAGCTAGTGCTAGGAATCATCTCACTAAATAGGCCAATTTCTTCGTATTTTATCAGATTTTTTCTGAAAGATACGTTAGTGAAGCCCTCCATAGGCGCAAGAAAAAGGTTGTTTTTATAAACCAAATCTCCAATTTTAATTTGTTTAATCGCATTATTCATATAAAATCAATCAATATATTAATAAAAAACTTTGTCCAACATTTTGTGTAATATATTTAATTTACGGTAAACAAAAAAACCACCAATTTGTTAGATTATGCCGTAAAATCTAACCCATTTTGGTAATTACTGTAAGTATAGTATTTATCTATTAGAAATTACCGTTATTATAGTAATTACCGTAAAGAATATAAATACCACTTATGAAGAAATATGATTTGGTTAACACAGTATTAACAGCATTTACTGTAATTACCGTAAAGAAATAGTAACAATACCTGTTATGTATATAGCGGGAGTTGGATTTGAACCAACGACCTCCGGGTTATGAGCCCGGCGGGCACTCCAGGCTGCCCTACCCCGCTAGCAACTCTAAGAAATAGTAAATAACTATCTTTATATGAAAACCATTATAAACTGTAGATATCATTTACCGTTGTTACTTAGAACATCTTTTATGAAAGACATCTCTTTGTCTATTGTTGAAAGGTACCTTTGCATGTCTTTTACATCTTTGTTATAATCATAATGTTCAAGTTTTTCATTACAATGAGGACAAACAAAATTATACTCTGCAGCAACCTCAAATGGCTGGACCTTACATGAGTTATTACAATTAAAGAAGTCGTAAATCTGTCCAAAATCCATTTTTTGTTCTAACTTTTGTTTCTTTTCTTTGTGCTCGGCGTATATTAATTTAGCTAACTTATGAAAATCAATTTTCCAATAATAGTCATACCAACCAGAATTTTTATCTTTAACTTTGTCGTAAGATACTATTCCATAATAACTTAATTTATTCAAAGTAGATCTAACAATTGTTACCTTTGTTTTGAATAAGTCTGCGATTTTTTCATCATTTGTTATTTCAGGATGTTTCTTCCAAGTAGAAAGCAAATTGTAGGCATTTTCATCAATCTTGTTTAAGTAATCTTTTACTGAATCAAAATCAAGAATTCGCTCAACCATTGCTTCACCCATTTATATTAGGGACCAAACCCTTTAAAAAGCTATTTAGGAAAATGCGAAGAAAAATCAGACTAGTAAATATAGTAATTACCAGATTTTTTTTGTTCTTTGTCTTTTGTTGAGTCTAATTTATTAACTCTAGGTCTGTGACTTGTAGGATCTTGCCTGTAAGTCACATCCAGAATTTTCAAAAATTTGTTCATACCATTAATTTTGTCAGTAGGTTCTCGGGCGAGTCCTTCTTTTCCAGGCTGACCTTCAAATACAACAATCTTGTCTGATATATAGTCAATAAAAAGTATGTCGTGGTCAACAACAAACCCAACTTTACCTTTTTTGTAAATAAGATTTCTGATTGCCTTTGCAACATTTAATCTCTCTTCTACATCTAAGAATGCAGATGGCTCGTCTATTAAGTATATATCTGCATCAGTAGCCAATGCTTTTGAAACAAAAACCTTTTGCAAGTCTCCACCATTTAGCTCAGACAACTTATAATCTTTGATAGTTTCCAGATTTAATTTTGTCCAAAGCTCCGCAGCAAGAGTTTCTTGATTAACATCTTTTAAGTATTCTCTTACAGTTTTGTTTCCATCTTGAATTAACAACAAGCTTTGCGGTTTGTAAGAAATTTTTAAAGGGGTGAGGAATTTTTCACCAGTTGCTTTCTCCAACCCTGCGATTATTTTAACAAAAGTAGTTTTTCCAATTCCATTTTCGCCAAGTATTCCAATAACATCACCAGAATATAGTTTTCCTCCTGAAACAACCATTTTAAAGTCAGGGAATTCTTTTTTCAATTCAGGGTATTCTAGGAACACATCTCTTTTACTAAGTTTTTTATCTTCAGCATAAAAAAAATCAATTTTGTAATTTCTAAATCTTAGGTTCTCATCTTTTATAAAACCCTCTAAAAATTCATTTATTGCTAAGTTTGTTGATTTAATATTTGAAACAACACCATACGCGTGTGGCGTTCCAAACATTACGTGTAAATAATCAGATACATAATCTAATAACGCCAGGTCATGTTCAACAACTATATTTGTATTTTTATGTTTTTGTATCATATTTGCAAATATGAATCTTTGTTTTATATCTAAAAATGAAGCGGGCTCATCATAAAAGTACAATTCGGCATTCTTCAATATTGTTGCAGCAATCGCAACCTTTTGTAATTCTCCACCAGACAAATGTTTGATATTTTTTTGTAAAATATTTTCAAGATTTAATTCAGAAACAATAACATCAAATGCATTTTTATCATCGATTTTCTTTAGCAAATCTATAACCTTTGCATCAAAAGTTGTTCCCAAAAGCTCAACGTTTTGTGGCTTGTAAGAAATTTTGTATTTATTGTCTTTTAATTTTAAAAATATTTTCTGTTGTTCTCTACCTCGGTATAATCCAATAATATCAGAATAATCAGGAACCTTATTTATGTCTCCCAAATTAGGTACAATTTGTCCTGACAAAATCTTAACGATGGTTGATTTACCAATACCATTTTTTCCAATTAAACCAACAGTCTCCCCTTCCTTTATTTGTGGCAACCTAAATAATCTAAATCTGTTTTTACCATATTGATGGATAGGATCATCCAAATTAAGTTCAAGGTTAATTATATTTATTGCACCAAATGGGCACTTGTGTGAACAAATTCCACAACCTGTGCAAAGATCTTCAGATATATTTACTTGTTGTTCTTCAACAATACAATCTTTACCCATTCTATTTACAGGACAGACTTTTATACATGCTCGGCCACAAAGAACGGGCTTACATTTTTTATATTCAATAATTGCAATACGTTTCTTGTACATAACAAACACTAATAAGTATATAATATCAATATGTATCTCTTTATAACAATTTTGTCAATAGTTATTCTAGTGGTTTGATCATGAGAATTTACAAATTAGACAAGAAAAATAACTTTATTGAACTAGAGCCCGAAACACTTGATGACCTATGGACCTTGAACATAGTTTTGTCTGAGCAAGACCTCATTGGATCAAAAAGTACAAGAAGATTTAGAGTTGAAGGATCAAAAGATAGTGAAAAAAAGACAGTGTTTGTTAACATTAATTTGGAAAAGAAAGTTTTAGATATGCAAAAGGGTTGTTTAAAAGTTTCAGGAATAATAGTCTCAGGAAGCCCAGAAGAATATGTTGATCTTAATTCATATCATTCAGTAGAGATAATGTTAGGCACAAAGATTGCTATAACAAAACAAAGATTATTATCATATGAAATAAAGCTTTTAGAAAAATCAAAGAAGAATGCGTTGCTGCCTAAGATATATCTTGTTGTTGTTGATGATGATTCATCGCTTATTGCTAAAGTTAATGTTAGACAATATGATTTGGTTGCAGAAATAAAATCTGGAAAAGCAGGAAAAAGATTGGATTCTGCAGAATACAGAAACAAATATTTCTCAGAAGTTTATGAAACTTTGGCAAAACAAGAGAAAGATTTAGTTATAATTGCAGGCCCAGGTTTTGAGAAAGAATATTTTAAAACATTTTTATCATCCAAATCTGACGCAAAAAAATTTAGATTTACTCACGTTAATACGACAGGCATTACAGGTCTGAACGAATTGTTAAAAGGTGGCAACCTAAATGAAGTTTTGGATGAATTCAGATTACAGAAAGATACTGAACTAATAAATAATTTATTCAAAGAGATTGCAAGAGATGGAGCAATTTGTTATGGTGCAAAAGAAGTAGAAGCTGCGTCTGCAAGCGGAGCATTAAAAGAATTAATTGTTACAGACAAATACTTTATGGAAAATTACAATAAAACAAGAGAGTTATTGTCTGAATTAGAAGCTAATAGTTCTGAACATCACATAATTGCATCAAATACAGAGGCAGGAAAACTTCTGGACAACATTGGCGGAATCGCAGGGTTTTTGTATTATAAAAATACAAAATAAAAAGGAACTAATAGAACTTTAGTCCTTCTTTTGTTAATATTGCTAATTTGTAAGTGTTATTATACTTGTCTTTTATAGCTTGTAAAACAGCCATATGGACTTTTCCGTCTCCTGACAAAAAGTTTACTGAAACATCTTTGGCAGCAGGAAGCTTTTCTAAAACGGTCTTCTTCATTAGGTCAAAACCCATGTTTGTATTAATAATTATCCAATTAACTTCTTTGGTTGGTGCAAATTTTTCCTTACCCCAATCATTACTGATCAAGTAAACATCCTTCCAATTACCATCACTAATCAATCTAGTAATGTGGCCCCAACTTCCTTTTCCGCTCCCTAGAACGCAAATTAATGTATCCATAATCTCCCTCATCTAATATAATGTTATGTGTTAATAATATATATTTCCAGTTATATTTATATTTTTTGCTGTTTTAATTATCTAATAAGTTGTAGGGTTTAAGGAAAAGCAGGGATATTTATGAAGAAAGTTATATTATTTGTGTTAATTATGAGTTTGTTGGGTACAGTATTTGCATTAGACTTTGTAGCTCCAGATATGAGTGAAAGAGAATACTTTTTACACTTGGTTCCAGGCCAAACATATACAATTTCTTTTTTGGCCCAAGATTCCACAGGACAAATAGAAATGAAGAATGTTAATTGCGATACACAATTACAATGTACAAACGTAAGAAAAGACGGCCCTTACTATTATTTAGATATTTCAGTAAAAGAAGAAGGAGTCTTTAATATAGATTTTGCATACACTGTAAATGGAGTTGCAGATAATGATAGGCAAAAAGTAATTGTAGATTACGAGTATGTTGTTGCAGAAAGCATTGTTGAAGCACAAAGAGAATTTGGAAAAACATCAAAGATCAGATTTGTTATTTTGAATAATTCAGATTCAGATTTAGAATTAAATATAGTGTCATCACTTCCAACAGATGTATTTCCTGGCAAAGAAATTTCTTTGAAAGCTGGAGAAAAGAAAATAGAAGATTTAGATTTTATTGCAAAAAATAAGGGCACAAGAACATCAGAATTTTATGTGCAATTAAATGATGACAAAACTTGGTTACAAGTAAGTAGAAATACATTGTGGGTTAACTACAATCTAAAGGACATTTTCAAATCTAATACTTATGCATATTCAATATTATCACCACAACTTAATTTATTTTCATCAATAATGTCGTTGCTTTCATATCTTGGATAAGTGAGCAAATGATTGCGCAATTTTCAAAAGAACTAATTGAGTATATTGCACAAAAGAAAAGAACAGAGACACAAATCAATAATAAAAAAATAAGCTTGTGCAAGAAATATAACTTAAAACAAATCCCCTTAAATTCAGATATTTTGAATTCATTACCAAAACGACTAGCAGAAAAATTTTCTAAAACCCTTGTTGTAAAAAGTGTACGTAGCAGAGCCGGAGTAAATGTGATAGCTGTAATGTCTCCGCCACATGATTGTCCTCACGGAAAATGCATTTATTGTCCAGGCGGCACAGCTGCAGGAGTTCCGCAAAGTTATACAGGTTTTGAGCCAGCAACAATGAGAGCAATATCTAATAACTATGATTCATATAAGCAAACAAAAAACAGAATTCAACAATTAGAAGCAATAGGTCACGATGTTTCTAAATTGGAAGTAATTGTAATGGGCGGAACATTTAATTCTTTAGATTTTGATTATCAAAAAGAATTTGTTAAAGGTATTTATAATGCAGTTACTGAAAAGAAAAGTAAATCTTTTGAAAAGTCAAAGATAAATGCAGAAACCTCTGAGAAAAGAGTGATAGGTTTAACATTGGAAACAAGACCAGATTTTTGTTCTAAAGAAAAAATAAAACAAGCGTTAGAATTAGGCGCGACAAGAATTGAATTAGGTGTGCAAACATTGTCCGATTCTGTTTACAAGAAGGTTGAACGCGGACACACAATAAAAGATGTTGTAGATTCAACTCACAGATTAAAGGACAGCTCTTTTAAAATTTTGTATCATATGATGCCTGGACTTTTTTCAGACGTAACCAAAGATGAAAAAATGTTTAATAAATTATTCACAGATGAAGAATACAAACCAGATATGTTAAAAATATATCCTGTTTTAGTAATGAAAAATACAAAACTTTATGACTTGTGGCAAGATAAAAAATATCAACCATATACAAATGAAGAATTCTCCGAGCTTCTTTACAAGGTTTACAAAAAAGTTCCATATTGGATAAGATTGATGAGAGTTCAAAGAGATATACCTTCTACAAAAGTAAGTGCTGGTGCAATGAAAAGTAATATCAGAGATTTGGTTGTGGCAAAACTAAAAGATGAAGGCGCAGAAATAAAAGAAATAAGATACAGAGAATTAGGATTTAATGAAACACCAGAGGGGCCATTTGACATTTTTGTTGAAAAATATTTTGCAAGTAAGGGAACAGAATACTTCATATCTTATGAAACAGAAGACAGAAAAACATTAATTGGTTTTTTAAGGTTAAGATTCCCACACAAACCATTTATTGATGGCTTGACTGAGAAAACTGCATTTGTAAGAGAGCTTCACGTTTATGGTAATGTTGTGCCAGTTAATAAGAAATCAAAAGTAATAGGCCAGCATAGAGGCATAGGAACGTTACTTTTATCAAGAGCTGAGGATATTGCAAGGGAAAAAGGATTTGAGAAGATTTCAGTAATATCTGGAATTGGTGTAAGAGAATATTATTACAAAAAAGGATACAAACTAGATGGTTTTTACGTAAGTAAAACCCTGTAAACTAAGATATCTTAAACATAATTAGACAAAAACATACCTTTATATATCTTTATCAACAAAATATTTAGAAAAGTTAACAAATTCTTGTTTGGGGGGCTCTTTATGACAAAGTATCTTGATCAATATGATTACAAAATAATAGTCAGACTTTTAGTTGACGGAAGAACAACATTTAGCGCAATTGCAAAAGATCTGGGAATTACTGACGTAGCCGTTAAGAAAAGATATGAGCGCATGATTAGCAAAGGGATTATCAAAAAAATATCATTAGATGTTGATTACGGCGTTTTGGGTATAGGCGGTCAAGCAATGATCTTTTGTAAAATAGATCCTGTTATTGAAGATAAAGCAATAGTTACTTTGCAAGAAGATGATTTTGTAAAGACCGTTTACAAAACAGTTGGAGATTATAATGTAGTTTTCTTTTATTTGTTAAAAGATATCCAAAGCCTCAAGTTAGTAGAAAAATTATTAGCAAAAGTAAAAGGCGTATTAGATTTTAAGATTTTGTTTATACAAGACCACATTTATGAGAAGTCAAGCATACCTATGAGTAGTTTGCAAGTTTATTATAAGTAGTTGATCTAATGAAGACAATAATTGTATCAGAGAAACCCATTGCTGGGCAAAAGATAGCAGAAATACTTTCAGAGATGGATTATAAAAACATTAGAGAAGGCAAAGATCCAATATTTACTTTCAAACACCAGAAATTTGGTAACGTTGTTTTAATTCCACTCAAAGGACACATTTCTGACGTAGATTTTCCCGAAAGTAATGCAAGCTGGTACACAACAAATATTTTGGAATTAGCATCAAAGACAAAAGTATTGTACAACGAAAAAGAAAAAAACATAATAAGCTTATTGAAGAAAGAAGCAGAGGGCACAACAGAAGTAATTATTGCAACAGATGCAGATAGAGAAGGAGAGTCAATAGGCAGAGAAGCAGTAAAATATATACTATCAAAAAACCCACAAGCAAAAATTAAAAGAGCATATTTTTCAGCAATTACTAAAGATGAATTAGAGAAATCGTTTTCTGATTTACAAGAACTTAATTATAATTTAGCAGATGCTGCAGATGCAAGAAGAGAAATAGATTTGATTTGGGGCGCAGCTTTAACTAGATTTTTGTCAATTGCCTCAAAAAATACAGGAAAAAACTTTTTGTCTGTAGGCAGAGTACAAAGCCCAACACTCGCAAAGATTGTGGAAAAAGAGTTAGAAATAGAAAACTTTAAGTCGAGCCCATATTGGGAAATTCAAGTGTTACTTGATAAAAATAAAGAACTCTTTGTTGCAGAACACAAGAAAGGAAGGTTTGATAAAGAAGAAGATGCAAAAAAAGCATTTGCTAAGATTACAGATAAAGGCACAATCATCAAGGTTGAAAAAAATAAAAAAGAATTACCCAAACCCGTTCCGTTTAATACAACAGACTTTTTGAGAGAAGCATCAAACTTAGGTTTTGACGCAATGAAAGCGATGGAAATTGCAGAAAAACTTTACATGGAAGGCTATATAAGTTACCCAAGAACAGATAATCAGAAATATGTAGGTGTGGAAATATTTAAGATATTGAATTTGTTAAATCAAGGAGAATATAAGCCAAAAGTTGAGAAGATAAAAGCTCAACAAAAGATTATACCTTCTTCAGGGAAAGAAACAAAAGATCATCCACCAATACACCCGGTATCTTATTTAGATCCATTAAAAGTATCAAAGTTTGATTACAAGATATATCAATTAGTTGTGGATAGATTCTTAGCAACACTTTCAGAGAATGCAATAACATTTGTAACAAAAGTTGAAACAGATATCAATAAAGAAATCTTTGTTTCAAAAGGAGTCATTGTTGAGAAAAAAGGATGGCTTGAGTTTTATCCTTATGATAAAGTTAAAGAAGAAAAACTTCCAGATCTAAAAGAAGGAGATGTAGTTTTAGTAAAAGAGAAAAACATATTAAGTAAGAAAACTAGGCCACCTGCAAGATATTCACAAGGAACATTAATCAAATTAATGGAAGACTTGAATTTAGGGACAAAAAGTACAAGACCTACAATAATAGACAAGCTATATTCAAGACAGTACATTTTAGGAAAGAAACAAATTCAACCTAGCGAATTGGCAAAGGCAGTAGTGCTTTCGTTACAAGAACACGCAAAAACAGTTGTAGAGCCAGAGATGACTGCGAAGTTGGAAGACGAAATGAATATAATTGAAGAAGGAAAAATAACTAAGGACAATGTTGTTGTTGACTCAAGAGACATGTTATCAACAATAATAAAAGAAATGGAAAAGAACAAAGCATTAATTGCTGAAGGTATTAGGAAAGGAAAATATAACATTGAAGAGTTCGGCGTTTGTCCGAACTGCGGTCAGAAATTAAGAAAAATGTTATCCCGAAATAACAAATGGTTTGTTAGTTGCTCAGGATTTCCAAAATGTAGGACGTCTTATCCTTTGCCACAAAAGGGAACAATAAGTTTGATAGGTTATTGTGATAAATGTAAATCTCCAAGGATAAATTTACAAGTAAATGATACAGATTATCAAATGTGTATAAGCCCAAATTGTGAAACAAACGCTAATTGGAAAAAAGCACAAGAAGAAAGAAAAGAAGCAGCAAAAAATACAGTGGCTAAAGAACAAGATAAAAAGGAAATAAAGAAAAAAGTAGTTAGAAAGAAGAAAACTAATTCTTAAAGATAACTATCTAATATCTTAAATTTAGTCATGTAAACTATTGTCCTCAAAATCTCTAAGATAGGGTACAAAAATAAATGTACTAATATTATGCCAATTATGTAACCCCCGGGAATGTAAAATGTAAGCAAACCTGTAATTAAGAACAAAATAAATACACAAAAGATTGTAAAGAACGATAATGTTTTATGAGTAAAAACAAACTCAGATGACAATTCAATCCCAGCCAATGGCCCGAATTCATCAATAATAATTGACTGGTTTGTAAAGAATGTTAGAACCAATATTACAATGTAAACAACAGGTAATAAGAAACCAATTCCAAACAAAGTAAATATGATGTACAAAACAAATAATACAACATTTAACAAAAGATTGAATGTAAACATCTGCCACACAAATTCTTTCAATGCATCAACAACATTAGTTCTTCGGTTGTAACCTTGTTGTAATTCTCTTCTAATACTAAATATTAGTATAGTTGAGAAGAAAGATTGCACAGCTGTTGCGAACAACAACACAATAATTGCAACAAATAGATTTGGCTCAGAATTCATTAATGTATAGAACAAATCGCCCGAATATATATCAAACGAGTTTGTATTTAACATAGCTAACAAGGCTAACAAAATTAATGAGTATCCAATTATGATATAAAAAAACTTTAGGTAGTATGCCACTGTGTGACTTATAATATTCCTTACTTTGTACAACATATAAGTATAGATAAAGGAAAAGCTTTAAAAGAACATCTCCTTGTATTTAATGAGATTTATGAATACAAAGGTAAGAGAAACAGCCAGACCTAGACCGGTAATTAGGGAAAAAGTTAAGCCTGTTGAGAAAAAGGAAATAATAAAAGAAGTAAAAACTCGCGAAATATTTACATCTAAGGAAGCAAACGAGGTTTTGTCTGAGTTAGAAGAGCTTTATGAAAAAAAACAAATTTCCCAAGAAGAATTTAAAACACTTAAAGAAGAGTTATTGGCAAAAGTAAATCAACCGCGATATAACCCAACAGATTTTGATAATTCGCCGCAAGTTAGTAGTTATGAGCGACCACCTATTGAAGAAGAGGAACGCAAAGAGCGCGTTGTTCCAGAACAAAGAGCACTAAGGGAAAAGGAAGCAAAGGAAAAGAAGAAAAGCGTAATGCAAAGAATAAGTGAGGGTAGCGAAACTATAGCTCACCTAAAACATAGCGGCGCTCTTCGTCTAATTATTTTTGTAATTTTAGCAGTTTTACTTTTATTATTTGTTACTAGAAGCGGATTAGGTGGTTTTTCAAACAGCGCGATATTATTGTTTTTGATTGTAATTGTAATAATTTTCATAATAGGAAAGGGTGGAGAAAAGAACTTATTTGACCGTTTTTGATAACAAGTTCTTTTGATAATAAGCCCACTTAAGAATGTAGTAAAAAGCATTTATCAAGCGTTAAGTTAGAAACAACCAAGATAAATTTAAATACAGGTTGCTCTAAATTTATATATTAAAGAGGAATTATATATGGTTGCTCCAAAAGTGCATAAATCAGAGAAATTTATAGGAAATGAACATGTAAGCTATAAAAAACCGAGAGATGTAAGGAAGCCAACCCGAGAAGAACTATCACAAGTATTGGCACATATTGGAGAAACAAACGTAAAACACAACCTAATTAGAGATTATGCTCAAACAGTACATAACTACGGCGGTTCTGAATTATTGTCCAGATTAATTGATTTAGAAAAAGAGATAAGTTCGCCTGGCAGATTTGGAAGTCAAGGAATCCCTCCTGAAATAATGAAATTACACCTTACTATTGTCAGAGATATAGAACACCTTAATTCAAAATTGCCTAAAGAAAGAGGCCTCGCAAAGTATGATCCTTCATTGTTACCAAAAGGTGTTGAATCTATAGAAGTAAAAATATTAAGAGAAATTCGTAACCTTAAGGAATTATATTCAAAAAATCACAACAAGTATAAGGCTGAGTTGGCTAAAATAATTGCACAACTAGATGGACTAAAACAAAGCAACAAGGATAGACTTAGAAAGATACTTAAGGAAGTCATAAAAAATAGAGAAGAAATCCCAAAGGCAACGGTTCAATTAATTGAAGCAAGATTTAAATCAGAATTTGATGCAATAAAAGAAACTCAGAAACGTATTGAAGAGGCAACAGGAAGACTTGAACGCGGACAAGAATGGTTGGATGCAGAAATACAAAATCTTGATGAACATGGCAAAAATATAATTAAATCAATTGTCGACTTAGAACGAAAATACAAGGCCGGTAACCCCGAATATAGAGTAATGCTGGAGAAAATAATAAATTCACTGCGTAGCATGCGTCAAAGTAATAGCGATAGATTCAATAATATCGTAAAAAAAATAGCAGAGTTAAGAGACCAATTACCCGGCGAGATAGTTCGTGCAATAGAATCGAAATTTGGTGCAGATTTCAAAAAGGCTCAAGAATCTTTGGACAGAATCGAACGCGGCCAAACTTGGTTAAATGCAGGAATACAAAATTTAGATGCTCAAGGACAAGAAATAGTTCGTGCGATAGCTAACTTTAGATTGGAATATGGTAGAGACAGCATACAATACAAACAAGCTCTAAGAGATATACTTACAGACCTAACAGATATGAGAACAAAGAATAAAGACGGTTTTGATAACGTTATTAAAAGCATAACTGAAATGAGAGCTCGATTACCTAGCGAAATAGTAACAGCATTAGAGGCGCGTTTTAGGCCAGACTTTACAAGAATTCAAGAATCTTTGGCAAGAATGGAACGTGGCCAAGAATGGTTAGATGCTCGAATTGAGAATTTAGAAAGTGAAGATAGAAAAATAATAGATGCAATAACAGCATTAGATACAAAATACACAAGAGATAGTCCAGCATATCAAACAGCATTATCAAGAATCATAGATACACTTGATAAATTAAAAAAATCAAATCGTACTAGATTTAAAAAAGTTTTGCGTGCAATTGACCAATTAAGAAAACAAATTCCTGCAAGAGTTTTAGCAGATATGGAAAGGAGATTTGCCCCTGAATTTAGAGAAGTAAGAGAAGGCATAGCCCGGGTAGAGCGCGGCCAAGAATGGCTAGATGCTAAAACAGATAACTTGGGCGAAGGGGTTGGAAGAGTAGAGCGTGGCCAAGAATGGTTGGATGCTAGAGGCAAACAATTAGTTGATGAACATGGGCAGAGAAAAGAAGAGCACGGGAAATTACAAGCAGGTGTTGATGAATTATTAACAGGTCAAAAAGAATTAGATGAAAAAGTTAAGAAATTAGCTGAAGAAAAACCAAAGGAAGAACCAGATAAAAAGCCCGCAAAACCAGAAGAAAAGAAAGATGATGATAAAAAGAAAGATGATAAGGGTGGAAAAAAAGAAGAAAAGAAAGGATCTGCTTGGGCAGACCTAACTGGATTTGCATTAACATTAGGAATACCAATAGCAGCAATAATATTGTTAGCTAGCTTAGGATTAGGATTTGGAAGTCATGGCGGAGGCACAGCATCAAAAGTAGTAGCAATGCCTGTTGCGCCAGTTGTGGGCTCTACAGCGAAATCACTCGGAAGCTCATTATTTAGCGGATCAATTAATCCATTAGTAATTGTTTTAATTTTATTAGGATTATTCTTATTGTTCCCTAAGAAATGATCTTAATCAATTCTTTTTTAAAAACACATTCTTTTTTATTTTTATAATTAGTTATTTGACAATAGCCGGCTATTACATTTCCATTAACTAAATTATAATCAGAAAGTATTACTCCGTAAATTGAACTTGTTTCATCTGATAACGTAAAGCTAGTTACATTGTTAACGTTATTTACATTAGAGATAAAACCAGTAGCATAATAATTACCATTATCTAAATCTTGCAATTCTGAGATAGTTTTGCTTGCGTTGTTTGAACAAATTAGAATAATTGATAAAAAACCAATAACTATTACAATTAAACAAATTATTATGTCAATTCTTAATTGTGAATCTTCTTTCTTTTCCACAAATATCACAAATAACAACCTTCTGTACTACCCTTTTCTTATTTTTTACAATCTTTTTAATTCTAATCCTAGGCTTTACATACGGATTAAAACAAAATTTACAATAAATAGATTTTTGAGCAGAAGTTAATCGCACATTATGCCTTTTTCTTATCTTTTCAATCATTTTTATTGCATTTTTTTTAAGTGCTGTGTCTTTAGCATTTTCAATTAAATCAAAAAGATAATTTATTCTCATTTTTGCGTTACTTTCTTTTCTTTCTTTTGGCATTTAACATCATCCAAACCATCAATTGTACCGCTAACTTTAGTTGCTTCTATTTTAAGTCCAGAATATTTCAAATTTATGTAGTTTAAAACAATTAAAAACTCATCAACAAAATCTTTGTTAATTTTAACTAAGTCTTTGTGATCTTTTACAAACATTAAACCAATTTTTGCAAAACCATTTATTCCATAAAAGTTTTGTGCCTCATCATAAATTATCTTTTTTACATCATCTTTGTTTTTGTTTGTTACATTAAGCTTGAAATATCTTTTACGCTCTCTTAATGTCTTTGGAATAGGATTAATTTTCTTTTTCATTTACATCACTAAATACCATTTCATTAAAAATTTTCCCTTGTTCTTGCGTAAGCTCAAACAAATTATAAATTGCAAGTTCTTGTTTTTCATTAGTTCTTTTATTAGAATCTAAACCCAAGTCAACAATAACAGGAATTTCATTTTTTTTACAAAATTCAACAAACATAATCGCATTTTTTAAAAAATATGCAGCTTGCATTTTGTTGTATTTGCCAAAATCTTTTAATAAAATAACAGGAATTATTTTGTTTTTTTTCATTACAGTAATTGTACTATAATCAAAGAATCGTTGTTTATCATCAAAAGGATTAATCAAGAAATCAACCTTTTTATTTAACCAAAAGTTTACATTATTCAAATCCTTTGCAACACAACCAATAAAATCAAAGTCACCTTTCGGATTTGTAGGTTTGTCAACAAGCAGGCAAGTCTTAAAATTTTTATTACTAATGTTGGAAACAGACTTATCTGTAAGCAATACAAAGTTAAAGTTCTCGTTTTGTTCTTTGTTTGAATGAGTTAATAATGTGATCATAAATATATAAAAAAGAGAAAAGAATAAAAGGCAACTATTTTGCCAATCTCTTTCTAGCCCTTATACTAGGTCTGTTTTTCTCTGAGCCCTTGCCTTTCTTGTCAAGACCTCTGTTTTTCCTTCCAGCACTAGTTATTCCTCTATATGCTCTGCCTTTCTTAGCAACAACCTTAGCCAAAGCCTTATCTTTAGTTACAGTTGGGATTCCTCTATCAGCCATGATTACTTCATAATATTTGTATTTTCCATCTTCGCCAATCCAATAACTATTAATAACTTCTGCGTTTGAAAACTTGGTTGCAGCTCTTTGTTCAGCAATTCTTTGAATGCTAATTCTTCTAGTTAGCTTCTTGAATCCATGTCTTTTAGGTCTTCTAGCAGCGTGAACTGGGCCAAATAAACCAGAACCTCTTCTCAATCTAACTCTTACTACAAAAACACCTTGCTTAGCCTTATAGCCCAAAGCATGTGCTCTTATTGTGTTAGTAGGAGCCTCTAATCTTACTATGCTGCTTTTTTCTTTTCTGAATTCAATTAATCTTTTCTGGTATACATTTCTGTAATCTATACCGCCTTCTTTCTTCTTAGCAGCAACTTTCTGCATTGTTTCTTTAAAATACTTTGTAAATGACATTTAAACCCTCCTTTTGGGTGAGTACTATACAATTAGAAAACTAAAGCTTAATATATTAAGGATTATATATATTTATAAAGGTTCTGCCAAATGTGTAAAGGTTTTATATGTTTGGGAACTATAATATATACTAATTATCGTGATTTTTATGGATTTAACTCCCGCTATGCAGCAATATGTCAAAATAAAGAGAGAGTACCCAAAATCATTGCTTCTTTTTAGAATGGGGGACTTTTATGAGTCTTTTTTCGAAGATGCAAAGGAAATATCTAGCATTTTGAACATAACTCTTACAAAAAGGGGCACAAAACACGCTGTGCCTTTAGCAGGGATTCCATATCATGCATTAGAGACTTATTTAAACAAATTAGTTAAAGCAGGAAAAACAGTTACAATTATAGAACAAATGGAAGACCCAAAATTAGCAAAAGGAAGATTAGTTAAAAGAGATGTTTTACGAACAATTACGCCCGGAACAGTTATTGAAGGCACCTTTTTGGATGCAAAAACAAATAATTACATTCTTTCAATTTACTTTGGTAAGAAAATAGGAATTGCATTCACTGATGTATCAACTGGCGAGTTTAAAGTTTTTGAAACTAGAGACGACGAATTGTTAAATGATATTGTCAAAATAAATCCGTCAGAAATTTTAGTTTTAGATGATTTAAACAATAATTTGTTTGATACAATAAAAAGAGTTGTTAAATCAACTATAACAGAACAACCAATAATTTATTTTAACAAAACATTTGGGGAAGAAGAAATAAAAGAACACTTTAATGTTTTATCATTAAGTGCGTTTGACTTAGAAAATAAAGATGAAATAATTTGCGCTACAGGTTGCCTATTAAATTATTTAAAATACACTCAAAAAACTAGATTAAAACACATCAACAAAATCCAATACTTTAATAACAAAGACTTTATGAGTTTTGATATACATACAATAAAAAATTTGGAACTAGTGGAAAATCTGCAAGGCGGAAAAACTAACACTTTGCTAGAAACAATAGATTTTACACAAACAGCAATGGGAGCAAGATTGTTGAAGAAAAACCTTCTTTTACCTTTGCTTAGAAAAGGAGAAATTGAGAAAAGACAGAATACAGTTGAATTCATATTAAAGAAAGAACAATTTGTCGATTTAGAAAATAATTTGAGAGGATTTCCAGATTTAGAACGAATAATCGCAAGGATAATGTATGGTACGTCAACACCTCGCGAATTAAATGCATTAAGAGATTCTATATTGAAGTCAAGAGCATTGTTTGATTATACAAATTTGTTAAAACAAGAAGAGTTAACATTTGAAACAAAACAAGAAATATTAGATTTGGCAAATACAATCTCAACAGCAATAGTTGAGGATCCTCCCGCAATGTTTAAAGAAGGGGGATTTATAAGAAAGGGATTTAACTCAGAGTTAGATGAATTATTAAACTTAAAAAGCAATTCAAAGCAAATTTTATTACAAATTGAACAAAAAGAAAAAGAGCGCACAGGAATAAAAACTTTAAGAGTTGGTTATAATAAAGTATTTGGCTATTTTATTGAAATTCCTAAATCTCAACACCAATCAGCACCAAACGATTACATCAGAAAACAAACACTTGCAAATAACGAGAGATACATTACAGAGGAATTAAAACAATTAGAAGATAAGATTTTGGGTGCGGAAGAAAAAACAAAAGCATTAGAATTGGAGTTGTTTAATGCATTAGTAGAGACAATCAAAACCTATTTTAACGAGATTGATGCAATTGCGAAAGCCGTTGCAAACATAGACTTTTACAATTCTTTAGCAACGTGTGCGCATAAAAGAAATTATTCCAAGCCAGAATTAACCGAAACAGGAACATTAAATATTGTTGATGGAAGACACCCAGTTGTTGAATTAATAGAGCAAGAAAAATATATAAAAAATGATTTGGAAATGGACACAGAAAAAAACAATGTAATTATATTAACTGGACCTAATATGTCCGGAAAAAGCACTTACTTAAGACAAAATGCATTAATAATTTTGTTAGCACACCTTGGTTCTTATGTGCCTGCGAGATCTGCGAAAATTCCAATAACTGATCGAATATTTACAAGAATAGGTGCACACGATAATTTGGCATTAGGATTAAGCACATTTATGGTTGAAATGATAGAAACAGCAAACATTTTGAATAACGCAACAGAGAGAAGCTTTATAATTTTAGATGAGGTAGGTAGAGGAACATCAACATATGATGGTTTGAGTATTGCTTGGGCAGTTTTAGAATACATATACACAAAGATAGGAGCAAAAACACTTTTTGCGACACATTATCATCAAATAACAGACTTAGAATACAAATATAGCGGAATAAAAAATTATTACATTACTGCAAAAGAGCTTGATAACAACATTATTTTCTTGCGAAAAGTAGTAAAAGGAAGCATTGATAGAAGTTATGGTATAGCAGTTGCAAAACTTGCAGGTTTGCCTCAAGAAGTAATTGACAATGCATTACAAATAGAAAAAGAATTAGAAAATAACAAGATAGAAAAAAAGAACATAGAACGCATAACAGTTAGAAGCGCAGTTGGCCAAAAAACGTTATTGGGTGAAAAGAATGACAAATAAAATTGTTCTTTTGGATGAATCTACAATTAACAAGATAGCTGCCGGCGAGGTAATTGAAAGGCCTTATTCTGTTGTTAAAGAGCTTGTTGAAAATAGTATTGATGCTAATGCTAGTGAGATAATAATTAAATTGAAAGATGGCGGAAAGAAACAAATTTCTGTAATAGATAATGGGGAAGGAATGTCTAGAGAAGATCTTTTGCTTTGTGTTAAAAAGCACGCCACATCAAAAATCAAGGTAATTGAAGATATTTTTAATATAAATTCATATGGATTTAGAGGAGAAGCATTAGCGACTGTTGCAGAAGTTTCTAAAACTGAAATAATAACTGCAACAAATGATTCAAATGTCGCACACAAGCTTGTTATTGAAGAAGGTAAAATCAAAGCAATAACTGAAGATACAAAAAGAAAAGGCACAACAATAAATGTTTACAATTTGTTTTACAATGTTCCTGCAAGACAAAAGTTTTTGAAAACAACAGGTTATGAATTAAAACGAATAGTTGATTGGATTAAAACGATTGCAATATCAAATCCTTCAATTTTGTTTAAAGTTTATAATGAAAATGAGCCAATTTTAGATTTAAGAAAAAGAGAAAATTATGGCGAAAGGATAAAAGAAGTTTATGGCTTTGATTTATTAAAATCAGATTATTCTGATCCTGTAGTTTCATGTATTTGTTACTTTTCAAAACCATCAGAAGTTAAAGATTTAGCAACTGCAAAACAACAGTTCTATGTTAACAATAGACCAATAAAAAATGAAACAGTTTCAAAAGCAATATACAAAGCATTTGAGTCAAAAATACCTAGAGGAAAGAAAGCAAATTGCTTTGTATTTTTGAAAATTGATTCAAAAGTTATTGATATAAATGTGCACCCACAAAAGCTAGAAATAAGGGCAAAAAACGACAATATTTTTTATTTTCCAGTTTATGAAGCAATTAGAAAGAAACTTGAATCAGGAATCTTTGATTCAAATAACGAGGTAACAGAAAATCAAATTAAAACAAAAATAATATCTTTGTTAGGACAAAAACAACAAGAATCAAGCACACTTAGTGAAAATGCAATAACGGGAGACTCAGATTCAAATATTGATACACCGTACATGAAAACAAATCTACAAAATATAATAGAAGAAAGAAAGGTGGCACCAAAGAAAGAAGACAACACAAAAATTTTTGCCCCCTCAATTCTACACCCGGATTTACAAACAGAATTTCAGAAAGCATCAAACGAACAAAGAACAAAGAAATACAGAATAATAGGTCAACTTTTAGATACCTACATCTTGATTGAAACAATTGGTGGCTCGTTATTAATAATTGATCAACATGTTGCAGAAGAGCGTTATTATTATGAAAAGTTCTATGAGGAATATATAAAAAACAAACAAATTAAGGCACAATCATTACTTGTACCGATTTCATTTGAATTTGATCCAGAAGATGTTGAACTCATAAAGGAAAAACAAGAAGCGCTAAAACAATTTGGTTTGGATGTAGACATATTTGGCAAAGATTCAATCTTACTTAGACAAATTCCATTATCAATCAACACATTACCATCAAAAGATGACTTAAAACAAATGATTTTAGATATAGTTAACGAGCAAACCACATTTGGAACAATTGAACAAAAGTTAGATCATGTTGTTGCAACAATGGCTTGTAAAACATCAATAAAAGCAGAAACTCCATTAACAGAACATGCAATGTCCAAAATCCTAGAAAAACTTTTCACAACAAAGAACCCATACACGTGTCCGCACGGTAGACCTATTATAATTGAATTAACAAAAAGCGAGATTGAAAAAAAGATTGGGCGAAAAAATTAAACGAAACGCGAATTTCAATCAGTTAATCATCTTTCTTTTTTGAAATCAAATTTTCCTGCGGGCAAAACACTTAAAAAATCGTTTACATCAAATTGTTTATAACCTAGTTTTTCAACATTCTTTAATAAATCTTTACAAATATCATTCTTTTGTTTTGTTCCCAAGACAATTGTTCTGTAATATGCACTTTTATTTTTCACAAAAGTTTCTTTTGATCCAACCATTATTACATCAACATCTTCCAATCCAAAAACCTTTGTGTTAATTAAACCAACAGTAAATTCAATCGGAATTTTTTTGAACCAAGTTCTTTCTCCCCTAATAACAAAAGCGCCTGTTGCCAAGTATTCTCCAGTATTTGCCGTTTTTGAAACTTGTTCTGGCTTAACAAAGTAAACATCAATGCTGTTAAATTCAGATGTAGCCGCCTTAGAATATATTGCTGCAATTAATGCCGCGTCTTCATGATCTTCCTTTGTTCCTTTTTGTCCGTCCTTTAAAATCGTATGTGCTGCGCCCTGGATGTTTGTATGAAAGTGCAAATCATTCTTTTCTAAATATCTCTTAATTATTAATTCGTTTGTTGTTGCATCTTTTCCTGCGATAATTAGTTTTCCATTTCTTGTAAAACTCCACCTATATTTTTCAAACCAATATTTTTCACGTTTTGCAATTACTTCTTTTTTCTCAATTTTGATCTTTTCAACATCCTTTAACTTTTTTCGAGACACTTCTATTGCAATTGCAACTCCTTCTTTTTTCTTTTTCATTTTTTTGCTAAGGCCATAATATCTGTTTGCTGCGTCAGTTACATTTTCATCTAATCCAATTTCAACATCAAAGTATTCAGTCATAAAGATCAACAGTTCTTGCTTAAAGATAATTAAATGGCAAGATATATATATTTTCCGATATTATATAGATAGCTCCTTGGAGAGTTTGTTTTCACAGAGTATGTTTTGTTTTGTGGTCGGAGGGAAATTTATGGGTAATGTTCAAAGAATTCCTTCAGGAATAGATGGATTAGATCAATTAATTGAAGGTGGTTTGCCAAAAGAAAGAACATTTTTAGTTTCTGGTGCAACAGGATCTGGTAAAACAATATTTTCGATGCAATATCTTTACAATGGTGCGATGAAATACAATGAACCTGGCATATATGTTACTTTGGATGAAAGACCAGAGTTAATCAGAGAAGATATGTCAAAATTTGGTTGGGACATAAAAAGATTAGAAGATGAAAAGAAATTAGTAATATTAGACGCTTCCATCTCAAGGATAGGGTTGTCATCATCAGAAGATTATGCAGTTAATGATTTAGATTTTGATTACAAAAAATTACTTTTGAATATTGTAAGAGTTGCAAAAGAAGTTGGCGCAAAAAGAATTGTTATTGATTCAATTGCAACATTAGGAATGTATCTAAAATCAGATGAAGAAGTTAGAGCCGCAGTTTTAGAAATGGTTTACATATTATCAAAGATAGGAGTAACTGCAATCTTAGTTTCTGAATTAGATATTGAAACAAAAAGACATAGTAAATATGGCGTTGAAGAATTTGTTGCAGATGGCGTAATAATATTAAAATATTTAGATACCGGCGTTCAAGGTATAAACAGAACTATGTTAATTAGAAAGATGCGTGCCACAAAACATTCTGCCGAGATTCACCCAGTAGAAATATCTGCAAATGGAATGATAATAAAAAGTATTGATGATTACAATTTGTAAATAAATTGTTAATCATTTGTTGTGATGTGTAGATATGATAAAGAAATATTCTAAGTTAATTGCTGCAGCAATAGATGCAAAAAAATTTGCATATGATCCGGTTACTGGTATAGGTGTTGGTGCAGCAGTTTTAACAACGGAAGGAAACATTTACAAAGGCTGTAATGTTCAGAGCGTTATATCGGGGCTGGGAACTTGTGCAGAACGATGTGCAATAGATAACGCTATTGCTCACGGTGCATATAATTTTCAAGCAATTGCAGTAAGTTTTCCTTCTCGCAATTCAACAAGACCTTGTGGTGCATGTTTACAAATAATTCATGAGCTATCTGAAATCAAAGATATTGATACCCAAATAATCTGTTTGAATAAATTTGGAGACGTAGTTGAAGAAACTAGCATAAGAAAGCTTTTACCCAAAGGCTACGGTCCAAAAGAATCAAAAAAAGATGTAAAACAATACAGAATTAACAAAGATAAATAATGTTGTTCAGAATAATAAAAAATAAGAAAAGAAATTAGTTACCTTTTTCTTTTTTCTTTCGTTTTTCCATTCTTGTAATGTAACCAGCCATCTTATTTGTACTCTTTTTTGAGAATGGTAAATTTAATCCTTTGATTGCTTTTTTATTTTTATCAAAAGAGTCTCCAACCTTGTCTTTACAACTTGTAATAATGTGTTCTGACTTTGTTTTTAATGGTTTTAACATTGAATTTCCCATTTAATTCACCTCTTCGGCAATAATTTTAGTTTCTTCCTTTACAGTTCTTCGTACAACTTTCAAAGGAACTTTGTTATCTTTTAATTCATTTTTAGCTAATTCATAGCTATCCTTCTCTGTTTCTGCTTTTGTAAACAGAGGCGCATTCTCTGAAATTTGCAGGGCTCTTGCGCTCAGCAATCTTGTTCTTTCAAATTTATTTAGCTTATTATCATCAACAACATCCATTTATCTCACTCTAAAATTGTAAAAGTAGTATGAACTTATATTACCAAAAAGCTTATAAATATATATAAGTGATATATAACAAAAGGTTTATAAATAAGCAGAGGTTATTTTACTATGGTTCTTTTGAAGTTAAATTCTAGAGGGCAAGCGAGTTTTGAAATGCTTTTGATTGTTATAATAGTCATACTTTTGGCAGCGAATGTGTTAATAATAGGCATACAAAACTTTAGTGAAGTTGGAGCATTAGCTTTTGTGCACAACTCGTTTGATTATTACAAAGTAAGAGAGAACTATACCGGGAACATAAAAGACATTAATGTGACATCGTCTGGAACAGATGTAACATTAGATACAACTTTAACTGAACCCCTAACAGATGAGATCAAAACAGAAATTTCGGAGAAGATCGAAAGTAATATAAAAGACAACACCAGATATAATAGTGTAGATATTGTTTTTAATGCCCAATAGCGGAGGGATAAAATGGAATTAGAAATTGAAGGAAAGAAGACAACAGATGAAGAAGTCGCATTCAACGTTGTGAAATTGTATTTTGAGCAAATTGCTCGACTTGGTTTTAAAAGGAAACTAGATTTGGATGCAATAATTAATGCTTACTTTTACACTCTTGATAGAATGAAAAAGAAACAAGAAGAGATGAGTCTTGTTGATAAAGTAGTTATGAAAGAAGAAGCAAGATTAAAATCAGTTCAGACCAAAGAGGAAATACTTAAAGAATTTTCTTAAGTGATGTGAGTGTATGTTCTTGATCGTTATGAACCAATGCATCTTAGCGAACACATTAACAAAGATGCAATTGACACAATACAACAATGGTACAATAACGGTCACAAGAAACCACTTCTAATTTATGGTACAACAGGTGTCGGTAAGTCAACACTTGTAAGATTATTTTCAAAAGAGAAAAACCTAACACTTTATGAGTTAACGCCTTCTGATGCCCGCGATAAAGAATCTATTGAGCAACAAAGTAGAGTTGTTGCTAACAGTAGAAGCATATTTGCTAAAAAAAATCTTTTATTTTTTGATAATATCGATGTATTTTTTGGCGATGATCGTGGCGGTCTAGATACAATTGTTGAGATTGCATCTGATGCAACAAACCCCGTAATTTTTGTTGCAGCAGACATTTATGCAGACAAGAAATTGTCAAAAATTAGAGACATCTCTGAATCATTTAATATGAAAAAACCAACATATTTAGTTATTTCAAACTTGTTGAAAAG
>Ga0172371_10001454_pt1 | contig 37690 bp, 42 predicted proteins | sample Lak12m_FD_114543 | JGI IMG/M metagenome (GOLD analysis project Ga0172371, IMG submission 114543) | Freshwater microbial communities from Kabuno Bay, South-Kivu, Congo - kab_022012_12m | ecosystem: Environmental > Aquatic > Freshwater > Lake | place: Democratic Republic of the Congo: South-Kivu... | reverse complement strand
GATAGTTGTCCCATTACTGTGCTTCTATCAGTTCCAGGTGGGATGTATTGAGTGATTAGTTCGGTGTGTCTTCCTTTAAAGTTTTCAAGCATTTTTAGTTTTTTCTTAAAAACCGCGATTTCTGCTTCGCTTACTTCTTCTACACGTGAACTATAATCAGTCATAATTATCATTTTTTATTTTTCTTTGGTTTTGGGAGTAAAAGTTATTAAACCCCAAAAGATATATTAATTCGGTTTCGTTAGCTTATAAAAGCTATTCATTTACAAAAATTGCGAAGGTGAGCAAGTGTTTGATTTATTTGAGAAGTGGGATGGTGCGCCAAAGCAAGAATCAACTTCTTCTTCAGTAGTTTCTTCAGAGTCTTCTTCAAACTCTTCTTCTTATCAACCTTATAATCCTGCCCCAATTTCTAGTAAAAAGATCTTTGTTTTAAGTGTGGGGGGGAGTGTTTTTTTTAACGAAAAACTAAGAGCTCCTGAAATAGCTAAGTTTTGTGAAGTAATTAATGAGTTGTCAAGAGAAGGGTATCAGTTTGTTATTGTTGTGGGTGGGGGTAAGGTTGCAAGAGTTTATCAGGCTGGAGCAAAAGCTCTTGGTGCTAATAATTTTGAACTTGATGAAGTGGGTATTGCAATAACTCGAGCGAATGCTTTATTTTTTACTCAAGGAATTGATAATTCTTGGAGAGGGGTTTTAACTGATCCTAAAGAAGCGGAGCGGGTTTTGCTTTTAGGAAAAACTCCTGTTTTTGGGGGGACAATTCCTGGCCAAACAACTGATGCTGTTGCTGCACTAATTGCTGAACTTATGAGTGCGGATTTTGTTAATATTAGTAATGTGGATGGTATTTATTCTGCAGATCCTGCAAAAGAGCCTCACGCTAAAATGTATAAAGAGTTGTCTCATGTGAAAATGGTTTCTCTTCTAAAAGCACAAGCTTGCGTTCCTGGGGGTCATTCTTTTGTTGATGCGCATGCTGCTGCAATTCTAAATAGGAGCAAGATACGTTCTTTTTTTATTAATGGGGATGATTTTGAAAATTTCAAATCAATAATTAGAGGGTATGTTGATTTTAAAGGAACAATTGTTCAAACTTTATCAGCTGAAGAAGTTAGTGAAGAATAACATTGTTTATTTTTCCAAGAAAATTTCTTCCTAAGAAAGTTATTAGTGTAAATTTATTCTATTTTTGTTTTCCAGTATTCGTTAAGGTGAGTTATTTTGTTTCCTTTCATTTTGAGGATCATTATTCCTACCATTTTGCATTTTTCCCAAGTGTTCAAATATTTTCTCTTGAATTTGTTTGTGTACTTTGCTCTTTGATAATTAATACATTCCCATTCAGCAAAACCTGTTTTTCCATCATTTGAAACGTAGCATTTTCCAATAGTGAATTTTATTTCTTTTGTGTTTTTAACAACAATTTCTTTCCAGAATTTTTCTATTTCTTTATGTCCTTTGTAGGGTTTTGCAAGAGGACTTTCTTGGTATATTCCTTTTTTTGTGAAACACTCTAGTATTAGTGAGGGGTCTTGTTTTTCCCACGCTTCTTTGTAAGTATTCATTACATTTTTTATTTCTTCAATTTTCATAAAATTAATTTTTTAATAATCCTAAAATAAAATTTTAATAATTCTATTAATATATTGTTTCAAGGACATAATTTTCGTATGATTTTCCAAGAACATATTGTATTTCATTATAATTTAGCATTGGTTTTTTGTATGATGCATAATCATCTATTGAAATTCGGGGGCATGCGGTATTAATATATGCGTCAACTTCAAGTCCGAGTAATTTTTCTTCAGAAATAAAATCCATAGCACAAATTATTGCTTTTTTTCCTTTTTTTTCAATTTCTTTTTTTATTTTCTCTGCGATTGAGATTCTATTTTGACCAACTTTTGTTGATACTAATATTGCGAAAGTGTTTGCTTCTTTTGCTTTTTCAATAGTTAAGAATCTTTTTCTTAAAAAATCATTTTTCTCTTCTATGAGTTCTTTAATGTCTCCATTTATTGGGTTAGTTATTAGTACTTCTTTTCCTGATCCGAAGTGTATACCAAGGGGGTGAAAAAATCCGTCTCCTAAATAGATTATTGTTTTCGCTTTAACTGTTGCTGAAGAGTAATTACACCCGAGCACTTGTCCATTCTCTACTCTTTTACCTTTACCAATTTCTGTTTTGATTCCTTTCTTATCTAATTTCTTTTTTAATAAGGGTAAATATTTTAGGTATTGTGCTGTGGAAACTAATCCTACTGATTTAATATTTTTGTCCAACAAATAACGTGTTATTTTTTCTGTTGTTTCTTCAAAGTTTTCAAGTATATATTCAAGCGGGGCATAGATTATTGGTAGTCCTTTTGTTTGTGTAAACTGGGTGTGTCCTAAGTGTAATACAGCATTGCATCCTAATCTTTTTGCTTCATCAGGTTTAACATCACATGCTCCAAAACAAGGATCCATTCCGGCAATTCCTTCTATTCCTTTTTTTTGAAGTTGGATAATTATTTCATTAGTTTTAGTTTTTAGTCCTTCAGGTACTTGGACAAGAACTCTTTTTGCTTTTTTCTTTTTGAGTTCTTTAATTGCGCCACTTAAATCAAATTTTAACATATTAATTCCTAATATTACTCTAAAGAAAAGAAGATAAATGAGATTTATTAGAGGAAAAAGTCCGTTATTTTTTCTATTTTTGTGTTATTTGAATATTTCTTCTTCAAATTCATTCTTTTTTGTATTATGAGGCCACTTATTTAGGTATTCTAGTATTTTCTTTTTTTCTTCAGTAATAACAACTTTTCTTATTTCTTCAACTGCATCAATGTTTGCTGATACGCTGTCAATTCCGTACCATACAAGTTTTTTTACCATTTCTGGATTTGATGCGCTTTGTCCGCATACGCTTGTAGTTACTCCTGCTGCTTTACATTTTTTGATTACATATTCAAGTTGTCTTAATATTGCGGGGTGTAGTTCGGTGAATTGTTTTTGTACTCTTTCATTATTTCGATCAAGTCCTAAGGTTAATTGGGTTAGATCGTTTGTTCCAAATGAAATAAATTTGATGTGTGGGATTAGTTCATCAATTATCCAAACGGATGCTGGTGTTTCTACCATTACTCCAAAATCAACTTCTTTTTGTAATCCTACTTCGTTAGCAATTTTTTTAGCTTCAAGCACTTCTTCAAGACTAATAACGAATGGAAGCATTATTCCTACGTTTCTTTGTCCTTCATCATAAAGTTCTTTTATTGCGATTAATTGTGCTTTGAACATTTTTGGATCGTCAAGGTCTCTTCTTATTCCGTGCCATCCTAGCATTGGGTTTTCTTCTTTTGGTTCTTTATTTCCGCCTACTAATTCTTTGTATTCGTCGCTTCGTGCATCAAATGTTCTAAACCATACTGGTCCACTAAATCTTGAGGCAACATTTTTGATTCCTTCTTTTACAATATCTTTGAGTTCTTTTTCTTTTCCTTGTCTAATATATTCAGCTGGGTGCATTCCGCTGTTTGTGATCATGTGTTCTGCTCTTAGTAGTCCTACTCCGTCAGCGTTTGTTTTTTGTGCACTTTCTGCAGCATCAATAAGAGCAACATTTACTTTCACTTTTATTGTTAAGTCTTTTAGTAATTCAGTAAGCATTTTTTCTTCTTCTTTTTTTGCTTCATCAGGCATTTCTTTGTATTTTATTCCTGCATATTCTTTCACAATTACTTTTAATTTTTCTTCTTGTTTTTGAGGCATTTGTCTTTTTGTTAGTTCTATTCCTATTGCTTTTTCTAGTTTATCAAAATCATTTTCTTCAAATATTTTTGTTTCTTTTATTACTCTTCTTATTTCTACTTTTCCAGCGTAAACTTTTCCATTAAATCCATCAATTGTTACTTGCATTCCATCTTTTAGTTCTTCTGTGGCGCTCATTGTTCCAACAACACAAGGTATTCCAAGTTCGCGTGATACGATTGCGGCGTGACAAGTAACTCCTCCTTCGTTAGTAATTATTCCGCTTGTTTTTTTCATTACAGGTACCCATGAGGGGGAAGTCATTTTTGTTACAAGTAAGTCTCCGCTATTAACTTTTACAATGTCATCAATTTCTGGAACAACTTTTACGATTCCTGTAATTATTCCGGGGGATGCGGGTAGTCCTTCAAGTATTGGTTTTTCTTTTACTTCTATTTCTTCATCAGCTTGTTCTTTCATTTTTGATTTTAATCCTAGTGTTGTTATTGGTCTTGCTTGTACGATGTATAGTGTTTCTTTTTCCATTGCCCATTCTATATCCATTGCTTTTTTGTAGTGGTCTTCAATATTTTTTCCTATTTGTGCAAGTTCTATTACTCTTTTATCGTCAAGTTTTTGGATGTTTGCTTTTCCTTCTCCCAGATTTACTCTTGTGTTTTCTTTTCCTTCTTTTACAAGCATCCATTCTTGTTTGTTTATTTTTTTCTTTTCAAGTGTCATATTTTTTTTATTTATAACATAATTGTCTGGAGTAATACTTCCTGATACTACTGTTTCTCCTAAACCAAATCCCGCTTCGATAATTATTTTTTCAGTGTCTCCTGTGGGGTCAGCAGTGAACATGATACCGCTTACTTCGCTTTGAACCATTTTTTGTATTACTGCACAAAGCCCTACTTTTTCAGTAAAGAATCCTTGTCTTCTTCTATAGTACACAGCTCTTGCAGTGAATAGTGATGCCCAGCATTTTTGTACTGCTGCTATTACTTCATCGCTTCCTTGCATGTTTAGGTATGTTTCTTGTTGTCCTGCAAATGAGGCTTCAGGTAAATCTTCTGCGGTTGCACTACTTCTTACTGCAACAAGTACTCCTTTTTCCTCTTTGTCACTTAGTTTCCAGTAGTTTGAAATAATTTCATTTTTTAGATAATTAGGCATTGTTGTTTTTTCTACTAGCTCTCTAATGTATGCAGTTACTTTTTCTAATTGATCAGTATTTTCAACATCAATAGCATCAATTGTTTCTATTATTTTTTCTTTTATTCCTTTTTCTTCAATAAATTTAAAATAAGCTTCAGCTGTAATTATAAATCCGTTAGGGACAGGAAAACCATTTTGAACCATTTCTCCTAATGAGGCCCCTTTTCCGCCAGCTTGTTCAACATTACTCATGTCAATTTGATTAAACCAAAGAATGTTAGGCATGCTAAAATAATACTTTTAGACCTTTTAAAAGTTTTGTAGCATGTTATTTTTAGTGATTTGATGCAAACAATATCTTGGGACGAATTTGAGAAAGTAGAACTTCGGGTAGGCACTATAGTTTCGGCTGAAGTTTTTCCTCAGGCAAAAAAACCAGCCTATAAATTAAGAATAGATTTTGGGTCTGAAATTGGTTTTAAGAATTCAAGTGCACAAATAACAAAACTTTACAAAATAGAAGATTTGCTAGGGAAGCAGGTTATTTGTGTCATTAATTTTCCGCCAAAACAAGTGGCTAATTTTGTTTCAGAATGCTTAGTTACTGGTTTTGTCATACCAAATTCGGACAATGAAGTGGTGCTGGCTTCACTTGAAAGAAAAGTTGAGAACGGCCTTAAACTTGCATAAGTTCTTTTACTCAAAGTCCATTCGGAATTCTTTTCCGTGGTCAATAAAGCCTAATTTTAAATAAAGTTCATGAACTTTTGGTTTTTCATATCGGCTTGTGCATATTAACTTGTAGCATTTTTGTTTTTTTGCTTCTTCAATCGCTTCCTTAACAAGGGTAGTTCCTATTCCTTCTCCGTGTTTAGTTTCATCTACAAATACATCTTCAAGTAATCCAAAAGGGGTTTTGTGGAGGTCATTTTTTATCATATAAAGAGATGCTCTTGCAATTTCTTTTCCCTCTTCTTGAATTGTTAATTTTACTCCTTTTGCAGTAACATTACTTTTTTTTATCTCCATAAGAAATAGGTTCTTTGAAAGTCATTAAAAGGTTTTGGAATAATTGTTTAGTTAGTGTTGTTATGAAAATTTTTCTTTTAAGGCATGGAGAAACTACTGGAGATTTGGAGGGACGTTATGGGGGGGATTATGATGATTCTCTTTCAAATAATGGTATAATTCAATCTCACAATCTTGCAAAAAGGCTAAAAGATTATAAAATTAGTACTCTTTTTGTTAGCCCAAAAAATAGGGCTGTTGAAACTGCTTTGATTCTTAAAAAAAATATGCCTTTGTCTTTGGTTAGTGTTAGTGAGTTGAGGGAAAGAAATCAGTATGGGGTAATGACTGGGATGAAGAAGAGTGAAGCTAAGATTAAATTTGAAGAAGAAGTGGAAGAGTTAGAAGCTAATAATCCTTATCATCATGTTAGTGGGTCTGAGGATTATTTTGTTTTTGCGGAGAGGGTAACAAATTCGTTCAATAAAATAATTCAAGAGGAATTTAAGAAGAAAACAAAAGTAATTGCTTTTCTTACACATGGAGGACCGATTACTGTTATTTTTAGAGAACTTTTAGGTTATGAAATAAGTGGTATTAAGGATTGTGCTTTGTTTGAACTTGATTATGATGGGGAAAGTTTTGAAATTATTTCTGCTCAAGATATTTATAAGATTGAATCTAATTTTGCTTAATGATTATTTTATATTTTAGTAATTCTTTTTTTAAAAAAGTTTTTCTAAAAAAAATTTATAAAAAAAGTTTTGACTGATTGGAAAAATATCCAATCAATCTTTTTAGAATTATTTTTTGTTGCACTATTTCTTTCCAGCTGGTTTTGCTGGTGCTGCAGGTGCTTTTGCTCCTGCTGCTGTGCCTGCTGGAGTTTTTGCTCCTGCTGCTGGTGCTGTACCTGCCGCTGGTGCAACTGGCTTTCCGTCTGCTCCAACTGCTGGTGCTGCTCCTTCTGCTGTTGTAGTTTCTGTTTTTGCAACTTCCACAACTTTTTCTTCAATAAGACTAGTTGGGATAGTTCCGATGCTTTTTACATCTTTATGGAAATCAACAACAACACTGCAAGGGATTCTTGCTCGTGCTCTCATTAGTGCGCCTTTAACTATTTCTTTTTGTGTGTCAAAGCATAGTACGCTGTAAAGTTTTTGTCCTGCACTTACTCTTGTTGCTCTTCCGATTGGTATTCCGAAAGCCAGTGTCATTCCTTGTGAAACACGATCAGCTCCGGCTCCTTGTGCTTGTTTGTTTTCTCTAAGTAGGTGTGATGGGTATACTCTTACTTTCATAAAGTATCCGTCTTTTCCTAAATCTTTTACAAGTTTTCTGTTAATTGCTTGTCTTGCGCTTTCAATAGCGTTGTCTCTAATATCAATACTTTCAGTAACTCTAAGTTCAGCAATAGTGTTATATTTTGGAACAGGGTTACCCATGTTGAATTGTCTAATTTTTAATTGCGGAGCTGCTCCGATATAGTTTCTTTCAGGGTTGTTTACAGCAATTCTTGTGTAAGCTCTTTGCTGACCTGCTTTTCTTGCGTGTCCGCTTGAACCGCGGCTTATTCTTTTTTTAACTTTAGGACTTCTATAACATCTTGCAGGTCTTAATCCCATTTTTACTCACCAGTTTAAAATTAAAAATAAGCTCATTCTTCTAAGTCTTATTCTCAAATAATTGCCCAAGAAAACCTTTAAAAAGGTTCTTAGGAGCCGTTTTGAAAAAATTAGTTTTTTGTTATTTTAAGCAGGGTGAGGGAGTTGAACCCCCCTAACTCCCTCTGCAGGGGAGTGCATAACCGCTTTGCTAACCCTGCGGCTGTCCTGTTTCGCCACCTAGCAAAACAGTTGTTTTGCGTGACACGCAAATGCGCGGCATTTGCTTTGTGACCAGACGAGGCACTACCTCGCTTTGCTCGGTAGAGCTTACTAAACTCATTACTAAAAAACTCTTGCGTTTTATTTAAAAAACTGCTTGTGGTTTTGTAAAAACTGTTTAATTAGTCACTTAAAGTATTGTTTTGAATGATTATGCATTTTGGCATATTTTTTTATAATTCAAATTTTGTTTTTTTAATTTTTATATTTTAATAAGATTTTTTTGTTTTATGCTCCACATCCGCATTTTGAATTTGTTTGTTTTTTGCATGCGCATGTACTGCCGCAGCTTTGCGAACATGTTTTGCCGCAGGTGCATTCTCCTTTTCCATTTGTGCATGCATTGCATGAACTACCACATGTTGCTTGTATTTCTTCAAGTGGGGTAGTTTCTTCTACGGTTTGTGTAGTAATATCTTCAGTTGTTGTTTGTGTTGTTGCAGATACAACTACTACTCCTATTATCAGTAATAGTGTCACTATTCCTGATAGTACTATTTTTTTTGTTATTTCATTCAAAATATATCCCTCCTTTTGTAATACTTGTCTTGGAAACAATACATATCCTTTAGTGAAACCATCGAGCTTTTCGAGTTATTTATGGTTTCAATTATTGTTATAAATAGTTTCAATGTTTATTTTGTTATGGATATTCGAATTGATTTTTCAAATAAAAGAACTATTGCTGGTATAATAGTGCTTGTTTGTATTATGGGGATCGTTGCTTATTCTCCGCGTCTTGTTTCTCTTACAAATCCTGATGTTTGTACTATTGATGGAGTTTGCCAGCATGAAAAAAGAGTTGACTTTTTGACTGATTCAATTCCAGTTTTTATATTTGCGGGCATAGTGATTGGTGCGCTTGTTTTCTTTTTTATGAGTTCAAGGCTTGATGCTAAGGAGAAGGATTTGTCGAAAGTAACTTCGGTTCTTGTGAGTTTTTTAAATAAAGATGAGAAGCAAGTTGTTCAAAAAATACTTGATAATGAGGGTAAGATTTTGCAGGCGGAGGTTTCACGACTTGAGGGTTTGGGCAAGGTGAAGAGTCATCGTATTCTTCAAAGATTACTCGATAGAGGGGTTGTTGAAAAAGAGTCTTTTGGTAAAACTAATATAATAAAATTAAATAAAGAGATTAAGGAAACTCTTCTTGCAAAAAAGTAATTTTTTGTGATTTGTTATAATTAAAACTTTCTTAAGCCTTTTCTTTTCTTTATTATTTCATGTTTAAACCCAATTGCGTTATAGTTCTTTTATCTCCTGAAATTGCATTAAAGAGTCCTCCTGTTCGTTCTTTTTTGCAATCAAAATTAAAAAATTCGATAAAGATTTATTTAGAAAAAGAAGGTGTTTTGTTTTCTTCTTTTTCTTTTTCTGCAGGTCGTTTTTTTATTCAATCTGACGAACCACAAAAAATAATTTCTGCTTTAAAGTATTGTTTTGGGATTAATAGTTTCGCTTTGGCAGAGAAAAGAAGTATTTCTTCTCTTGAAGAAATATCCCTTGCTTGTGAGGATGTTGCTGAAGGTAATATTAATGGTACTTTTGCAATTAGAGGTAAGAGTCATTCGAAACTTTTTTCTTCAAAAGAGTTAGAGATTTCTCTTGGAGCAAAAATTTTGTCTTGTTTTCCTCAACTTAAAGTTAAATTAAAAGGCCCTGATTCTGAATTATTTTGTCTTGCTTTTGAAAAATCCACTTTTTTTTATTTCAATTTAATTCCTGCGCAGGGGGGAATGCCTGTTGGTGCTCAAGGACGTGTGGGGCTTGTTGGTGATTCGAATAAGGTTTTGAGTCTTGGTTTTTTACTTATGCGGGTGGGTTGTAGTGTGTTGTATTCAGGAAATGCTGATATTTCTACTCTTGAAAAGTACAATGCTTTTTATAAATTCAGATCAGTTTCTAAAGAATTTTTAGAAAAAAATGTGCTTGAGGGTAACTTGTTTGGGGTATTTTCTGATGCATTAACTTTAAGTGATGCAGAAAAAGTTTCAAGCGAGTTTGGTTTTAAGGTATTTGCTCCGCTTTTAATTAATCAACCTAAAACCCCTTTTGATTAGTTAAAAATTTTTTAATCTAGTCTTTTTGTAGTAAGAGTTATACTTATTTAATTCTTTTTAGTTATGATTAGTTTATGATTGTGGGAATATTTTCAGATACTCATTTGGGTTTTATGGGTGAGGATCGGTTTGATGAAGCTTTTTTGAGATTTAATGAGGCTGTCTCTATTTTTCAAAAAAACAAAGTTGATGTCGTTTTGCATGCGGGAGACTTGTTTGATGATGCTACTCCTACGCAGGAAGTTTGGCTTAAAACATTTAATGTTTTTGCTTCAAATTTTGGGGAATTAAAAAGTTTTACAAAAAATACGCTTAGTGGTAAAAAACAATGTTTTTCTAAAGGAATTCCTTTTGTTGCAATTCATGGTACTCATGAACATAGGGGTAAGGATTTTGCTAATGCAATTGATGTTCTTGAAGAGAGTAATTGTCTTGTTCATATTCATGCTTCAAATGTTGAATTTAATCAGAATGGAGAAAGAGTTGTTATTCATGGACTTGGGGGAGTTCCTGAGAAACACGCAAAAGAAGTTTTAGAAAAGTACAACCCGCGCCCAATTAGTGGTGCAACTAACATCATCATGTTTCACCAATCTTTCAAAGAATTTTTACCTTTTGATGACGATGATATGATTGCGTCTCTTTCTCTTTCTGATCTTCCGCAAGGTTTTGATTTAATTGTTAATGGTCATTTGCACTGGTCAGGGGAACAAAATGTGGAAGGGAGACGATTTTTGCTTACAGGTTCTACAATTTTTACTCAAATGAAAAAACTTGAAGGGGAAAAAGAGAAAGGAGTTTTTATTTTTGATACAGTATCAAAGAATATTTCTTTTGTTCCTTTCCAAAATCAAAGAAAACTATTTTATCAGAAATTTTCTTTCAAAGAGGCACTTCCTGAAGATGTAATAAAAAAAGTGAATGAATATGTTTCTTCACTTGGATTAAATAATTTTAATTCAAAACCTCTTGTTCGTATAAAATTAGTAGGAACTATTGCTAAGGGTTTTTCTCAAAGTGATGTTTCTCTTTCTCTTCCAAAAGATTTGGCTGTGTTTTCTTTATCTAAGGAATTTACTGTAGAAAGTTTTCAGAAAAAACTTTCAGCACTAAAAGAACTTGCTCTTGAAAAGAAAAGTGTCTCAGAAATGGGTGTTGATTTATTAGAAAAAAATGTTGTTGAAGCTGGTCTTGTTGATTTTGACACAAGACGAATGTTTGAACTCTTAGCCCTTGGTGAAAATGAAAAAGCTCAAAGCGTTTTGCTTTCAAGCGAGAAGAACTAGCCGCCCATCATTTTTTTCTTATATCTTATTTCTTTTTCAGCTTCTTTTTTTATAAAATCCTGATATATAATTTTTTCTTTGTCATGTTTGAAAACTTTTTCTCCTCTTTTATAATATTCTATTTTTTTATAAACTGAATCAATTCCTGTGAATATTGGCATGAATACAAAATCTGTTTCTTTTTCATAAAAGTCTTTTGTATCGTAATAGTGCGCTGATGTTGCAAAAATTATTGTTTTTGGAGATTCTTTTTTTATTATTTTAACAAAAGAAATTGCTTCGGCATGATTTGCCATGGTTATTATTACAAGTTTTGCTTGGGGAAGATCAAGATTATCGAGTAGTTCCGTATCTTCAGATGTTCCATACACTATTGGTAGTCCTTCAACTTGTCCTTGGGTTACAACTTCGGGGTCAGAATCTATTAAGAGTACTTCGTGTTTTTCTTTCATTTTTTCTGCAATTTCTCTTCCTATAAGCCCGCTTCCTATAATTATTATGTGGTTGTTTAATTTTCTTTTTGAAGGAATATTTCTAAGAACGTTTATTCTTTTGTTGAATATTTTGATTTTATCTATCTTAATTTTTTTGTTAAGTATTTCTGTTACTTTGTTTGAAAAGCTTGGAGCGTAGCTTGTCAAATATGGCCCGATTATCATAGATGCTGCAGTGATTGTTATCATTAGAGAAAATAATTCTTCTTGGAATATTCCTAAACTTAATGCAATTCCTGAAAGAATGAATCCAAATTCTGATGCTTGGGATAAACTTAAACCTGCTTCAAGACCAATTCTGCTTCCGTATCCTGAAAATAGGGTAATTATAAAAAATATTAGTGGTTTTATCAAAAGTATTATTACTAATATTATTGCTGCTAAAAGAATGTTTGTTTGTGCGAAGGACATGTTGAGTTGTATTCCTAGTGAGACAAAAAATATTGTAAGGAAAAAATCTCGAAGGGCTCTTATTTTTGAAAATATTGCTGTATTGTAGGGGGTGTTATTTAGGGATATTCCTCCGATAAATGCTCCGATTGTGATTGGAACTTCAAGCAGAGTACTTAAACTTATGAATGCAAGTGCAGTTGATATACTGCATAGGAAAAATAATTCGTTTTCTTTTGATGCTGCGTCAAATAATTTTTGGAATATGTATTTGTTCGCAAAAAGTGCAATGATGATTAGTAGTGCTGATTTTGCAAATATTGGGATGAAAAATATTGGGTTTGATATTTGGGATGTGTTTTGAAGTAGGGGTACTACAAGCACTATTAGAAAATCTTGTATTAGTGACATTGCTATAATTATTCTTCCACTTAATGTATTTACTTTTTTTGAATCAGCAAGTATTTTTATTATTACCATTGTTGATGAGAATGCAATTATTGATCCTACAAAAAGTGCTTGTTCGTATGTTAGTAAATTTAGTCCTACTGTTAGTGCTACGCTTATTGCAATTGTTGCAAGTACTTGAATTGTCATTCCTATGATTAATGGTTTTCCCATATTGAGGAGTCTTTTAACTGAGGTGTCTATTCCTATTGTGAAGAGTAAAAATGCTGCTCCGAGTTCGGATAGTAATTGTATTTCTGGAGTTATTTCTTTTATTCCTATTTGAAAAGGGAGATTAAGCCACGAGAAATCCATTCCTCCAATTACTAGGGGTCCGATTAGTATTCCTGCGAGGATGTATGAGAACATGCTTGGTTGTTTTAGTTTTTTCATTATTGCGTATGTGATTGTTGCTGCGAATATGATTAGTACTAAACTAACAAAGAGTTTTGATTCTATCATTGTTATCACGTGGAGGCAAATTTATTTAGAAGCGCATGCTTTTTAAACGCGCGTACTTTTTTTTATTTTTTTCCTAGAAAAAGTTTTTTCTTTTATGGTAGGAATTGTTTGTTTCTTATTTTTTCAGGTAGGTAGTCTGTTGCAACGAAGTCAAGTTTTTTGTTTGCAAGTGCTTGCTGTTCGATTCTTAATTTTATATCAATTGCTTTTTTTAGTTCGTCTTGCCATTCTTTGTTCTGGAACCATGGATATGCTAGCATTTCTTTTGCTCTTTTTACATCTCCGTCAGTCATTCTTTCGGTTACTGCTTCAAGTTTGTATTCTTTAATATCTTCAAGTGTCATTCCTACATATTTTGCGTCAGGTACTGACATGAATTCTGAGTGTGCAGCTAGTGCCATTGATCCTTGTTTTATTACTGAGTAAATATACCATCCGTATGGGTCTCCATCGGTGAAGACAATTGTTGGTAAGTCAAGTTCGTTGTGTACTCTATGTATTAGTCTTCTTGCCCCTCGTGCTGCTTGTCCTCCGGTTCCGATTAGGATACATTTATTCTTTTTAGGGTATCCTTCTTCAATTAGTCTTTCAAAAATTGCTTCAGTTTCGCATACTAGTAAGTATTCTGCATTTGAGTCAACTATTTCAATTTCTTCAGGTTCTACTCTTGACATTATACTCCATCCGCCTCTTCCTAGTTTTGATGCGTTGAATTTATCGTTGTGGTGCATTCGATCAAGTAGAGTAACATCTCCATATAGTGTTCCTTTTGGATTTGCGTGTAAATTTAATTTTTCTCTAATAGTATCAACACTATGTTCAAGATCAACTATGATTGGGTCACTTTCAGCTTGTCCTTCAAATGTGTTTTCTTTTGTGTCTTCTACTGTGTGTTTTAATTCGTAATAAATTTCACGGATTGAAGCAGTCTTGTTGTGTTCTAAGTATTCTCTTGTTTTGTTCATTACTATTGTTGTTTGCATGAATTTTCTTGCGTGTGCAACGTTAAGGAATGTTCTTTTGATTTCTTTTTCTCCTAGCTCTAAGTATCCTTTTTTTTCATCCCATACAACATTACTTTTTCCTCTTTGCATTGTAATAAATTCAGGATCTAATTGTTTTCCTATTTGTGTAACCATACTTTCTGCTGTTTTTTTGATTCTATCAGCTATTTCTTTTGGTGAAACTTTTTCAGCTGTTTTTGATTCTCTTCTTCCTTTTTCACTCATTTTTTCACCTTTTTATGTTCTTCTTTTTTCTTTTCATTTTTTGGCTCTATAACAAAACTATTATCATCATCAGCAAGTGTTTTTTCTGTTTGTTTTCTTTGTTGTTCATCTTTTGCTTCTTCAAGTTTTAATTTTGCTAGAACCATTTTTTCCATGCTTTCTTTTAATTTTCCTTCGTTTGATTTTGTAATACTACTTAAGGCTCTGCATATTTCAGGAATATATTTGTAGAACATTAATCTTTTTTGTTGATTTTCAGCTTCTCTTCTTCTGTGAGCAATGTATACTCCTGCTTTTCTTCCTGTTTGCATTAGTGCAAGTCTTACTTCTTCCATTACTTCTTCTTCGTCAGCAATAGCTTGTTTTCCTGCTCCTGTGTAGGGTATGTGTACTGAAATAAAATTAATGAATACTGTTACTGGTGCGTTTTCTGGATCTTTAATATCATATCTTTTCCAATCAACTGTTTGTACTGCTCTTGTTAGGGCACAGTTTCCTTGGTCAAATAATAGGGGTACTCTGTTTGCGAATCTCATTATTTCCATTTTTGTTTCGTCCCCAGTTTTTCTTCCGCTTCCTCCTCCATAAGAAATTGCAATTTCTACTTGGAAGGGGTATCCTCCTGCGTAGATTGTTGGTTTTCTTGTCATTACTGTTAAGAATTCTGGTTTTACTATGCTTTGTAGAGATATTTGTATTTGTTTTTCTCCTATTGGTCTTAGTGCATCAGTTGTGGGTGCAATAAAATCTACTGCTTTGAATGCTTTGATTAGTTGTTCTGATTCATCCCAACTTATTTGTTTTGGGTCTTTTCCCATATCAAAGTCTACTCTTTTTTTTACTTCTTCTAGTCCTTTTGAACCCATTCTGTCAAATTCGTTTGATAAAAAGCTTGACACGCTTCTTCCTGAACTTCTTTTTCCCATTGATAAAATATCATCTACTGTTACTCCTTTTGGGTGTGGTTTTATTTCTTCAGGTAATTCTGGTAAAGTGTTTTGTGTTCTTTTGAAAACAAATTTTTGTCCCATTGGATCTCTGAAAGATATTTGGGTGTGTGGATTTGCAATTGCTGTTCTTCTTAAATATTCTAAGGGTCCTTGATCAGAGTCTCTGTATAGTACTCCTTTGAATTTTGCTTGTACTGCTGTTCCTCTGAAATCTTTTTCAAGTTCTTTCACATCAGTCATTTTTGGTTCGTTTACTGATGGATCAATTGTTAGTTCAAGTGAGATTGGTTTTTTTCCTTGTTGTCCTGTAATAACTTTTGATGGTTTTCCTGTAGTCATTTGGGATAGCATGGTACATCCTGCACATCCTATTCCTTGTTGTCCTCTTGATTGTTTTAATCTGTGAAATTTTGTTCCTGCTAGTAATTTTCCAAAAGCTTTTCCAACGTTCTCTTTTGAAATTCCTGGACCGTTATCGCTAACAGTTACTTCGTAGTATTCGTCTCCAAGTTCATCAATTTTCACATCAACGTTTGGTAATATTCCTGTTTCTTCACAAGCATCAATAGAATTTGATACATATTCATGGATTACCATTGTGAGTGTTCTTACTTTTCCGTAAAGTCCAAGCATTTGTTTGTTTTTCTTAAAGAATTCTGCAACTGAGTGTTCTTTGAATTCACCTTCTAGTTTTGCTGCAGCTTTTGATATAAGGTCTGCTTTTTCGTCACCATTTTCTTGTTTTTTTGAAGTTTTAATTGCTTTTTCATTAGCTTCTTTTTCAGACATTAACCCACCAGATTTAATTAGCAATACAATCAAAACCCAAAAGGTTTAAAAGCCCACTTGGAGTTTTTTGAGCTCAAATTGATTAAACGAGTAATTTTTTTGTATTTTGGAAAAATATTTTTTTTATAATTCGAATACGTCTTTTCCTTTTTCGTCAAGGTATCTTTCCATTGTTTCGTGTTTTGCACCGTTTAGTAACATGTCTACTGCTTCGATTGCTTTTTCCATTTCGTCAGGGAGAGCAATTATTGCTACGGTTTTTCCGTATACTGAAATCATGGTGTTTGTTTTTTTCTCAATTTCCATTCTTGCCATTCCGTTTCTTCCAATTACTCTTCCTCTTTTTGCTTTTTGGGTTGATGCATTTTTTCCTGTGTAATCAGTAATGTCAAGTATTTTTAGTAAATAATCATGTTCGAATAATTTGAATGCACGTTCTGGTGAGAATCCGCGTGCGATTGCTTTTATTACATCAGCTGCTCTAAAAAAATCTTCTCCTTCTCCTTCAATTATTGCTTCTCCGCTTGCTGAATCTATTTCTAGTTTGCATTTTCCTTTTTTAGCTATTTTTGCGCGAGTAATTCCTTTTGGTCCGATTAGTACTCCTATTCGGTCTTCTGGGACTTTTATTATTTCTTCCATATTTTCACATCTTCTTCAAATAAAATATATCTAACGTTTCCTTTAAATTAGTTGTTAAGGGGTTTTTCCTATTTTTTGTATTTTTGTGGAGTTTGCTATTTCTTTAATTTTTGAGTACATTTTTTCATAATTTGTATCTACTCCATTTTTTGCGAACCATTTTGAAAGGTTTTGTATGTCTCTTTCAAAAAACTCTTTAGCTTTTGGGTGGGTGGTTGTAACCATTTGTCCTACATCAATTATTACTAATTCTTCATCGTTGTTTAAAATATTATATTCGCTTAAGTCTGAGTGTATTAGTTTTGCATTAACCATTTTTGATAAGTAGTCGCATAGTGTGTTGTATGCTTTGTTAATGTCAAGAAAGGGTTTTTCTTTTGCAGGTTTTGCGGCTTCTCCGTTTTTTCCAATAAATTCCATTACTAAACAATTTCGTGTGTTTGCAATTGGTAGGGGTACTCTTACTTTTGCTTTTATGAGGTCTTCAAGGTTTCGGTATTCTTTTTTTGTCCATGCTTTTATGATTTCTAATTTATCTTTTCTTACTCTTTTGAATCTTTCATCCCCTTGGATATAATCCATCATGTGTTTGAAGTCGCTTGTTTCTACTTTATAAATTTTTAATGCATAATGCCCGTTTCCTGCTTTGCATCTAAAAACGTTTCCTTCTTTTCCTGTTGCGATAACAAATTCTACTTCTTCAAAATATTTTTTTCTTGCAAGTTCATGAACTGCAGCAATTGTTGCAGTATCAAAGACTTTTGCAAAAATAGATCTTACATGTTCATTCTTTATTAGTAGTTTTTCTTTCTCATTACGTATTTCGTCAAAGTATTCTTCTCTTATTTCGTTTTGTTCGTTCATCTTTTTTCACTTTTTTTCCAAAGGAATATTATTCTTTATATAATAAGAATTAGTTTTTCTAAAGTTATAATTATTTGTTTTAAAATTATTTAACTAAAGGGGTAAGTTTCTTAAGTATCCATTTCTCTTCAAGTATTCTGTTTGGCTTCCTAAGAATCTCCAAACTACGTCTCCTTTTGTTGGTTGGAAGTCCCATAGTTTTACAATTATTATGTCATTTTCTCTTAGCCATACTTTTTTCATTAATTTTCCTGGTATTCTAAATTGTCTTTCGTTTCCGTCTTCGCATAGTCCTTTTACTTGGTTTGATCCCATTAGTTGGGTTACGATTGCGAATTGTTCTAAATTATTTTTATCGGGTAATTTTACTCTTACGTAAGTGTTTTCAGTTCCTTCTGGGGATGGAGGTGCTTGTGATGGTCCTCTTTTTTGGTTCATTTGATTTTTTCTTTTTTGTGAATTAAAGTTAGCCATTTTTTATTCCCGACCTGTATAAATTATATTTGATATATTTGTGCGTGTTTAACCCCGCATATTTTAATTATGCTACTTTGCGTTATTAAACCTTCTTTTTCCGCTATTTCTACACATTTGTTTCCAAAAAGGTTGACTGATTGGTATTCTTTTAATAATTTTTTTAGTTGGGCTTCACTTATTTTTTCTCCACCGAAGAATTTTTCAGAAACAGTGAATGATATTTTTTCTTCTTCGAAAACTTTTCCTAAGTGTTCTTTGTCACATACTACTAGTATGTCTCCTTCAATGTGTTCGTGTTTTTTTGCTATCAATTTTTTTCGCCTCAAAGAGTATTAACTGGTTTTGTTGCTCCGCAGGCTTCGCATTTCATTATTTGTACTCCGCTTGTTGTTGTTAGGTTTGTATCTGGTTTTCCGCATTCGTGGCATAGTATGAATTGTTTGAAGTAGCTTTCAATAAGTTTGTTGAATTGTATTGCTCCTACTTTTCCGCTGATAACTATTTGGTTGTTTCCTTCACTTGCGGGTAGTGCTGTTTCTTTTGTTACAAATTTTAAGAAGTGTTTTTTTTCTCTTCTCATTGTTCTTATTAGTTCATTAAATCCTCTAACAAATGTTTTGTTTCCTTGTATGAATGAATCTGCTTTTGGTATTTCAAATCTTTCATGTGAGAGAGCTTTTTTTGGTATTGATAGGTATGCTCTATCTAGCATTTGTTCATAATTCATTTCCATTGTTATCTTTCCTTTTTATTTTCTTTTTATCTTTCGTTTTTGTATATAAATTTCTCCTAACAAAACTTATATAAACGCGAGTTTGGTACTTATTTTGTTGATTTGGGTATGGGTTCGAAGTGGGCTTTTTTTGAAGGGTTACAAAAAGAGGATGATTCTCCAAAGGGGCCTTTTTCTCCGGTTGTTATAATTTCTTTATTAGTGATTGGAATTATTCTTTTGGCTTTTTATTTAGGGATAATTAAGGTCGAGGATTTTTTTTGTTTTATTAAAGATTCAGGGTATGTTGGTTTAATTGCTTTATTTATTATTTGTACTTTAGCTAATGCTGCTTTGTTTTTGCCTACTCCGCTTTATGCGCTTATTGTTTTTATTGGTGCTGTTGATTTTTTGGGGCTTGGTGTATTAACTCCTTTGATTGTTGGTGTAGTTGCTGCGACTGGTGGATCTTTGGGGGAGTTTTCAGGATATTTAGTTGGTTATTTGGGTATTACCACTTTTAATAAAATGAGTAAGAAGGAAGTTTATTCGTTAAAAGTTTTAAGAGATAAGCTTGATGAGATGGGTATTTGGCTTTTGATAATTTTTTCTTTTGCTCCTCTTCCTTTTGATATTGTGGGGATAGTTGCTGGTCTTGCTAAGTATAGTAAAACAAAATTTTTCCTTGGTTGTTGGCTTGGTAAGACTCCAAAGTATGTGTTGATTGCTTATGCTGGTTATTTTGGAGTTCCTTTCCTTTTGAGTATTTTTGGGATATCAATTGATGCTTTAGTTGTTTCTTGTGCAAATGCGGCAGTGATGATGGTTCCTTGAATTAGTATCTATTTCTAATTAAGTTATAAAGCAAAGAAGTATGCTGCTAGTATTACTATTATCATTAGTAGTGTTTGTGGGGGGAGAGCGGGCATTGCTGTTTTTTTCTCTGATACAAGATAAATGCTAATACATAGTCCTGCAAAACTTGCGCTCATGCATAGTGCTGCGATTAGTGCGTTGTTTGTGAATGGTCCGTTTGCAAGTATGCTTGTGGATACAAGTAGTGGTATTACAAGATCTCCGTTTCCAAGTTCAAATTTGTGTTTTTTTGTGGGGATTGCGATTGTGAATGCAAAATTTTGTTGGGTTACTGCTTTTCCCATTTCCACCATGTGTTTTGTTCCATAAACTGCAACAATATCATATATTGCTAAAACTATTATGAAGATGATTGCTGGCATCATTCCTATTGATACTCCTAGTAGTGCTCCTGCTCCTGCAATGGCGATTCCTGCAGAAATATTTCTCATTTTCAAATCTTCTCTGTTTAGATTTCTTAGTACTATTAAGAGTATTGCTAATAGTATTGCTATTGTGTCATTGTTTAGTGTTGAAGCAAAAACAATTATTGCTGTTGAAAAAATTGCTAGGGTTTCAATTATTACTAAAAATTTTCTTTCTTTCTTTAATCTTATTATTAGTATTATAAATCCAGTCATGATTAGGATTGTAAAAAATAATCCTATGGCGTTTATTGGATCATTTACGTTTTCACTGAATGGTGGTTCTGATATGTTTTGTGAAATTAGAGCTGATGCAGTGATTAGTCCAATGCATTCAATAATTAAGAATACTATTGCAAGTTTTGCTATTGCTTCTGAATTAATCCAACTTTCTTCTTTTTGAGGAGTTTCTTCTAGTTTAACATTTGGATTAGTTTTTTTGTTTTGATTAGTTATTTGGTGTTTATTTTTTTTTGTTTGATTGGTTTGTTTCTTGTTTTTAGTATTTTTCATATTAATCAAAAAAAGGTTTTTTCTTTATTTAATGGTTCTCTTTTTGTTTTGTGAGTAATTGTTTTTTTTTATTTATCTTGAGGATGGTTTTACGAAGTGGTGTCTTGGTTTGTAAATGTCTCCTTTTCGTTCAAGTTCATCAATTGCACCCATTACTTTTTCTGCATCAAGTCCTTTTTCTTTTGCACTTTCAACTATTTGTTCTACTGGGACCATATCAACACCTTCACTCATAGCTTCTTTGACTATTCTTAGTACTGTGAGTATTGTATTTTGTTTTGCTTGTGTTACTCCGGTAGTTATTATATCAATATCAATTTTTCCTGTTTCTGGATCAGTTACTGTTTCTTCTAAAGATTTTTTTACAAGTCTTATTGCACGTTCAGCATCTTCAATTTCAACACTTTCACTTAGTCTTACTCTTGCACTTGCTTCTGATAATCTTACAAGTCCTTCTAGTTGTCTTGCTGTTGCGGAGTATGTTTTTTGATTTCTTCCTTGATCTCTTAGTGCCACATAAAAATCACTTATTGTTTTCATTGCGTCTGGGGACAGTACGGGGAAGCATCTTTGTCTTGCGTATGAAATGTATTTTCTTAATAATTCTTGATCTACTTTTGGTTTTGTTACTTGTTCGATTTGATCAACATCTTTTTGATCAAGTGCTTTTCCTGTTATGTGGGCTTGTCTTAGTATTTCTCCACTTTGGTGTGTTTTTAGGATGTGTTCAGATATTTTTTGATCCATTGTTCTATCCAAAATATCTTTTATCATAAAGAATAAATCAAATCTTGAGATTAGTGATGCTGGTAAATCAATTTGTTCAAAGAAGGGAGTGAATGGATCAAATCTTGAAAATTTTGGGTTAGCGGCAGCAAGTAGGGAAGTGTCTGCTTTGAATCTTGTTACTATTCCTGCTTTTGCTACTGATATCATTCCTTGTTCCATTGCTTCGTGTAATGCACTTCTATCTTGTGGATCCATTTTATCGAGTTCATCCGCCATGCATATTCCACCAGAACTTAGTACTAGTGCTCCTGCTTTTAGAGTCCATCCCCCTTCTCCAAATTCATCTTTAACAGCGGATGCTGTGTTGTGGGTAATAAATCCGTTTGCGATAAAATTGTGAGTTCCATCTACAGTAAAATCATATACATACTCATATTCTGGTGAGAATTCTTTTTTTTCAATTATTTCTTCCCAGAGAATATCTGATTCGGCAAGTGTTCTTAAGTAATTATCACCGATTTTTTTAGCTAATATTGAGAGAGTTTTTCTGTTAGGATTAAATTTTCCTGATTTGTATTCCCATTTGATTCCTTTTTGTTTTAAAGCCTTGCCTAGTTCGGGTACTAGATCTAAATTTGGGTTGCTTTCTTTAGGGATATTTATTTTTGTTAGAGCCTCTTGTTTTCTTTTTACCTTGAAACCTATTTTTTCCTCAAATCTTAGGGTGTTTTCAAGCCCTTTGATTTCGACATAAAATTGGTTGTGTTTGCTTTGTATTTCTATTTGTTTTCCTTTTGATAATTTTCCTGATACTTTTCTTTCTCTTATTTTTGAAATTATGCTTGATTTTAGTAGAGATAGTTGTATTGTTTGGGCAAGAGACTTGCTTATTGTACTTATTCCAATGTGGGGGTTTTTTTTGCTTGACACAAATCCATCTGTATCAAACAATCCTCTTAAAGTTGAGTTTAGAATTTCTGGTTCAAGTTCGGTTAGTGAGTGTGATAACTTGTTGTCTATTTTTTTATCTGTTAGTCCGAACTCTTTCATTAACTCATATATTATCACTGATGAAACTCTTCTTACTTGGACATTTTTTTGAACATATTTTTCTGATTTAATTCCAAAAAGATTACTAATTATCCTGTCAAATTCGTTAAGAACTTCGATGGAATTATTATACAAGCGTATTTGTGCACTTTTTTTTGTCAAATAAATGCTTCCATCTCCAATAATTATTCCTGTTAAATATGCAAGATCTTTGTTATTTATTGTTTTGGGGATGTTGAAATTTTTTCCGTGTGAAATAAATATTGTTTTTATGCAATTACTTATTTTTTTTGTTTTCCACCCTGCTTTTTCCGCAAGATCAATAAATGTGTTGAGGGGGATGCTGTGGTAATGTTGAGGTATTCTCCAAGAATATATTGTGTTGCGGTCTTTTCCTATTGATTTTGCTAAATCCCCTAAGTCAAAGTATTTGCCGTTTTTTATTAAGGTGTCTGATATTTCTTTAAATTCTTTTGAAACATTATTTTGTATTTTTATGTTTTTATTTTTTGAAAGAATCTTTATAGAATAAGTTTGTTTTTCGCTATTATTTGACGGGATTCTTCTTGCACACGCAACAATGTCTCCTGTTTTTAGTTCACTGGATTTTGTCCATTCAAGTTTTCCGTTTTTTATTCTAATCAGAGAGGTATTTGGAGTTAGAGATAGTTCCTTTCCAAACTTGCTTTTGATTTTAATCATTTTTTTTGGGGCTTGTATTCTCCAAATTTTAGAAATTTTTCCTTCACTTATCTTTAAATTATTTCCTAGAGTATATCCTTTGTTTTGGTAGTTATTACTCCATGCTCCTGGAATTTCTTCAAGCCCTTTGTTAATAAAGTTCTCTTCAACGAAATCTTTTATTGGTTTGAAACCAGAATCATTCAAGATAAGCGTATCTGGCGCAACACATAATCCTACTCCACTTGTTGTTTTTCCTGAAATGTAAATACTTTTTGGAGCAATATTGTTTGATGCTGTTAAGAGTTGAGATTTTCCGCAATTGTGAGATATTATTCCGTTAGCTATAAATCGATGTACATTTTCAACTTCAATATCATAAACATCTTCATAACCTTTCTTAATTATTTTAACTATTTTTTCACTTCTTTGTTGGCCAAATCTTTCATGATTTTCTGCATTTTTTATTGCCATCTTCATTTTTTCTTTTTTTGATTTAGAAACAAATCCAATATTATTGCCGTATTTTTTTATGGATTCTCCTCTTCTTATCATTAGAGTATTTCCTACTATTCTTGAGTGGATGCTAAAACGAAGGAGAAGCACTTGTATATCTCTTAATAATTCAATATTTTTTGCTTTGAGTGAAACGCTTCTACTTCCTCTTCCTTTTGAAAATACGCACCCGTCTGCTTGGTATAACCATTTAATAAATTCTTTAACAACTTCATTTCCTGAATCCATTATTATTTGGGGAACTCTTTTTTCTCGCAAGAAAATAAGATTTTTTGCAATATCTTTTGAGTGTAAACCTATTCTGTGCATTGTTACATTTCTGTTTTTTTCTTTTTTGGAAGTTATTGATGGGGTGATTCCAAATTCTTTTTGGACCATTTTGTTTAATTCTGGTAGAAGTTCTTTTTCGGTATCCGCCACTACCATGTACGCTTCTTTTTCGCGAACCCACCCATCTCCAAGCATGTATCCTAATATTGCCCCTAATGTAGGTGTAACTTTTTTTGGTAATTTTCCTTTAAATAGAGGTCCTGATGTGTGATTTGCAAGTTCAAATCCGGTATCTTTGTATTCTTTTATTGTGCAAGGTATATAATTAACTGTAGCAACTTTATCATTTTTTTTAAATTCATCAATTCTTTTCCACATTCTTTTTACTTTCCCATTTTCTTTTGTTATACAAAGCAGGGGGTGATCTAAAGTTCCTGTTATACTTTTTCCGCTTTCAGTTATTAATTGAATAACTTCTTTTTTCTCGTATTTAAAAAAAGTTATTGCTTTTCCTCTTTTTTTCCCGCCTTCTCCAGTTAAAATGTCTTGTTTTATTTTTTCTAAATGTTTTTGTCCTAAAGAATCTATTCTTTTTATGCTTCCGTTTCCCATTATTACTCTTTCACTTCCAATTAGGCATCCAGGATCTCCAATTAACAAAACGTGAATATTTCCTCTGATGGTTTGTTTGTTTGGGAGATTCTTTGTTACTCCTCCAAATAATTGTAATGCAATACTTTCCTTTACAACATCATGTCCATAAATTGCGGGGGCAATACTGTTTGTGAGTAGATCATATATTTGTGGGTCTTTTGCTAGTTTTTTTATTTCGGCTTGTTCTTCTTTTGTTACTTCTACTTCGGAAAATTCTTTTTGTGTTTCTTCTAAATAATTTACTTCTAAAAATTTTCCATAAACATTTTTATTTTCTTTTTCAGGTGGGAGTAGTCTTAGTATTCCTACAAATTTTGTTTTATCTCCAGCAGATACTTTGTTTACTAAATCATCACTTACAAAAACTTTTAGGTATACTGCTTGTTCGTTTCCTTTTAATTTTTCAAGAGGTTCTTGTATTTCTATTTTTTGATAATCAATAAATCCTGATTTATCTTCAAGTAATTCAAATTCTCTTGAGTGGCATTCGCACATATTAGGGGCAGTTAATTTTGGTTTTTTTTCTTGAGGTATTTTGTAAACATTTCCACATCTTCTGCATTTCCAAACAGCAAGTGTTAGTTTTGGTAATACATCAGTTATTTGTCTCATTAGTCCTTCTACGCAAATAAGTTTGTTTAAGTGTTTTGAACTGATATCTTTTAGATTAATTTCTCGATCTTTTGGTAAGTTAGTTATTCGAACGTGTGGTTTGAATGATTCTACTTGTAGCGAGGGAATATTTATTTGTTCGATTGCTGTTTCTGCGGCTTCAATAATTACATCTGGGTTGTCAAGTAGTTCATCAGCGAGAAGTGGATCATATTTTTCTAGTGTTTTAAAATCAACAGTTAAACTTCTTTTTTCAGGATATGCTTCAACAATTTTTTCTATTTCTTTTCTATAAACCATATTATAGAATTCTTCAAATTTTTCAATAAAGGGGGAACTTGCTTGTTGTTCTATTTCTTCTAAATTAAGTTCAACCATTTTTTCCCAACCCTTTCTTTGATTTATTATTGCTGCTTACCCAATTTAAGCTTTTTTAAAGTGCGTTGCCGCTCTTTTAATGTGGGAGAAATAGACAGCTTTCGCCGTTGCCTTATTATGGACTTAACTTTGATTAATAAGTGCCGGGTTTGGAAAACAAATTACTTTTGAGGTGGCTTTAACAAAATTCAAACTTAGTGCTTTCTATTTGTTCTTTTATTGCTTTTGCAACAGTTGCAAGTTCTAGGGGTTTAGTGTTTCTTCGATTCTCATCAAGTCTTATTCCGTCCCCAGTTATTCGAGGTATTATATGGAAGTGTATGTGATTTATTGCTTGTCCTGCTGTTTTGCCATTATTTTGGATAATATTTATTCCTTCTGCTCCTGAAACTTTTTTTATTACTTTTGCAATTTTTCTTACTGCTTTAATTATTTCACATAATTCTGCTTCATCAACTTCGAAGATGTCTGAAAAGTGTTTTTTTGGGATAACTAGCGTGTGTCCTTCTAGTGTTCCTGCAGGATTAATATCAAGAAATGCTAAAACATGTTCATTTTCATAAACAGTTACGGTTTCTATTTCTTTTCGAATAAATTTACAAAATAAACAATCTTTATCAGTGTACATCTTAATCATCTTTATCCAATTTTTGATTTTGTATTAAATTAATTTTATTCATTTAAGCATTTAATTATTTCTTCTGCTGTTTTTCTTGCTTTTGTTTCGTCCCTTTCGCCTCTAATAAGTATTTTTCCTGAAGGAAAGAGTGAGGCAGTGTGATTGTTTATTTTCATTATGATTAAAACCCTTGATGCTACTTCAATATTTGCTTTTTCTGTTAAATCCTCTTTTGCTTTTTCAAGATTTATTTTTGTTTCTTTTTTTGGTAAAAATTCGTAAGCAGTTTTACTTCTGCAAGGTTTTCCGGTAAAATCATTTAATTGCATATTTTTCCTCTTTTATATTTTGTTTATTTTTTATATTGATTTTTTTATTTTTTCTTTTTCTTCTAAAATTAATTTCACATCTTTTTGAAGTGTTTTGTTTTGTATTGGGTTAAATGTTGTTCGGTATAAAAAGAAATCTTCGATGTTTTTGTTTTCTATATTTTCTTTTTGATATTCTAGTGCTTGTAGTATTACTTCAAGGGAATCAAGTTCTTTTACTATTCGTGCTGTTTTTGTTTTTCTTTCTTCGTACTCTTTTGATAATTCGTGGATTTCTTTTGCCGTTTTTTTATCAAGAAGTTTTAAAATTTCTTTCATTGCTTGTTCTTCTTTTTCTTTTTTTTCTTCATTAGTAATAGTTGGTTTTATTCCTAAACTATTTTTGTAGTTGTGTCTTTGATCAACTGAAATATCACCTACTATTGCTTCGGGCAGGTCGTGAATTAGTGCCATTTTTACTGCTTTATTAACATCTATTCCTAATTTTTTTCCAAACACAAGTGCCATTAGTGCTACTTGGTATGAGTGATCAGCTACGCTTTCGGGATTATTTATTTTTCTATCCACCCACCCTGTTCTTTTTAATTTTTTTAATTCGAGTGAAAGTTTTAGAAAGTCAAGCATGCTTTTATCATCTTTTTCAGCAATAATTTCCTTTTTATTTTCTCTTTTATTTGTTTTTTGTTTTTTATTCATTGTTTTCCCTTCATTTGCATACATTTTCGTTTATTTCTAAATGTATTTCTTTATCAGTGTTTTCAATTCTTATTTTTTTAGAAAGTTTTTCAACAATTTCTTCAATTCCATATTTTTTTTCTTCTTCTAAAATATCTTTAATGTTAGTTCTTGTTTTTGGTTTTCCTTCAAATAGTGCATCACACATTTCTGGTCCTTTTGATATTTCAAAATATCCTTCTTTTATGCTTTTATCAATTATTTCTTGTTTGTTCATGAATAACACTGGCCTAAGTATTTCTATTTTTGTTGAATTATTTATGTTGTTAAGATTGCTTGCTGTTTGTGAACTCACTTGTCCTATGCTTTCTCCTGTTGCTAAAAATAAACATTCTTCTTTTTGAGCGATTTTTTCACTCACTTTCATAAATAATCTTTTTAGTAAAACAAAATAATATTCACGGTATGTTTTATCTGCAAGTTCTTTAAGTGCTTCTCCTGCATCTACCACAATCATTTTTTTTATTCCTAATTTTTTGCAAAGGAGCAGTGACTTTCTTTCGGGAGTATCATCAGTAAAAGGGGTTTGAGAAAAATGTATTGCTTTTAGAATGTATCCTTGTTCTTGTAATAATTTTGCAGCAACAGGTGAATCAATTCCTCCTGAAATTAAAAGAAGAACATTTTCTTTTTCCATTAAGAATATGGGTCAGTAAATGTATTTAAATGAAAATAAGTTGGAAAAAAGTAGTTTGCACTACCTTTTTCTTACAATTTTTACGCTTGTTCCGTATTTTTGGTATTCAATGTTGTCTCCTGATTTTAGGTCAGGTACTTCTTCGTTTTTTGGAGCGTCGAATGTTTCGTATGTTGCAACATCCATTATTTGTATTACTTCTCCCATTAATGCTACTACTTGTGCTTGTGATTTTGGTACGATTGGAATTTCTACTTCTCCATCAGTTCCTTTTAGTAGTCCTCTTTTTTGGTTTGTAAAAATATTAAAAGCTGTTATTCTTGCTTTTGCTGCTCCGTGTTTTCCGGGCTTTGATTTTTCAACACTTTTAACCTGGCATACTTCTCCATCAATTAGAACCAGCATTCCTGGCTTTAATGATCCTGCCTGATCGAACTTTTTTTCGTCAACCATTTAATTCACCTAATTATTTCTCCTTAATTAAAATTAAATTACTTGGGTTTAAAAATGAGTGCGTTGGGTTAAAAATTAAGGTTATTTTTTATTCTTGGGTGAATTTTTTCCCTAAATAACACTCTAGAACTTTTACGCTTGGCGGGAATACATTTTTAGGTAGTTTATCTAGTTCGAACCATTTCCATTCTGTAATTTCTTCGGGTTCCATTACTTTTGCTTTCCCTTCAAATTCTTCTGCTAAAAATCCTACTGTAATAAAATGCGCAAATTCATTTTTGTCATAATTTACACAAATTACTTTTGATTTTTTTAGAATAAGTCCTGTTTCTTCTAGTAGTTCTCGTGCGGCTCCTTCTTGGAAAGTTTCGCCCCATTCAAATTTTCCGCCAGGCATGGTCCAACTGCCTTCTCCGTGTAGTTCGGAATCAGCTTTGGCTGGGTCGATATGTCTTTTACCAAGTAGTAATTTTCCTTCTTTTAGTACCATTACCCCAAATCCACTTCCTACTCTTTTTTTCTCTTCAACCATAGTCATATTTTTACTAAATAGGGTTTATACTCTTTTTGTTAGGTGTTTTTGCTAATTATGAGTTTTGTTCTTCTTTTTTCTTTATTGAATAGCCTTTTATTTACTTTTTGTTTATTATTTAGTATTGTGTGGTGATTTTTGTGGGTAAAAAGGATGCTGTTTTTTTGAAGCTTAAATCTTTTTTTCCAAAGCAAGTAATGCAGGAAAAAAGACTTGCTGTTTTTGTTGATGGGCCTAATTTGTTAAGAAAGGAATTTGGGATAGATCTTGAGATGATAAAAAAAGAAGCGAGTAAATTTGGTTCAATAAAGATTGGTAGAGTTTATCTTAATCAGTTCGCTTCAAACAAACTTGTTGAGGCTGTTGTGAATCAAGGGTTTTCACCAATAATAACTACTACTGATGTTGATGTATCAATGGCTTGTGATGCTACTGAAACTATTTTTAATGATGCTATTGATGTGATGGTTTTTGCAACAAGAGATTCTGATTTCTTGCCGGCTTTGATTAAAGCAAAAAATAGAGGTAAAGAAACTGTTGCTATAATGGCTGAAGAAATGAGTGCTGCTGCTTTGAAGAATACTGCTGACAAGATTGTTTTTCTAAAATCAAAAAAGATTGATGATGTTAAAGATGAAAAGAAGGATGATAAGAAGGAAGATAAGAAAGAAGAAAAAAAGGAGTCAAAGTAGTTTTTTTTTATTTTAATTTTTTAAGGTGTGGTGTGATTGAATTTTCCTGTTGGTGCAGTTTCTTTTAAAGGGAGTCTCCCTGTTTTTTTTGAAGATTTAGCTGGGCAACTTTCAAATAAAAATTTTAATGGCTATGTTATTCAAACAGTAAGAGGGAGTGTTATTGAGGAAGGGGTTCTTTTTTTTAGGGATGGTGTGCTTAATGCTTGTTGTGTTGAGTGTCTTGCCACAAACCAATTCGTTAAAGGGATAGAAGCAATTCCTCTTTTTTTTAATCAAACAAAAGGGAAAGGTTTTTTTCAAGTAGTTGAACTTACGCGGAGTCAAGTTGATTTGGTCACTGCTTTTGATAGTAAGCTTCTTTTAACTTCCAAAATAGATTTAAAAGATATTGCAAAGCTTATTCCTGTTACCTTCCGGGCCAATTTTTTGTTGCCGACGGAGAAAGGATTCTCTTTGGCAGATTATGGTTTGGATGATTTAAAAAATAATGAATAAAAAAATAAGTAAAGGAAATTGAAGGATGTTTTGTTGTAGCGTTTTATTTTTTGCTTAATGGTGATTTTTGTGGTTTTTGGTTTTTTTAGATCTTTTGCTAATAGGGTTTTAGATATTGATGATACTTCAAAGCCTCAAGCACAAGTTGATTTTTTGCATGATTTTTTGTCTAAACATAATTATGTTTACTCTAATGATTTTGAAGAAAATTTAAATATTTTAAAAAAGAAACATTTGGTTGATTCTTTTCTTGTAACAAGCATGGATGGTTCTGTTGTTGTTTCAAGTGATGGTAATGGTGTTAATGAGGGTTTGATTGGAACAGCTATGTTTTCTTATATTAAAGGAGAAATGCCTTCAAGTGAAGCTGTTTTAATAAAGAAAGAAGATGGTTGGTTCATGATTGTTCCTTTTAATAAAAAAATTTTTATCATCAAAGCAGGGAGTGAGCTATCAAATATTGAATTAAGAGCACTTGCGTTGGATTTAAGTTCTCTGTTGCATGATAATGTTAATGAGGGTAAATCTAAAGAGGCACAATTTGCAAGATGATTTTTGTTTGAATAATTATTATTTTATTTTTTGGATGTGTTGGTGTTTTTATGGCTAGAGTTATAACAGTTGCTTCAGGTAAAGGTGGTACAGGAAAAACTACTATTACTGCAAATTTAGGGATTGCGTTATCAAAACTTGGTAAAAAAGTTTTGTTAATTGATGCTGATGTTGCGATGGCAAATCTTTCTCTTATTTTGGGGATGCAGTCCTCTCCTATTACTCTTCATGATGTATTACTTGGAGAAGCCCAAGTTCATGACGCAATTTATGATGGTCCTAATGGGGTTCAATTTATTCCTTCCGGATTAAGTTTGGATAATTATAAAAGAGTGGATAGCGAAAGACTTGCTGGTATTGTTTTACAATTAAATGAAAAGTATGATTTTATTTTACTTGATGCTGCTGCGGGTATTGAGAAGAATGTTTTATCTGCATTAAGTGCTTCACAAGAAACTCTTCTTGTTACTATGCCAACTTCTCCTGCTTTGGCTGATGCTTTGAAAACAAAAATTGTTGCACAAAGACTTAATTCAAAAGTTATTGGGGTTGTTATTAATTTTGTTATGAGTGAGAAAGGAGAAATTACTAAGCAAGAAATTTCTAGTATCTTAGAACTTCCTGTTTATGGTAATGTTCCTTTTGATGCTGAGGTTAGAAAAAGTTTTATGCAGCAAAAAATAGCGCCGGTGTTATTAAGAAAACCTGATACTCCTGCTTCTGTTGAGATACAAAAAATAGCTTCACGACTTACTGGGATAAAAGTGCCTGATGCACCTGTTGAACAGAAAGGATTCTTGTCCAAATTGTTTTCTTTTTTTGGCAAGAGGTGATTTGATGAGCAATAGACCGTTTGATTTATTGAATAGTGCGTTAAACAAAGAAGTAATAGTTGTACTTAAGGGTAATCAGCAAGTGCGGGGAAAACTTGTGGCTTTTGATGTTCACATGAACCTTAATCTTGAAAATGCTTCTCAAATCGTTGATGGGGAAATGAAAACTAATTTCGGCAAACTCCTTGTAAGAGGGGACAGCGTTATTATGATTTCTCCTTGAATCAAATTTTTTAATTTTCAATACTTTTGCACATGCAAAAGTATGCTTCGCTTTGCCCAGCCGCCAAGCAAAACCAGTTGGTTTTGCGGGGCAACGCAAAACTTTGTTTTGCTATGAAACTGGGCAGGGGTAGCGTTATTATGATTTCTCCTTGAATCAAATTTTTTAATTTTTTTTAAATCAAAATTTAGGGTTTTACTAAAACCCTATTTTTTGGACATTTTTTCTCATTTTTTTTGAATGCAAAAAGCTTTTTATTACTGAATTGCTCATCTATACAAGGTTCTTAGTGTTATTATGGATGCAAAAGTTGGATTTGTTGTTGAATCTATCAGAAAGCTTTTAGCTCTTAAGGTTTCGGATGAAGAAATAATTAACGAACTTAAGGGTGTGGGTATTTCTAAAGAGGAAGCAATTGAATTGATAAAAAATGCTCGCGTTTCGCAAGAGGATCAACAAGAAGTAAAAGTTGAAGAAAAAAAAGTTGATTCTTCGCCTTTGATAAAATCTTCTAAAGATGTTTTTGTTGAAACAACTTCTCAATTAAGTATGGATGATCAAATAGTTACTCAACTTGGTATTGATACAAAACAAACAAAAAAAGTTTCTCCTGTTGGTGAAGTTAATGCTCATGAAAAAAAAGTAATTGTTGATGGCATTTCTGCTAATGAAGTTGATTTTGGGGTTTCTGCAAAAGATGATAATTCAAGTGATAATTTAGATCTCTCAAAATCGATTGAGACTTCTTCAAAAGAATCTGAGGATATTCAAAGAGAAGATGGTTTTCCAAAATTTGAACCTGCTATTAAAGTTAAAGATAATTCAATTTCTTCAAATATTGAAAAAAATATTCCAAAAGTTGATGTTTCTTCAAGTAATGTTTCTTCAAGTAATGTTTCTTCAAATAATTCTGCTGAGAGTGTTTCTCAGAGTAAAAAACATGATTCTTTTTCAAACGATGCTGATCTTTTTTCTTCTCAATTGTCAATAAAATCTTCAAAAGTTACTTCTACTCCTCCAACTTCAATAGATTCTACTTCTTCAAAAAATTCTTCAACTTCTACTGCTTCATCAAGTTCAGCTTTTTCTTCAAAACTTGGAGAACTTTCTTCTAAATTTTCTTCACAAAATTCTTTCTCTTCAAATGATTCAAAAGATGTTGATGAGTTGTGGAAAAAAGGGATTGTTGTTGCTGTTAATTCTAAACTTTCAGAGATGAAAAAATTAAAAGATGAAATTGATGTTAACATTTCTGACAAGGTTGATTCTTCAGTTAAAAAAGAGGTTGCTCAATTGAGAGTTCTTTTAGATTCTCAAAAAGAACTTTTGATTTCAAGTAACAAAGCTTCTCTTGATGAAAAACAACGTGAAATAACTTTTATTATTGATTCAAAAATTGCAGAATTAAAACAGTACAATAAACAATTATCTGAAAATCTTTCTGCTCTTGAATCAGCAAAGAATGAACAAAAGCTTGCTCTTCAACAAGTACAGCAAGCACTAGATAATGCAAAAAAAACTAAATCTCAACTTCTTATTGAAATGAATGCTGAATTAATAAAAAGCAAATCTTCTGCACAAGCATTTTTGGATAATGCTGATAAGCATTTAAAAGATTTAGATGATAGGGTTAATCGTACTCTTGAACTTGAGAAAAATATTGCTGATGGGATGCTTGCGCAAGCTGAACAAAAGATAGAAAATCTTACTATCCAAAAAGCTGATGATTTAATGAATGAACTTGAAGTAAGATTAAATAAGTTAAAAGCTGCAGAAGCTTCAATTAATCCTGAAGTTTTACAACAAAAGATTCAAATGCTTGATGATTTTAAAAAGCAGTTCATTAACACTATGAAAGATAATATTACTCAGATTAATTCTGCTATTGCTGAATTAAATGAAAAGAATTCTTTGCTTGATAGACAGATTCAAGAAAAGATTTTAACTATTGATGCAAAGATTGAAGAATTGACAAAGTTTGAAAAAGAATTTACTTTAATTATAGAAACTGCTCTTAAGAAATAATTTATTGTTAAATTCTATTCTCAATTTTTATTTTATTTTTTGGATTTATAATTAATTTTTGTTTTGCTTTTTATTCATTTCATTCTTTTTGTAGTTATGCATGTTAACTTTTTGTTTTTCTTATTTTCTCTAATAATATCTTTTCCGTTTTTTGTTTTTGATTCTTTTTTTAATAACAAAATCATCTCGCATGCTTTGCATAGTTCTCTTTCTGTGGGTTCTTTGCAGTTTTTGCATTCATGTAATGCATTTGATTGTTTTTGAGAAACTATTCTTGCTTGGGGTAATACATCTTTTTTTAGATTTTCATAAAATCTTAGTATTGAAAATTTTGTTCCAGCAAATCTATCCTCGAATTGGTTAAGCATTTCTCTATACTCATTTCTTTTAGCGCTCCAAGAATATGGGCAGCATTCTTCACTATAGTGTTTAATTCCTTTATATGCACAGTAAGCAATTATTTCAGTTTCGGGTGTTTCATAAAGCGGTTTTATTCTTTTAACAAAACCTTCATGTTCTATAATGCCTGTATGCGCTCCCATTCTTTTCATTCTTTCATAATCATTATTGAATACATTCATGACAAAACTTTGAACTTCATCATCTAAATTGTGTCCTGTTGCAAGTTTGTTCGCGTTAAATTTTTTCGCATATTTATTCATTATGTTTCTTCTTAGTGTTCCGCAAAAGCTACATGTGCCTCCGAGTTTTTCATTTTTCTTTAAAATTGGCATCATTTCATCATTAGTTATTCCAAACTCTTTTTTGAAATCAATTATTGTGTATTTTATTTTTAGTTTTTCACAGTTCTCAGTAGCTGTCTTTACTGCTTTTTCTCGGTATCCTTCTACCCCTTCGTTGATTATTAATGCTTCAAGTTCTCTTCCTTTAGAGTAATATTTACTTAAAAGAAATAGAATTACTGTGGAATCTTTTCCCCCACTTAGTGCGATAAGTATTTTTTCTTGTGGTTGGATAAGATTATACTTTCTGATGGTTTTTCTAAACCTATTTTCAAAAAATTCTACAAAATGTTTTTCACAAAAATAATGCGGACCATATTCAAGAGTAATTACTGACTCGTTCTTACATTTGTCACAAAAATGCTTTTTCTCCTTATCTTGCATAGTAAACATTTAATAGGGAGTAATTAAATAATTATTCAGGTGATTTTATGCCAAAACCGGGTAGTGGTAATTTTGCAAAAAGTATGGCTCGTGCAATGGGGGTAAGAAGCGGAAAATTGTTTGGAGCAACAGTAAAAAAAGTGAGTAATTTTGAAACAAAAGGAGTGTTGCCTAAAGGATTGACCCAGTCGCCTAAGCAAAAAAAGTAGTTCTATTTTGGATTTAGGTTTTGCTGCCCTAAAATTTGATAAAATTTTGGAAAATAGGTAGCTTTATAAATGCTTTTTCGGCATTTTTGATTATTGACTTGGTGAGTTTATGGGTGCATACAAATATATCAGAAAAACATTCCAAAATGAATGGAAAGGTACAGAAGATTCAAATTATGATTATGCTTCTTTGTTAAGAAAAAGAGCTTTGGATTACAGAAATGAAGATAAAGCTGTAGTTGTTGTTGATTACCCTACTAATTTGATTTCAGCAAAAAGTGTTGGATATAAAGCAAAGCAAGGTATTTTTGTTGCAAGAGTTAGAGTAAGAAAAGGTACTGGTACTCATCATAGACCAAAAAATAAAAGAAGACCAAAAAGACAAGGACAAGCTAAACTTTCAAGAAGATTAAGTAATCAAGCAATTGCAGAACAAAGAGCTTCAAAGAGATTTGAAAATGCTGAAAGCTTAGGTTCATACAAGGTTGCTGAAGATGGAAAAATGCATTATTATGAAGTTGTGATGGCTGATAGAAACGCATCAACAATTGTTTCTGATAAGAATCTTTCTTGGTTACAAGAAGGTCATAAAGGAAGAGCAGAAAGAGGAAAGACTTTCGCTGGACGGGCAAATAAATCTACAAACTTAAAGAACAAAAGAAAAGGAAGAGCAAAAAAAGCAGAAGACTTCAGATGGGGTCCTAACTTAAGATAATTAAATAACTTGGGGGAAATAAAATTTTCCTCTCTTTATTTTTATGGATTTAGTTTATACTCAACCGCTCAAAGAGCTGTTGCAGATAACTTCTTATTTCAAAGAAAATGTTGTCGTTATTGTTGATAACGAAAAAGATGAAAAAGTAGCAAAAACTAATTCTCTAATACCTTGCTACCTTGTTGATGAATCAACAAAGGACATTTCTAAACTTTCCCAAAAAAAGAAAGCTGTAATTGGGGGCAGTATTAAAGCAAATGAATTTGCTTGCAGAATAAACGCTGATTTTTTATTACAACCATCAAACACTAAACAATTTTTTGATTTAGGCCTTGCACAGAAACTTTTTGATAATGGAACTATTGTTGTTTTAATGTTTGAAGAGTTAATGTCAAAAAATTCTTTTGAAAGACACCAGTATTGGAAAAATTTTGTTGAAGTGGTAAGGTATTGTAAAATGAAAAAAGTTCCTTTTATTGTTGCAAGTGGAACAAAAGATCCACTACATATACGACCAAGAAAAGTAAGGTCTTCTCTTGCGCAAATGCTTGGGCTTGATAATGAGAGTGCAGAAAAAGCTTTGTCAATAAAATTGGATTAAATGAGTTTTGGATTATTTTTGGTTAAAAATTTTGGATTAATTAATGGTGTGGGTTATTTTTATGAATATTCAAAAAAATAAAAAAACAACTATTCCTGCTTCAAAAAGAGATAAGAAAAGGTATGTTCTTTTTGAGGTGCTTAACGCTACTTTGTCAGAAAAAGATTTTTATTTTGGTTTTTGGATTGAACTTTTATCATTTTTTGGATCAAAAGGATTATCAGAAATTAACCCAAAAATTGTTTTGTTCAAAGATAATAAAGCAATAATTAAGTGCAAGCGTGGGAAAGAAACAGAACTTATTGCAGGTACTGCTTTTATTGATAAGATACGAAACAAAAAAGTAATAATTAATCCTCTTCTTATTTCTGGGACTATAAAAACTGTAAAAGAATTTGCAGGTTTTGACTCAAAAACAATTGTTGAAGAAAAAGAAATCAAAGAAGAGATTGTTAAAAAAGAGAGTAATTCCTCTTCAAGTGGTGATAAAAAATAATTGGATAATAACCATTAGGGTGAGTAAAGTTTTTGTCAAAATAGTACTTATTTTTTCAATTTTTGCCATTTTTTACCTCTTATTTTCTCTCCTAAACAAGCTTTATAAAGTTTCTCTATCCATGTATATTATTTGAAGTATTAGAGAGAATAAATATTAGAGAGAAGAAATCTTATTTGGTGTTTTTATGTATCCTGTTCAATCAAAAGTTCCAGCATATGATAAAGCCTCTACAATGTTTAGTCCTGAAGGAAGATTGTATCAAGTAGAGTACGCTTCAAAAATTGTAGAACAAGGAACTACTGGTGTAGGTTTAGTTTACAAAGATGGGGTAATTTTAGCTGCGGATAAAAGCATTCAAAGCAAGTTAGTTATTCCTGATTCTATTGAAAAAATATTTAAGATTGATGAAAATATTGGAGTAGTTTCTGCAGGATTAGTTGGGGATGCAAGAAGATTAGTTGGTATTGCGAGAAGACAAGCACAAGAAAATAAAATGGTTTTTTCAGAAGCAATTCAAATAGAAGTGATGGCTAAAGAAATTGCTGAAACAAAACAATCATTTACACAATATGGTGGACTGCGACCTTTTGGTGTTGCTTTTATTATTGGTGGGTATGATGAGAAAGGACCTGCTTTATTTGAAACAGAACCAAGTGGTGCTTTAGCTCAATACAAAGCGGTTGCTGTTGGTAGAAATAAAGACAAAGCAATGGGTGTTTTTGAAAAAGAATTTAAGGAAGGTTTAAGTTTTGAAAAAGCAGTTGCTTTAGCATATAAAGCACTTGAGAAAAGTATTCCTGAGAAAGAAAAAATTTCTTTTGAAAGAGTAGAGTTCGCTGTTGTTGATGCGAAAGGATTTAGATTTTTATCAGAACAAGAGACAAAGCAAGTGTTGAAGCTATAAGATGCTTTTTCTGCTAAGTCCTGTTCTATTTTAGTGGGCCCGTTATTTAGGGAAATAGAGTAGCGGTGTATGAAGCTTTTTGAAGAGAACGAGAAAATGGTTAAATTAGAAGATGCAGTTATTGCACGTGCGGAAAAGTTCGGGTTAAAATTTGAAATACTTGTTGATCCAAATTTTGCGATGGAAATAAAACACGGAAAAAATTTACCTCTTGATAAATTTTTAGCAGCTG
>Ga0172371_10001452_pt1 | contig 37699 bp, 37 predicted proteins | sample Lak12m_FD_114543 | JGI IMG/M metagenome (GOLD analysis project Ga0172371, IMG submission 114543) | Freshwater microbial communities from Kabuno Bay, South-Kivu, Congo - kab_022012_12m | ecosystem: Environmental > Aquatic > Freshwater > Lake | place: Democratic Republic of the Congo: South-Kivu... | reverse complement strand
GGAAGCTGTCCCGCATGCGGAAACCGAGCGTGTCGTAGGCGTTGATGGTGACGCAGCCGTGATACTGGTCGAGCGAGGTCCCGACCGGGACGACCAGCGCGAGGGTGCATTCCACTGCCTGCCCGACTTCCATGTAAGACGGCAGGTTGAGTATGTAGATGCTATCGATCGTATCCTGGGGAGACGCGAAGTAGGCATCGAACCCGGTTATCATCAGCGGCGACCGGCTCGGCCCGTCCGCCGTGTCCGGGTTATAGAGGCTGTCGGTGTTGACGAGTATGAACTTGGCCTTGGCATAAGGATGGTAGACCGGGCCGGCCGGCTGGGTACGCAGGTCCATCGTGTCCTGGACAACGTCCAGTCGGTTGTCGTCGACGTCGATGTCGCCCAGCTTTGTCACCAGACCATAGACCGTGTCGGCCACCTTATAGTCGAGCGAATCGTAGCCGAAGAGGACAATCGGACCCGAATAGTCGCCGTCCGGCAGGTCCGGCGGCACGTACACCGCCAGCGTGCAGACGACGGTCTGACCCTGCGCCAGCGATTCCGGCAGGTTCGGCACAAGAATGCTGTCGATGGTTCCGCGTTCGCCGGTCAGGACGCCCGAGCAGCCGGTGTATCGCACGAATGACCGGCTCGGACCGTCGGCTGTGTCCGGGTTGTACGACTCGCTCGTATTCGCGAGGATGAACTGACCAAACGCGTACTCAGTGTAGTGCGGCGGCGGGCCCACCGAGTCCTGCCGTGGTTTCACTCGGATGGTGTCGGCGATAACATCGAGCGAGTCGTTGTCGATATCAAGGTCTCCGATTCGCTTGAAGAGCGCATGGAACGTCTCCTCGATCAGCGCCCCGCCGGAATCCCGGCCGGCAACCGTGATTAATCCCGCGTACTCGCCCTCCAGCATTCCCTCCGGCACGAGCACCGCCAGGGTGCAGGCGATAGTCTGACCCTGCGCCAGCGACGCGGGCAGATTCGGGGACATCACGCTATCCAGCGTCCCGAGGGGACCGGTCAGCGTGCCCCTGACTGTGAGCGAGTCGATTCGGGACAGGCTCGGCCCATCGGCCGTATCCGGGTTGTACGCAACACTGGTGTTGGCAAGAATGAACTCACCAAGCGCATAGCCCTTGTACGGATACGGAGCGTACGAGGGCACCCAGCTACGGAGCCGCATGGTGTCCGCAACAACGCCGAGCGAGTCGTTGTCCACGTCGAGGTCGCCCAGAATCTTGACCACCCGGCCGTGGACCGAGTAGATGTTGCCGCCGACTGAATCCTCGCTGAAGTCCTGCCAGACGATGAAGAAGTGGGTGATAGTATCGCCGGAGGAATCGACCTTGGCCTGCACGAAGAGCGATGGCGAATAGAAGTTGTTACCGAAGCTGCCGGAACTGGTGCCGGTGAAGGTCTGATAGAGCGACTGGCTGGTCGAGAAGCGGTGCGCCGAGTCGCTATAGGCGGCCATGTGAATCCCGTAGGAACCTGCGTTCTCCGGGTTGTCGTGCCAGGCGGCGACCATGATGCCCTGCGGGTCCATCCTGATGACCGGCTTGTAGTTGTCGTACTTGGCGCCCGTATCCGGCGACCACCAATTGACCCGCTCGTTGGCGCCGGCCGAAAGGCTGTCGCGCGGAATCCGGGCGAACCAGATGTCCGGGTTGGTGTTGCCGCTCGCCCGGCGCGAGTCTTCCCAGGATATGAGCACATCGCCGGTCGGGTTGCAGGTCATGGACGGGTTGCCGCGGTACACGCCGTCCAGGTTGTCGTTGACCACGATGTCGGAGGCGAGGAACGTGGCGCCGCGGTCGAGCGAACGGGAATAGCCGATGTATGGGTGGGGGTCCTGGTTCGTGCCGCCGGTGCCGCGCGCCCATGCACAGTGAACCCGGCCGTCGTAGTCCACGGCGATGTACGGATTTCGGTTCACGTTATCCGGGTTCTTATCCACTATCCCGAGGTCGGCGAATGACGCGCCCTGGTCGATTGACCTTCCCAGTTTTATCTGGATCTTGCCCGTGGCGTTGTCCGCCCAGAGGATATACAGGAAGGTGCTGTCGGGATTGCTCCGGCTGTCTACCGCCAGCTTGGGCTGCGGCCCGAAGTTGATGCCGGAATTGAAGTCATTGACCACGGTGATGCCGGGTGCCTCGACCGGGCTTGCCCACGTGCTACCGCGGTCGGACGAACGCGTGAAGAGAATGTGCCAGCTATTGGCCCGCCACGCCTGCCAGACAACATAGAGGTTCTCGCGGTCCACCGCCAGCCAGGGGAAGACGTAGTATTGGGACGGGTCCTGGCTCAGGTTGACGTTTGTGGTCCACGTCCGGGCCGTGTCAAAGGATGCCGCGAAGAAGACCTCGAAGCGACCGTTGTTGTCGCGGTCGTCGGCCCAGACCGAGAACAGCGTCCAGGTGCTGTCCATTATCGTCTGGGGATGGTAGGCCGGGTGGCCGGAAAGGCCGGGCGCGTCGTCGACCCTCACCCGCTGGTCGAAGACAATCGCGCCCTGCCAGGGCAGCGAATCCTGCGCCGTCGCTGCGGCCGCGAGTAACCCGAGGATAAAGAAACAGGCTTTCACCGTGCCTCCTCTCTGTGGAACGACACAACGGCCGTCAGAAACACGAAGCGCCGTTTCGCGGATCGAGTCACGAACCACGCGTCGCTCTGCCAGCCGGTCACAAACGTGAGGATAGGCCACGATCGCCTTGCTGTCAATGCCGAGGATTTGGTTGCTCGGAAAACTACCGGACCACGACCAGTCTGCGGTGCTGGCTGCCGCCCGGGGAAAGCAGGAAGTACACGCCCGGCACCGGGTCGGTGACGGAACGGCCGCAGGCGTCGAAGAACGTCATGCTGGATTGCGGCCCCAGCGAGCCGCACCGGAGGACTGTGGCCCGCTGTACTGGACCAGGGACAAAGGACCAGGGACGGCCTTCGAGGACTCCGGCCCCGGGCATGGTGCCGTGCAGATAGTAGACATCCGGGTTTCCGGAACTGGCGTCGTACCAGACGATGTGGATACCGGAATCCGCGTCGCAGGCGACTGACGGATGGCTGACGTCCGCGGAGTCGAGGCTGGTCAGGATCGTCGGCGAACTCCAGACGCCGTCCTCATCCCGCTGGCTGTAGGCAAGCTGGAAGTTGGTGCCACCGGCCTGGCTGCACCAGGCCGCGTGGCAGCGCCCCATGCCGTCGCAGGCGATTGTCGCGTACTGCTGCTGGTACAACTGAGTCCCACCGACGCTGTCGGTGCCGGACCAGCCGCCGTCCCCGCGCATCCGGTGGAACACCTGGAGGTAGCCGCTGTTCAGGGTCCGGCCGTGCCAGATAACGTGGACCGCACCCTCCGGGTCGAACGCAACGCCGGGCGCGTATTGGCTCAATGCCAGCGGGTTGTCGGAAACGAGTTCGACCCCCTGCCACGTTCCGGCGACGCGGCGCCGGCAATACACCTGGTTGTAGTCGCCGCCGAAGTCCTTGCCGACCCAGGCGACGGCGATGTCGCCATCCCTGCTGGCCGCGACCGAGACCTGGTCATGATTGGTGGCGGCTGAGGAAACCTGCATTGCCGAGTCCCACCCCGTCGCCGCGTGCCGTTCTCTCAGGAAAACCTGGTAGTACATGCCCGTGTCGGGCGCACCGTACCAGGCGACGGCAACGTCACCGGAGCCGGGCACGCACGCGACCGAAGGATAGAACTGGGGACTCGAGGTGCTCGTACTGTCAATCAGCGTGTCGGCCCGCCAGTGATGGGTGGAAGCGTTGTAGCGTTTGGCCCAGATACCGACGCCAAGGGGATTCCAGGTACCAACATGCCAGACGAGATGTATATTGCCCGCGCTGTCACAAGCCAAACCCGGCTGCGAGCAGTTCGCCTGCTGGGCAGTGAGCGTCGTTTCGCCCTGCCACGTGTTTGCACCGGCGTCGTACCGGCGATACCAGACCTGGTACGGCACGTCGCGTTGGTCCTGCCAGACAACGTGGACGTCGCCCGAACGGTCTACCGCAACGCTGCGCTGGCCGGTAAAGCCGGTCGCCTGAGCCGAAGGATTGGTTGTCAGCCGGGTGATTGTGTCCCAGGTCACCTCCGCCGCACTCGCGGCTGCGAGCGCGCACAGTAGGACCGGACCAGTGAGTCCGATGGGTCTTATGCGTCCCATTGCCGGCTCCAGAATATTGGCTCCAGACATGTTTGTCAATCCTCGCCCGACTTGACCGCTGGTAGCCCTGGTGTTACGATTCCCGGATGCGTAACATCAGCAGTACTGGTACGGTCCCCGTTCGGGGACAGTCCCCCAGCGACCGGAATCACGACGAGGAGGCCGGCGCGGTCCGGTTCAGCGTCTCGATGGAGCCGGAGTTGCTGGCCGGGTTCGAGACGCTCCTCCAGCGGACCGGCTGGACCCGCTCCAAGGCAATCCGCGACCTGGTCAGAACCCGGCTGGCCGAGTCCGAGCTGGAACGCGGTTCCGGCCCGGCCGTCGGCGTGCTCGCCTACGTCTACGGGCACGACCAGCCCGACCTTGCCCATCGCCTGATGCAAGTTCAGCACGACGCGCACGCCGAGGTCGTCTCCTCTACCCACGTCCACCTCGACCGGCACGACTGCCTCGAAGTCCTGATACTGCGCGGGCCCGCAGACAAGCTGCGCAGACTCGCCGACGCGTTGCTCGCACTCAAGGGCGTGCGCCAGGGACACCTGACACTGACCCCGGCGCGTTGCCCCCTCGCCCGCGAACACAAGCACTAGAAGGAGAACCAGATGAACCTGTTCCCTGTCCTGCTACTGCTCGCTGCCCTGGGAAACTCGTCGGTTATGACCGTTGACGAGGTGGTCGTGACCGCGGAGCGTATCCGTCACCCGGTGCGCGACGTGGCCGCATCGGTGAGCGTCGTCACCGCCGTTGACCTTGAGCGGACGACGGCCCGCACCGCAACCGCGGTGCTGGCATCCCTGCCCGGCGTCTTCGTGCAGCACACTGGCGAGTTCGGTCGTTCCGACATAGACATCCGAGGCGTCGGCGACCGGGGCTGCCGCGTCCAGGTGCTGGTTGACGGCCGGCCCGAGAAGATGCCGATCTACGGTTGCGTGGTCACGCATACTCTGCCCTTGAACAACGTCGAGCGCATCGAGGTCGTGCGCGGCCCGCTCTCAGTTCTCTATGGCTCGGACGCCATGGCCGGGGTCGTGAACATAGTCACGCGCCGCGCCGACAAGCCACTCGATCTCTACACTCGCGTGGACTACGGCTCGTTCAACACCCGCCACGCGGTTGTCAGCGCCGGATTGAAGCAGGACGGGTTCAACGTGCTCTTCTCCGCCGACAAGGCGATGTCCGACGGCCACCTGCCCAACTCGCAGTACAACGGCAACGACTTGTCGCTGCGCGCCGGCTATGACTTCTCATCCGCCTTCAAGCTCGACTTTGCCGGCAAGTACTTCACCGGCGTCAAGCACGAACCCAAACGCTCGACCGACCCGGACACGCTGGTCGCGACCGGATGGAACCAGTATGACCGCGGCGGGCTGGACCTGACCGCGACCCTCGGCAGTGAGTCGCTCGGCGGCTTCGCCAAACTCTATCGCACCTTCGGCGAACACGTCTTCGACCCGAAGGACGGCTGGCATTCGACGGACTTCACCAACGGTGCAATCGTCCACGGCCACCGCCGCTTCCAGTTCAACAACCTGGCGCAGGCCGGAATCGAAGCCGGCATGCTCTCCGGCACGTGGATAAAGTCGGACACGAGCCGGCCGACCTGGACCCGCAACCAGGTCGCGGTCTTCGCGCAGGACGAGCAGACTCTCGGCCCGGTCACCGCCAATGCCGGGGTAAGGCTCAGCTACGACGCCATCAGCGGCCCGGCCTTCTGCCCAAAGGCCGGATTGGTGGGCCGCATCGGAACCACCACGCTCCGGGGCAGTGTGAACAGAGGAGTCCGCTACGCACCCCTCAACTACACGTCGGTCTCCCCGCCGAAGAACGAAAGCCTGCAGCCCGAAGTCTCCTGGAACTACGAGGTCGGTCTGAACCAACCGCTGGTCACGGGTTTGAACCTCGATGTCGCGGCCTTCATTCTCAAGGGTGAGGACCTCATTGAAGTCGTCCCGGTTCCCGGCCGCGTGCCTCCGGTCCAGTTCCAGAACACGGGCAGTTTCCTGTTCAAGGGTGTCGAAGCCGGTGTTGAGTTGCGGCGTGGCCGCTGGCGCTCAAACCTCGCCTACTCGCTAGCTGACTTCGGCGCAAACACCCGCGCCCGCGCCGGGTCCAAGCTGAACCTCTCTGCCGGCGCGACGCTTGCGAAGCTCGACCTTGACGTGTCCTTCCAGCACGTCGCCCGCTACTTCGCGGCCGAGAGCTCGCAATCCGCTGTTCCTGCGTACTACACGTTCGACCTGCGCGCCGGGTACCAAATCCTCTCCTGGCTTGGCGTCTTCGCCTCGGTCGAGAACTTGCTCGACCGGCAGTACGACACGTTCGTTGACCTGCCCGGGTCTCAGGCCGGGCTCTACCGGATGCCGGGCCGCTCCTTCACGCTGGGGCTGAACCTGGAGAAGCGGTAGATGAACCGTTCTCTCCGCCTCGCGCTTGCGTTTGCGGTCGTAGCCGGTCTGGCCGGTGGCTGCGCCCGAAGCTCCTCGCGCCGGCCGAGTATCGTCGCTTCCACGACTCTCATATCGACGATTGTCGAGGCGGTGGCTCCCGGCCGGTTCGCGGTCACCACGATTGCACCGGCCGGGCTCTGCCCCGGCCACTTCGACCTCAAACCGTCCGATATCGCCGCCGCCAACAACGCGAAGCTGATTCTCAACCACGGCTGGGAAGCCTGGTACCCGGCCCTGGAGAAAGCCCTCCTTACGCCCGGCCCCAGGAAAGTGACACTCACAACACCGGGAAACTGGATGATTCCGGAACTGCAGAAACAGGCCGCCGCCGAGATCGCGGCGCTTTTGTCAGGACTCGACACTGCGCGCAGCGACAGCTATCGGCTCGCGGCCGCGCGTTACCAGTCCGAGGTCGACTCCGCCGCCGCTGCGGCCCGGGCAATGCTGGCGTTCAAGGATCTACCGGCAACCATCGCGAGCGAGCAGCAGGCTCCGTTCCTCCGGTGGCTGGGGTTCCGGGTCGTCGCAACCTATGGCCGCACCGAGGACTTCACCGCGCAGGGACTCACCCGCCTGGCCCGGGTCGCGCTCGACTCAAACGTGACCCTTGTCGTGGACAATCTTCAATCCGGGCCCGACGTCGGCACGCACCTGGCCGACGCGCTGAGGGCAAGGCACGTCACACTGACCAACTTCCCGCTGCATGGGTCGTACCGACAGGCGCTGCTGGAGAACGCGGCTGCGCTGGCGCAGGCGCTTGGGACAGGCGCGGTTAGGGATTAGGGGTCAGGGGACATGGATAGTTCAGAGGTCAGAGTCCAGAAACCAGGATTCAGAGTTGCTTGGGACCGCTCATTCGTGGACCTACCTTGACCTCAACCTCCGCCGTCTCGCTCCGCTCGATAACGGTTGGTTACCGCGAGCACGTCGCCCTGCGCGACGTTTCCCTCGACATCGGACGAGGTGACTTCTGCGGCATCATTGGCCCGAACGGCGCCGGCAAGACGACTCTCCTCACCGTTGTCAACGGCATCGGCCGCGTCCGCGCCGGCACGGTCAACGTTCTCGGCGAGTTGGCGACTGGCGCGAGCTTCACCAGGCTGCGCCGAAGGATCGGTTACGTGGCGCAGCAGGAACGCGTCGATCCGCGCGCACCCATCACGTGCCTAGACGCCGTGCTGGTTGGCCGTTGCGGTCGCGCCGGTCTCCTGCGCCGGCTGACTTCAGCCGACCGAGAACGAGCTCTGGCAATGATGGAGCTCACGCATACAGCTCACCTGACCGAGCGCCCGGTCGGTCGAGTATCAGGCGGCGAGGCGCGCAAGATCTCGCTCGCCCGTGCCCTGACGCAGGAACCGGAGATACTGTTGCTCGACGAGCCGACGTCAAACCTCGACCCGCGCGCGGTGCGGGAGTTTGGCGACCTCGTGGTCGATGCCTTCAATCGCTTCAGACTGACGATACTGATGGTCACTCACCAGCTCGACCACCTGCCGTCGGCCGCGAATCGAATCGTCACGGTAAAGGACGGCCGCGTCACCTACTCCGGCGGTCGCGCCGCGCTCGACGACCCGCGCCTGACCGCCGAGCTCTTTGCCGATGCCGCCTGAGCTGGCCGTTCTCCTTAAGCCAATCGTGGCCGCGGTGCTGGGCGGGCTGGTATGCGGCGTCGTCGGAGTCTGGGTCGTAATGATGAACATCCCGTTTGTCGGTGTGGCGATGTCGCATGCGGCCTTCGCCGGCGCCGTCACCGGGCTGCTGCTCGGGGTCAGCCCGCTGGCTGCCGCGGCGCTCTTCTGTCTGGCCGCATCGCTCCTCATCGGCCCGATGGCGGAACGTGCCGACATCGAGCCCAACGTTTCGCTCGGCATCATCTTCTCGACCGTGCTCGGATTCGCCTTCCTCGCCATCGGGCTGATGCGCGGCTCTCGCGCCGGTGCCCTCAGCCTCATCTGGGGAAGCATCCTGCTCGTATCCGCGCGCGACCTCGCCCTGATGGCTGGCGCCGCCGTCGCCGTGTTCCTCTTCCTCGCATTGTTCTACAAAGAAATCCAGGCCGTGCTTTACAGCCGGGAGATCGCCCGGTCGGTCGGGATACCGGAGCGTGCGCTCTTCTTCGCGATGCTCGTCCTCTGCGGACTGTCGATCACTGCCAACCTGAACACGATCGGGGGCTTGCTCATCTTCAGCCTCATCGTCAATCCGCCGTCGGCCGCGTACCAACTGACCTACCGACTGAAGACGATGTACCTGCTCTCGGCATTCTTCGGAGTGCTGTCGTGCCTTGTGGGTCTCGCGGTTTCGTGGCTGACCGATGCGCCTGCCGGTGCGGTCATCATCGTAACGTCGAGCGTGGTGTTTGGGATTACCCTGCTCTTCTCGCCGAAGAGGTATACCGGCAAGGGGCTAGGGACTAGGAAGCAGCGACTGGGGACTGGCGACTAGCGATTGGAGCAGACACGAGTCGGAACAGCCTGACTCACGAATCGGAGTCGCGCGAGCGCAGGCTGCGGATCAAGGCATTCAGCATACGCGCAACCTCATTCGTGTTGGGCCTTGACGTCGCCGAGGAGCTTTTCCGGACACAGGCCGAGGCGGGCTATCAACGCCAGGTAGGTCCCCAACTCCATCAGTGAACCACGGCTGATCAGCAGATAGCGTACGAACACCCTGCCTTGGCCGGAACCATGTCCTTCGGCGATGTTGGCTGGAACCGACACCGCGGCCCGCTGCATCTGGGAAACCAGCCCGAACTTCTCGCTGTCCGGTAACCTCTTCGTAAGAGCATATACTGCACTAGCCAGATCCATGGCGTGCTGCCATACCGTTAGATCCTGATAGCTCTTGACCTCGCCCACCGTTGGGTTCCTTCCAGTCGCAAGTCGCTAGTCGCCAGTCGCCATCCTACTTCCCCGGGCACTCGCGCGCGACTTCGGCTTCGATTCCCTTGATACCGTAGGCCTTGTCGAAGTGAGCGCAGAACTGGGCCGCCAGTTTCTTCGCGCGGTCGTCGTAGGCGGCTTTGTCCGCCCAGGTGTTGCGCGGGTTGAGCACGGTCGGGTCGGACACGCCCGGACAGCTCTTGGGAATGTCAAGGTGAAGGACCGGATCGTACACGCACTCGACCCGGGCAAGTGACCCGTTGAGAGCTGATTCCACAATCTCCCGGGTCAAACTGATGTCCATCCGCTTGCCGACACCATAGGGCCCGCCGCTCCAGCCGGTGTTCACGAGATAGACTTTGGTTCCGTGCTTGTCCAGCTTTTCGCCGAGCATCCGCGCGTACACGCCGGGGTTGAGCGGCATGAACGGCGCTCCGAAGAAGCGCGAGAAGGTGCTCTTCGGGTCAATGATGCCGGTCTCGGTACCCGCAAGCTTCGAGGTGTAGCCCATCAGGAACCAGAGCATCGCCTGGTTGCGGCTGAGCCGCGCGACCGGCGGCAGCACACCATTGGCGTCCGCGGTCAGGAAGAGGATCGTCTTCGGATGTCCCGCAACCGGCGGAGTCTTGATATTCGACAGGAAAGTCAGCGGGTAGGAGCCGCGGGAGTTGGGAGTGTAGCGGTCGTCATCCAGGTCGAACCGGCCGTCCGGGTACACCATTGCGTTCTCAACAATCGCCCCGTGATCGAGGTAAGGCGCTTCATGGAAGCATGCCTTGTAGATGTCCGGCTCTTTGACCGGGCTCAGGTTGATGAGCTTGGCGTAGCAGCCGTTCTCAAAGTTGGCGACGCCCGAGTCGCCCCAGGAATGCTCATCGTCGCCGAGCAGAGCGCGGCGCGGGTCGGCTGAGAGTGTCGTCTTGCCGGTGCCGGACAGCCCGAGCAGCAAGGCTACGTCGTCGTTCTTCCCCTCGTTGGCCGAGCAGTGGAGTGATAGTATACCGTCGAGCGGCAACAGGTAGTTCATCACCGTGAACATGTGCTTCTTCACGCTGCCGCAATAGGCCGAGCCGTAGACGACGCCGATGCGGCGGTCCATATCCATCGCGATGACCATGTCCGACGTCTTGCCGGTTTTCGGGAACGTGCGGAGCCGGCCGGCATAGCGGGCGGGGTCCAGCTTGTCGTAGGGAAGCACGATGAGAGTGTAGGGCCGCGCGGCGAAGCAGGACCTGCCGATGTCGGGCGGAACCGGCCGGAACATGTTGTCGGCGAAAAGCACGGTGAGCGCCCGGTCCGTGACCACCCGCACTGGCAGAGCGTGGCCCGGGTCAGCCCCAAGTACCCGGTCCGCGACGTAGAGCCGCTGCTTCTTTCCGAGCGTCGCCAGCGCGTCGTCCATCACCATGTCGAACGTATCCGGCGCCAGCGGCAGGTTGTTAGGTGAATCCCAGTCCACGTTCTTCTCGGACTCGGGCCGGCGCACTATGACCGTATCCTGCGGACTGCGGCCGGTAGACTCCGGCGGCGTCCACGTGGTCAGGCAGCCGCAGGCGGCAACCAGCGCTTCGCGCCGGGCCGCCGCGTCCGCGATCATCGTCTTGCGGTCCGGATTGACCTTTACTTCCGGATGCCGACCCAGTACTCCCTCTAGCTGCTTATGCAGTTCGCTCGTCATCCCCTACCTCCGTTGCGCGGTATCTACTGCTCCTTACCGTTGGGCGCATGCGGCAGCGCCGCCTTTTCTTCAAGCACGGCCTGGGCCGCGGCCAGGCGCGCGACCGGGATCCGGAACGCCGAGCAGCTCACGTAGTTGAGGCCGACGCCGTGGCAGAACTTCACAGAATCCGGGTCGCCGCCGTGTTCGCCGCAGATGCCGACCTTCAGCTCGGGCTTTGTCTCCCGCCCGAGACGGACGCCCATTTTGACCAGCGTGCCGACGCCGGTCCGGTCGAGCGTCTCAAACGGGTCGCGCTTGAGGATGCCGCGGCGCAGGTACTCGGGCAGGAATGCGCCCGCATCGTCGCGCGAGAAACCATAGGTCATCTGGGTAAGGTCGTTGGTGCCGAATGAGAAGAAATCGGCCTGGCGCGCGACCTGGTCCGCGGTCACCGCCGCGCGCGGCACTTCAATCATCGTACCGACGAGGTATGCGACCCTGGTGCCGGTCTCCTTGAAGACCTGCTCGGCGATGCGCTCGACCACCTCGCGCTGCCGGCTCAACTCCACGACGTCGCTGACGAGCGGGATCATCACCTCGGGCTTCACGTCGATGCCCGCGCGCTTCACCTCGCAGGCCGCCTCGAAAATCGCCCGCGCCTGCATCTCGGTTATCTCGGGCATGACGATGCCCAATCGGCAGCCGCGCAGGCCGAGCATCGGGTTGGCCTCGCGCAGCTCGCGCGCCCGCTTGCGCAGTCGCTCGGGCTCCACGCCCATCGTCTTGGCGGCGGCGGCAGTCTCCTCCTCGGTGTGGGGCAGGAATTCGTGCAGTGGCGGGTCGAGCGTACGGATAGTCACCGGCCGGCCTTCCATTGCCTTGAAAATGCCCTCGAAGTCGCCGCGCTGCAGCGGCAGCAGCTTGGCCAGCGCACGGCGGCGCTCGGTTTCGTTCTCGGCGAGGATCATCGCGCGGAACTTCTCGATGCGGCCGGGACCGAAGAACATGTGCTCGGTGCGGCAGAGGCCGATCCCCTCGGCTCCCAAGGCGACCGCGGCCGCAGCCTGGTCCGGCTGGTCCGCGTTCGCGCGCACGCGCAGCCGGCGCACCTCGTCGGCCCAGCGCATCAGCCGCGCGAACTGGCGATAGACCGGCGCCTGCGACGGCTTGAGCGTCTTGCTGACCAGCACCTGTATCACCTCGGACGGATTGGTCTTGATTTTCCCTTCGTACACTTGACCCATGAAGCCGTCGAGCGACACGAATTCGCCCTCGGCGAGCGTCCGCTTGCCGACCGTCATCACCTTCTTGTGGTAGTCAACGTGGACGTCGGCGCAGCCGACCACACAGACCTTGCCCATCTGGCGCGCGACCAGGGCCGCGTGACTGGTCATGCCGCCGCGCGCGGTCAGTATGCCGGACGCCGCGCGCATGCCCTTGATATCCTCCGGACTCGTCTCCTCGCGGACGAGGATGAACGCCTCACGTGCGCCGTGTCGGTGCGGCTTCCGCTCGCGCTCGGCCTTGGCCTTCGCCGCTTCCAGCGCGGCAGCGGTGAAGTAGATGCGCCCGCTGGCCGCGCCCGGCCCGGCTGCAAGCCCGGTAGCCAGCAACCTGCCCTCGGCCACTGCCTGACGCTTGCCCGCCGGGTCGAAGATCGGCTGCAGCAGGTGGTTGATGGCGTTGGGCTCGATGCGCAGCATCGCCTCGTCGCGCAGGATCAGCCCCTCCGCCACCATCTCGAGCGCGATACGGACCGACGCGAATCCGGTCCGCTTGCCGACGCGGGTCTGCAGAATGTAGAGCCTGCCGCGCTCGATCGTGAACTCGATGTCCTGGATGTCGCGATAGTGGGCCTCGAGCTTGTTGCGGATGGCGACAAGCTGGCTGTAATCGTTCGGCATCGCCTTGCGCAACTGCTCGAGCGGCTGGGGCGTTCGCACGCCCGCCACCACGTCTTCGCCCTGCGCGTTGATGAGGAACTCGCCGTAGAACCGGTTGTGGCCGGTCGCCGGGTCCCGGGTGAAGGCAACGCCGGTGCCGGAATCATTGCCCATGTTGCCGAACACCATCGCCTGCACGTTCACCGCCGTGCCCCAGTCGTCGGGTATGTTGTTGAGTCGGCGATAGACCTTGGCCCGGTCGTTGTCCCAGGAGCGGAGCACCGCCAGTATCGCACCCCAGAGCTGCTTGTCCGGGTCCGACGGGAACGGCGTGCCGGCACGTTTCTGCACCAGTTTCTTGAACGTACGGACAAGCTCCTTCAACTCGTTGACGCTCAGCTCAAAGTCGTACTTAACGCGGCGCCGCGCCTTTGTCTTCTCGATCTCGACCTCGAATGGGTCGCGCTCCTCCTGGCTCTCAGGTTTCATCCCCATCACGACGTCGCCGTAGGTCTGGATCAGGCGGCGATAGGAATCCCAGGCAAACCGCTCGTTGCCGCTGCGGCGGGCGAGCCCGATCACGGTCTTGTCGTTCAGACCGAGGTTCAGCACGGTGTCCATCATCCCCGGCATCGATGCGCGCGCGCCGGAGCGAACCGAGAAGAGCAGCGGGTCATGGGCGTCGCCGAAACGGCGATCCATGATACCCTCGATGTAGTGAATGCCCTGTTCGACTTCCTTGTCCAGCCCGCGCGGCAGCTCGCGCTTCTTCATGTGGTGGACGCAAACCGCGGTTGTGATGGTGAACCCGGGCGGAACCGGTAGTCCGAGGTTGGTCATTTCGGCAAGGTTCGCGCCCTTGCCGCCGAGCAGTTCCTTCATCTGGGCCGAGCCCTCAGCCCGGCCGCCGCCGAAACGATAAACCGATTTCACCTGCAAATCTCCGTTCTGCGGTCGCGCTTCATCGGACATGGATAGCTTGTCGTAAGTCCGTCTGTGCGGCCCGAGCGCCGCAACGGTGGGCTACTCCTGCTTGCCGGCCTCGCCGGCATCCGTGCACAGAAAAGCTTCGAGGAGTTCTTTGGCGCGGGCCACGTTCTCCTCCTCTACCAGCACCTCGCCCCAGACCGGGCGCATCATGCGCGCCAGGCCGTCGTAAGCCGGAAGCTGGAACGAGCGTATCATTGCCGGAATCCCGTTCGCTTCGAACAGGTCGCGGACCGCGTTCGCCATCAATTCATCGGCAGGCCGGTAGACGGCTCTAATTGACACGGAGTGAACAGTATAGGCAGTTTCGGGACATCAGTCAAACCCTTCGCTGGTCACGATTCAATCACGCGCAGGCGCAGGTCGCGCTTGCGGAGTTCGCCGATGTACGCGGCCGACGGGACGCAGTTCTCGCCGGTGAACGCACCCGCGCATCCAACCTGTCCACGGCCAAGCATCAATGCGACAACAGCTGCAGAAAAGCCGGTCGTCCGCTCCATCGCCGTCAGCCCACTCCGCTTGTCCGCATAGTCCACCAGTTCGTATATCAGTGTCCTTTTTCCACTCAATCCCTTGATCCCTCGATCCCTCGATCCCTCGATCCCTTCCCTTCCACTATCACCCTCAATAGCACCACGTCGTCCTTCTCCCAGGGCAGCACCGCCTCCAGCCGCTCTATCAAGAGGTGCCGCGGGATGATGCGGGCGCCGTCTACCTCAACCGGCTTCATATCGGTCAGGCCAAGGTCGAACAGCAGCCGCACCTTGGCGCAGTGACCCGGATAGCGAATCGTCTTGTAGTCGAGCGACTTCACCCGGCCACGGTACGTGTAGGGCAGAGTGGACGACCCGCCCGAAGTATTGAAAGCTTCGAGTTCGCCGAACGGCTTGGGGAATGTCAATTCTTCAACGTCGGCCAGCGGCTCGCGCCAGGCCAGCCTGCCATTGCGCAGAACCAGGCAGGGCTCCACGTACTCGTTGATGAGTCCGTTGGCAGAAAAGACGAGCGCGTAGTTGAGCGGCGGCTCAGGCTTACGCGGCAGCCCGCCCACACGTATCTTGATGGAGTCTGTCCGAGCAAGTCGCGAGAACCCGTCCGCGGCGAGAATGCTCACCATCCCCGGCGCCAATCCGCAGTCCGGCACGAGAGTGACGCCGGCCTTCTTTGCCTGACCGCTGAGCGCCAACTCATCATTCACCACGTCATTGTTCCCGCCCAGGTCGCAGAAGTGCGTACGTGCTGCGACTGCTGCGCGTGCCAGCCCCAGATTGTAGAAGTACGGCACGCAGCTCACCGCCACGTCGCACGGCTTCATCAACTCGGCCATCCTGCCCCGGTCCCCGGCGTCCGCTTTGAACGTCCTGACCTTCCCGCTGCGCCGCCATCGCTTGAGACTGCTCAGCCGCCCTGCATCAACGTCGCAGACTCTGACCTCGTCAACGTCCTTCTGACGCACCAGATCGAATGCCACCGCCCGCGCCTGCATCCCGGCGCCGATCACAAGAAACTTCATGGTCGTCCTTTCATGACTACCTGCATGCCCCTATGCTACATGGCTATTCCGTGCGGTCAACGGCACGACTGTCCTTGAGGCTTCGGACAGCAATCATCCTCCGCCGCCAAGGCGCGCCTACTAGGACAGGTCTTTCTTCAGTTGCTCGAACTGCTCTTTGGTAATCTCGCCGCGGGCATAGCGGCGCTTCGCGATCTCCAGCGCGTCCGGTTCGCCGCGGTGCAGGTTGCTGGGCAGCCCTCCCGATCGTCTCACTAAGGCGAGAACCAGAAGCACAACTACAGCAATGCCGAGCCCCCAGAACACGACGCCGAACAACCAGTATCCGCCCATCCATCCGAATCCATTGTGCCACATCATCTCGTGTCTCCTTGGTCCATACGTTGCACTCGAGTCGTTAGACCGTGAGCGAAATCTCGCCGGTTCGACACTTGACGCCGAGCCGCGCCCGCTAGTGGTCCGGAGCCTTGGCTTCGCTCCCTTCTTCCTCTCCTCGCCGAGGACAGCGAAAGAGATCGCGGTCGAAATCGCCGTCCGAGTCCTCACGCAAGTCTTCCCGCAGGTCAGGTCGCGGGTCGCGGTCACGGTCGCCTTCGCCGTCGCCATCTAGACCACGACGCAGACGGCGGTTCGAACCGCGTTCCGGGTCTCCATCCAGATCGAAGACAGAATCGCAGTCAGAATCGCCGCGAGAGCGGGCGCAGGAATCGCCATCCATGTCGCCTCGAGCACCCTCGTCCGAACCGCCCCCCGAACCGTTCCGGGAACGGTTCCCAAGGCGATTCCCGGAGGCACTGCTTATGCGACGGTCGCCGCGTATAACTTGTGCTGCGACAGGAAGTTAGCTCATCCGGTGTTCACGCAAGTGCATGAAAGGAGCCCAGGTTCGGCCTCCAACGCGTCCTGTGCCAAGAAACGCCCAAAATCGGTGCCTCGCGAACTGAGCGCTATGCTTAGATTCTGGGCTTGAGGAAGGACAACGCTCGCGTCGAAAGCTCGGGTGCTACTTGAGAAGTGGCAGAACCGAGGCATCAGCCCCGAAGTCCTCGCAGCCGCGCGCAAACAGCGTCTTCAGCGTCCCCGCGCCCGAACCATAGATCCTAAGCGAAGGCGCCGCAACCACGCCTGCTTGACGCACGACGCTGTTCTGCTACACTGAAGCGTGAGTCCAAGAGTTCAACTCGACCCTGAGAAGCTTGCCGAATTCTGTCGGCGCAATCACATCCGCAAGCTGTCGCTATTCGGCTCAGTCCTCACCGATCGTTTCGGTCCGGACAGCGATGTGGATTTCCTGGTGGAGTTCGAACCGCACAACGGACCCGGCTATTTCGGTCTGGTTCGAATGGAGCGGGAACTCTCCGAGCTTGTCGGCCGAAAGGTTGACCTCAGGACCCCTGCCGAATTGAGCCGCTACTTCCGGGACGAGATCTGCGCCGGTGCCCAAGTACAGTATTCCGCGGCCTGACGCAATCCGGCTGCGCCACATGCTCGACGCCGCCCGTGAGGCGCAGCAGTTCGCTCAGGGCAAAACCGAACACAACATCGGCGATGACCGGATGCTTGTTCTCAGCCTCGTAAAGGAAATCGAGATCATCGGCGAAGCTGCCGGGAAGGTGTCCGAATCAACCCGTCGTCAGATGCCGCAGATACCGTGGCAGGACGTGGTTGACATGCGGAATCGCCTGATACACGCCTACTTCGACATCGACGTCGGCGTAGTCTGGGACACCGTGACCAAAGACCTCCGTCCTCTGATTGCCGCTCTTGACGGCGCCCTGACGCCTGAGCCCTAGCAGAGCCGCCTGGTTGCCCTTCCGCTGAACCGGGCAGAGACTGCCTGTCCGCTGCACTCCTGAATCAGAAGGCGGGCCTTCGCCCGCCCCGACCCGCATTCTGTATGCTGTATGCTACCTACTTGCCGTTCACCTCGCTACCACCGCCTTCTTCACCGACCGGAAGCCCGGCGTGTCGAGGCGAATGAAGTAGACCCCGCGGGCGACGACTCTTCCGTCGTGGTCCTGGTAGTTCCAGACGACCGAGTGCTGTCCGGCTGACTGCTTCTCGGCGACCAGACGCCTGACCTCACGGCCCATCAGGTCGTAGACCGACAGGTCCACCCGACATGGTGAGGCAACGGAGTATCTGATGTCGAACCCGCCCGGCATGGGCTGCAAACGCAATCCCGCGGCCAAGCGGGGCAAGTTCGGTTTCCCTTCGGCAACCCCATACCCGGTGTCACGCAGTACGTAGATGTCAAAAGTGTCCACACCGACAACGAATATGCGCTGGTGGACCGGGTCGAGTTGGATGTCCTGAATGCCCCAACTGCTGAGCAACACGTCAGTCGCTATGAACGAGTCGGTCCTGCAGTCGAGGACTTCGATGCAGGTGGAGTGTGAGCCCGCACTCTTGACGAAATACAGCCGGTTACTCCACGGCACCCAGCACAGGAGTCGCGCACCACCTTGCCCGTACTCTACCTTTCTCAGAACCGAGTCCGTGGCGCAGCTTACCACCCAAAGCGTGTCATCGTCGGCGTCAGCGAGATAAACCTTGTTGTCCCGCTCGTCGACCGCTGCCTTGCGATGTAGCCCGCCCCACATCTGGATGGGCAGTACGCCGACCAGTGTGTCGCGTTCAGTGTCGATGATGCCGACATTCGAATTCCAGGGCTCTGTCTGAAAAGGCGCCAGGTAGGCCCTGTGGCAGGCGTAGCTGAAGAGCATGGCGTCGGGCTGGAACCCGCTCACCCCGCTCACGTCAATCACCTTCAAGACCGAGTCGGCGACGTAGTCGTAGACATAAAGCTCCTTGTCGGTCCCCTGACCCACGTAGAGCTTCCGTCCGGCCGAGTCCCACTCCGCATTCGAGCTTGACCCTCCGAACGTCTTCCGGCGCACGACCGAGTCGGTTGCGCCGTCAAACGCATACAGGGTCTCTACTGCCGCCTTGTATAGACAGTCGACGTCACTGAGATAGACCTGAGAGGGAAAGTCGGTGCAGACGTGCAGCCGGCGAATAATCGTGTCGGCTGCAGCGTCGATGACCAGCGTGCCGTCCACATAGCCTGCACAGAGGGCATAGAGCTTCTGCCGGCGCCAGTTCCAGGCGTAGTAGGCACCGCTATAGGTGTTGGCCCAAACGGAATCCACCACTTCGTACGTTGAACAATCAACGACGTAGTAGCGGTCGGGATCGTAGGCGACGTATAGCTTGTTGAGTTCTGGAAGGTAAGCTGCCGTTCTCAAAACAAAATCTGGATATGGACGATGAGGGAGTCTTATGACAGTATCAACTTGCACTTGGGCGCATAGCGCCAAAGGAACGAGCAACAGAAGCTTCTTCACGGCATTCCTATCTCACTATCGCTTCCTGAACACGTCGTCAAGAACCCACAGCTCCGCCGGAAACGGATGGGATAACGAGGAACCGCTACTCATGAGCTCGCTTCGCAGCAACCGCACATCCGGGTTTCTCCTGAACGGGGGAAACAACAACTGACAGCCCGCTGCGGACAACAACGTGAGCGCCGCCAAGACTACGCAGATGTGGCCGTGGTCGGCTGCCCTGCCTCTAACGTGTGACATGTCGCCTCCTCCTATCTGGCAATGACCACTCTGCGGACGTTGCCCGTCCGCTCGCTGACGAAGTACACCCCGGGCGCGAGCACGCTCACATCATTCGCGCCCGGCACGAGGTCCATGACCTCTTGCCCGCTGATGTCCAGCAAGCTTGCGGCTTGCGGCTTGTGGCTTGAGGCTTCCGCGACATACAGCACGCCGTGGACGACCGTCGGGCCGCACTTCGTCGCGCGCAGTTCGGCGTTCGGCGTTACCTCCGCGCCCGCGCCGTCGTATCGCTGGCAGATGTACAATCCGTAGTCGCTGGCAACGTAAATGTAGTCCCCAGATGTCGCAAGGCCGTTAGCATTCCAACCCATGTACTGGTAGTGACCGACCGTGTCGGGTTGAGATGGGTCGGACTTAGAGATCACATAAAGTCTGGAAGACCCGAGCGCACAAACGTAGTCGTCTATCGCTACGGCCATGTCCTGCTCGTGCGTCTGGCACCATCCGACCTGAACTGGATTTCCAGAATCAGCCAGCGAGACGACGGAGATCCCGTTTGCATTATTGCCAACGTAGGCATAGTTGTCCGCGACCGCCAAACCGGCAAAGCCGACCGAATCGTTGTGCCCAACCTCTACTGGATTGGCCGGGTCGGCCACCGAGACAACGCTGAATCCGCGGCTCATGTCGGTTAGGTAGACAAAATGCCCGGCGACCGCTACATTGCTGGCCAAGGATCCCGACGCGTGCCATTGCCCGACCCTGGTCGGATGTGTCGGGTCGGAGATGGAGATGACGGACAAACCGGAATCCAGCTGCGCCACAAACGCGTAGTCGCCACCAACGGCTATACGGTAGGCGCGGCCGGGCGTTTTACAGGACCCAACTACGGCTGGATGAGCCGAATCGGCAACAGAGATGACCAGCAAACCCGCGCCCAAATTGGCGATGTAGGCATAGTTGCCGGATACAGCCACTGCCATTGCCGAGTCTGGAACGATGTCGACGTGCCCGACATCTCTTGGGTAGGCAGGGTCGGCCACCGAGATAACGCGCAGGCCGTGCGAGGGCCAATTAGCTACGAAGGCAAGGTCGCCTCTTAAGGCGACGCCCATGGCGTACCCCGGTACAGGCCAGTTCTTGACAAGCCGGACGTTGAGGGAATCCGCGGCCGGCGCGATGCCGACCAGAAGCATCGGACCTGTCATTAACAGCCACGTACACCTAATGAAACGTCTCGCGTGCGACATATCAATCCTCCTTTGGGTATTCCGAGCCTGAATTGAGCCGGTCGCTTCGCCCGGGCGCACTCGGCAATTGACACAACTCGCAGACAACACCGCAATCGCGCCGTGCCGCGTATCAATGACCCTAAGTATAGTCCATTACCACCGGAGTTAATATGTGGCTTGGCCAGCGCAAGCAAAGAGAAGCGGGGACATGACACTTTCTGGAAAACGGGTACATGGAGAAACGGAGAAACGGGGACACGATACTTATCTCATTCCGGAGAAACGGGGACACGATACTTATCTCATTCCGAAGCACGTCAAGGCAGGCCGGCCCTGCGTGTGCCTCGTCAAGAACGCGGCCGGGCTGGCGATGGAAGCAAGAGCGGACGGCTGGTTCGCCTGCTGCGTACGCAAGGCTCGGGACACGATCCGGAATGTCCGACGTTCCGGTCATGTCCCTGCGCCGGGCCTGGCGTCAACGTCTTCAGACAGTCGTCGCGTCCATCTCACTGGATGTCGCGAGGTGTGAAGCACGCCGAAGACAGTCGCCACATCCGGTTCGTATTCGTAGAAAACCGCGAATGGGAAACGCCGAACCAGAGCACGGTGGAAGCTTCTGAAGACAACCGGGTACATTAGTGGCGATCGACGGATGGACTCGAAGCAAGCATCAAGACAGCTAAGAAAATCCTCGCCGAGTCCGGCACGTCGCTCTTCGTACCACACATAGGCGTCGGTGACGTCCTGCTCGACCTCGGGGGCCGCGACCAGCCTAACGGCCATTGCGGCCGCGGGCTCGGCGTCGGATATGCTCCCATGTCAGACAGGCGCCGCGGCCACGGGTAAGCCGCGCCTTTCGGCGTTCCAGCTCTGCCTTCTGCCAATCATGCACGGGAACGGCATCCGGTGTTGCCGCCAGGTCATCCCACAGGTCTTCGACCAACTGCAGCTTCTCGGCCGGACCCAAATCGAACACTGAGGCGTCTGGTTCGCGTGTCGCGCTGGCTTCTGATGTCCTGACTCGTTTCACAGTTAGAGTGTAAGGAGTCCGTTTCTGGCTGTCAATTGTGAACTCTCCGAACGCATCGTCTGCGGCATCGACGGAGTCTGCAGTTGTCCGGCCCGGTCTACCGCTGGAAAGCGGAGACGAGCGCGGACGCGATGATGGGGATCTCATCGCGGCGGAGGGTGCGGAAGTCAAGCAGGTACTCGCCCTTCTCGACCCGCCCGAATACCGGCGGCCGGTTCAGGCGCATGCGGCGGGCGAGCTCATCTACGTGCATTGTCTTGGGCTGGACCGCGACAACGCGTGACTCAAGGCTCTCGGTGGCGAGCGAGCCACCGCCGATTTCGGATAGCGCGGGTCTCACGGTGAATGAAGCCTTGTCCTTGAGCCTGGCCTGCACCTGACTCACAAGTGCCTCTGCCTCTTCCTGCATCTGCTCCGGAGTCTTGAGGAGTAATTGAAAGAGCGCGTGCTCTTTGATCACGCGTTCCTCGTCGAGGAATAGCTCAAGGGTCCGTTCGAGCACGGCATAGGTCAGCTTGCCGCAGCGCATGGCACGGGTGAGCGGGTGCTTCTTCAAGAGGTCGATGTACTTCTTCTTCCCGACGATGATGCCCGCCTGTGATGCGGAGATGAGCTTGTCGCCGGAGAAGCAGATGACATCCGCACCGGCTCTGACCGATTCCTGAACCAGCGGCTCCTTAGGCAGGCCGTATTTCGACAGGTCCACGAGCGCGCCCGAACCAAGATCGTCAACTACGAGAACTTTGGCCTCGCGAGCCAGCCCGACCATCTCTTCGAGGCCTACCTCTTTCGTGAACCCCGTAATCTTGTAGTTGGAGGTGTGGACTCGGAGCAGCACGGCCGTCTCGGGCGTTATGGCGTTTTTGTAGTCGCGCAGGTGGGTCCGGTTAGTCGTTCCGACCTCGACCATCTTGCACCCGCTTTGCTGCATAACGTCGGGGATCCGGAACGCGCCGCCGATCTCAATGAGCTGCCCCCGCGACACAATCGCCTCTTTGCCCTTGGCCAGCCCGGAGAGGATGAGCAGGGTGGCAGCACAGTTATTGTTCACGACCATGGCCGCTTCAGCGCCGGTCAGTTCGCAGAGCAGCGGCTCGATGTGCCGATAGCGGCTGCCGCGCCGGCCGGTCTCAAGGTCGATTTCCAGGCTTGAGAAGTGCTCGCTCACATCAGCAAGCGCTTCCTGCGCCACCTTTGACAGCGGCGCGCGCCCGAGCCCGGTATGCAGGATGACGCCAAGCCCATTGATGGCCCGGGTCAGCGTCGGCCTGCGCTCGCGTTCCAGCCGCCGCACGAGCTCGGCCTGGTCGTAGGCGACGGCCTCGCCCGCCTGAATCTTCTGTCTCAGTTCATCCAGATAGCCCCGAATCGCTCGCACCGCCATCCGGCGATGCACCTGAGCGAGAACGGGGGCCAACTGCTCGTCGCCCAGTAGCTTATCTACGGACGGCAACGACCGAAGTCCGGTCTCACCGCTTTGGCTTTTGGCTCTTGGCTTCTGGCTTTTGACTTCGACACCACTCGATCCCTCTACCCCTTGAACCCTTGAACCCTTTCGGTTCACGGATGCACCAGGGTCTCGCGGACGAACGTGGCGCGCCGCTCGTCGCGCTCCGCCGCACTCAATTTCTCGCCCAGCATCACCTGCAGGTTCGCGGGCCGAACGAGGATCATCAGCCGCGTCACCTGCGCCAGATTGACCTCGTTGATGATACCAAGGGAGACGCCAAGCCTGAGACCGGCAATCAGGTTTATCGCCTCATCCGACGACAGCACGCGTGCACCCTTGAGCAGTCCGAGCGAACGGAACACCTTGTCCTCCACCTCGACTCGCAGCTTCTTCATCAGGTACTCGCGCGCTTTCCGTTCGTAGACAATGACCTGACGGCTGATGTCGGCAATCGTCTCGATAATCTCCCATTCGGTCTGGCCGACTGTTTTCTGGTTCGATATCTGGAAGAAATTACCCTTGGTTTCCGTTCCCTCTCCGTACAACCCGCGCACCGCGAGCCCGATGTGCAGCGCCCCGCGCAGCACCTTCTCGATTTCGCGGGTGATGACGAGCGCGGGCAGATGCACCAGCACCGAGGCGCGCATCCCGGTCCCGAGATTGGTCGGACAGGCGGTCAGGAATCCGAACTCCCCCGAGAACGCGTACTGAAGCTGCGCTTCCAGCTTCTCGTCGAGCGCGGCCGCAGCGGTGAACGCTTCGGGGAAGTCGAGCCCTGAAGCCATCACCTGAAACCGCAGATGGTCCTCCTCGTTCACCATCAGGCTCGTCGTCTCATCGTTGCTCACGTAGAGACCGCGCTTCGCCTTCGAAGCGACAAAGTCGGGCGACGCGAGGTGCCGCTCGATCAGATACTGACCTTCAGGCTCGGCCAACTGGTCGTTGTCCACGAATCGGCCGTTTGTCAGGTAGCCGCTGTCGGCCAGCGCCCAGCGCACGACTTCAACAGTCCGCTCCTGGTCGGCCGGCGTGGCTCGGTGGGTGAACGGCACTTCGGCCAGGTTTCGTGCCAGCCGGACCCGCGTGGAGAGCACGACATCGGCTTCCGGCCCGTTGGCCGCCAGCCACTTCCCGACGGCAGCGTTTGTAGTCATGAAGACTGCGTCTCACCACAAAGACTCAACGGCACAGAGTGCCCCAAGCCCCCTTCGTGTCTTTGCGTCTTGGTGGTAAGAATCCCTACTCCTCTTCGGTTCTCCGGAGTTGGTCGCGCAGGGCTGCGGCCTTCTCGTAATCCTCGGCCTGGATGGCCCCGGAGAGCGCATCACGCAGCCGTTGGACGTTCATTTTCTGCTGGGCCTGCTTGCGCCCGCCGCTCGCAGTCCGGCCGACATGCTGCACCGCGTCGTGAATCCGGCGAATCAGCGGCACGAGCTGGTCGTGGAAAGAAACGTAGCAGTCGGCGCAGCCGAGCCGTCCCTGCTTCTTGAACTCGGCGTACGAGAGGCCGCAGCTTCGGCAGATGAGCTTGGCGTCGCCCTCGTCAATGCGGTTCTTGAGCTCGGTGATGATCTCGGCCACGCTGGCCTTCAGCTTCTCGACCTCGGTGAACCCGCGGGCCCGGGCGCATCCGGCGCAGATAGAGATCTCGGTAACCTTCCCATCTTTGTCGAGCTGGCTGACCTTCATGGTCGCCTCACCCTTGCCGCAGAGGTCACACGCCTTCATCGTGAAGCCTCCCGTCCGCGAGATGCATCCGGCGAGTCGCCCGGTCCGCAACTGCCTGATTGTGAGTTACTACCAGAATCGTCATCTTCCTTTCGTTGCTGAGCCGGACCATCAAATCCACCAGCGCGGCCGCCGAGGTCGTGTCCAGATTGCCGGTCGGCTCGTCGGCGAGTATCACCGCGGGCTCATTCACCAGCGCTCGACCCATTGCGGCGCGGGCCTGCTCGCCGCCCGAAAGCTCGGCCGGCCGATGCGTCAGGCGCGAAACGAATCCGATCTCCTCGAGCACCCGGTGCGCCCGTCTCAGTGCCTCGGTCCGAGCCACGCCCGCAACCAAGAGCGGCATCGCTACGTTCTCCAGCACTGTGAACTCGGAGAGCAGGTGGTGGAACTGGAACACGAACCCCACTTTCCGGTTTCTCAGTTCGTGGAGTCTGGACTCAGGGTAGCTGAAAACGTCCAGTGAATCAAGGAACACCCGGCCTTTGGTCGGCCGGTCCAGCGCGCCGAGCACGTGCAGCAGCGTCGACTTGCCGGTACCGGATGGCCCGAGTATGGCGACCAGTTCTCCCCGCTGCACTTCCAGGTCCACGCCCCGCAGGATTTCCAGCCGCTCGGCCCCGGTCTCGAACACGCGCCAGACATCGGTCGCCTGAAGGACAGGCGAGGGATCAAGAGATCGAGGGATCAAGGGATCGAGTGCAGGACCGGTAATTCGTCCCTCTGTCCCTCTATCCCTTTGTCCCTTCATCCCTTCCTCATTCATATCTTATCGCCTCCAGCGGCACCAGCCTGGCCGCCTTCACCGCCGGGTAGACGGTGGCGGCGAACGTGATGACAATGGCCGCGATGCAGACCACCACCACGTCCTGCGCCAGCACCTGCACCGGCAGGTTCTTGATGAAATAAACGTCACCGGGAAGCGATACGAAACGGTACTTGTTCAGGAGCCAGCAGGCGACCAGTCCGAAGCCCGCCCCCGCGACCGTGCCGACGATGCCGATGAACCCGCCGGCCAGCACGAAAATACGCGTCACGGTCGATGACTTGGCGCCCATCGCCTTGAGGATGCCGATTTCGCGGGTCTTGCGGATGACCATCATCGTCAACATGCCGATGATATTGAACGCGGCCACGAGCACAATCAGCACGAGCACGATGAAGGTTACGACCTTCTCCAGTCGCAGCGCCGTGAAGAGATTGCGGTTCGAAAGTATCCAGTCGGTGGCCCGGTACGGATAGCCGAGCTGCCGCGTGATCCGGCGAGCGAGGCGGTCGGCGGAATAGACGTCCCTTACGCTCACCTCGAAACCCGTGACCATGTTCTCCATTCCAAGGAACTGCTGGATACCGGTCAGTGAAAGATAGATGAAACTCGAATTGTATTCATACATCCCGGAATCGAAGATGCCGTTCACGCGGAAGTATTTGGTTCTGGGCAGGAAACCGAACGCGGTCGTGGTCCCGCCGAAAGGAGAGGCAAGGTTCAGCTTGTCGCCGACCGAGAGCCCGAGCATCCGCGCCAGCTCGACGCCGATGACCACGCCGCTCGAATCAAAATCGAACCGCCCCTGAACGATGGAACCGGATATGCCCGTGATTTCGTGCTCGTGTTCCGGGTCGACCCCGCGAATCACCACGCCCTCGACCCCGTTCTCAGTCCGCACCAGTGTCTTGGCGTAGATGAACGGCGCCACCGACAAAACGCCCGGGACCCGGCTGATCTCCTGCTCTATCGAGTCGGCCTGCGGGTAGGGAATCGGCTCGTACGAGTACTTGGCAACCACCACGTGGGGGGTGGCGCCGAGAATCCGGTCCCTCAGCTCCTGGTGGAACCCATTCTCGACCGAAAGCACGATGAGGATGGCCGCAACACCGACAAACACGCCGCCCATCGCGATTGCGGTGATGCCGGAGATGGCGCGCCGACCCCGCCCGCGCAGGTATCGCCGAGCCATGAAGAGCTCAAAGCGCATTGGAATGCCCGGATAGGTCAGAACTCAGAGTGCAGATACCAGAATTCAGAATTAGGATCTCGACTTGGCGGTGACGACTGACTTCACAACGATCCTGATCAACTCGTCCGCCTCTGCCAGCGGCTTGGAAAGCATGTCGGTGGGTATCATTCTTGCCTTTGCGGTTAGCCTCATCCAGTATTCGGTCTCGCGGAGCTCTTTCAAGACCACCTGCGTTTTGTGAACGAAGTCAGCGCGGCTCTCTGCGCCACGCGCCTCCTGGAAGTTTGCCCCGGTCGAGGAGGCTGAACGCACCAACTGCCCCACGACATACCTTCCTGTTGGTGACCGCTGCAAACGGGGAACCAGTTCGATGACGTCAACTGCGAAATCCAGAAGCCTGTCCCCAAGCTCTCTTTCGTAGTCCTGCATTCTCTTTAATCCCTCACGACCACTTGATGCTGTACAGGCTCCGACAATTCTGCGTTCTGGTCTCTGCGTTCTGAGTTCTGAGTTCTCTGAAGTCGTATCAGTCCTTCATCGGCCGCAGTTGCGGGAACAGGATCACGTCGCGGATCGTCGGCGAGTTGGTGAGGAGCATCGCCATCCGGTCGATCCCGAGCCCGAGCCCACCGGTCGGCGGCATGCCGAACTCGAGTGCGGTGCAGAAATCCTCGTCCACCGTCGCGAACTCCTCGTTGAGCGCCACCCCTTCCTCGAATCGCTGCCGCTGCTCGGCCGGGTCGTTGAGCTCGGAGAACGCGTTGCCAAGCTCCATGCCGCAGATGACCGGCTCGAACCGCTCGACCAGTTCCGGGTTGTCGCGATGGCTTTTCGCGAGCGGCGTTGTTATCTTCGGATGGTCCATCACGAACGTCGGGTCGATGATGTGGTCCTGAATCAATTCGGAGAACAGCTTGTCCAGCAGCTTGGCCCGCGAAGTGTCCTCGCCGGTCTGGACATTGAACCGCGCCGCCACCTTCTTAAGCATCGGCACCGAGAGCTTCATCGGGTCGGCCTCAATCCGGGCGGCGAGCGTGTCGACGAACTTCATCCGCTGCCAGGGCCGTCCGAGGTCAACAATATGGTCACCGAACGGTATCTCGGTCTTGCCGCAGATCTCCATCGCCAGGAACTTGAAGAGCTCTTCGACCAGCGCCATCATGTCGTTGTAGTCGGCATAGGCCCAGTAGGCTTCCATCTGCGTGAACTCGGGATTGTGCGTCCGGTCCAGGCCTTCGTTCCGGAAGTCCTTGCCGATTTCGAACACCTTCTCCAGGCCGCCGACAATCAGCCGCTTCAGGTAGAGCTCATCGGAAATCCGCATGAACATCTTCTGTTCGAGCACGTTGTAGAACGTCTCAAACGGCCGCGCCGCGGCCCCGCCGTAGATCGGCTGCAGGATCGGCGTCTCGACCTCGACGAACCCGCGCTCGGCCAGGAACCGGCGCACCAGCGCGGTTATCCTCGTCCGGTTGATGAGCACCTGCCGCGACTCCTGGTTCACAATCAGGTCAACGTAGCGCTGGCGATAGCGCATCTCGACGTCGGTGAGCCCGTGGAACTTCTCCGGCAGCGGGTGGAGCGACTTGGTCAAAAGGACCAACTCCTTCACGTTCACGGTGACCTCGCCGGTCTTCGTCCGGAACATCTCGCCCCGCCCTCCCACGAAGTCGCCGAGGTCAAGCAGGCTCAGGTTTGCGAACGCCTGCTCGCCCAGCATATCCTTGCGCAGATAAAGTTGCAGCTTCCCGGTTTCATCCTGAATGTGGGCGAACTGGGTCTTCCCGTGCTCCCGCCGCGACATCAGCCGTCCCGCAACCCGAACCTCGAAAACGGGGACTGGAGCGGGCATCGGGGCTGTACCGGATTGCGGCGCTCCTGGCGCCGGGGACTGTCCCTGCCCGCTCAGCGCTTCTTTCGAGCCGGCGCCCGAAGACTCTGAATTCTGAACTCTGGACTCTGAATTCTGAACTCTCTCGAACTCCTCTACTGCCTTCGCATTAGTATGCGTCCGGTCCCACTTGTACGCGTACGGATTGACTCCGGCCTCACGGAGCTTCGCCAACTTGGCTTGCCTGATTTCGCGGTCGTGGCCACTGGTCTGAACGGGAGGGGTTCCGGGGGTCTGGGGTTCGGTGGTTCCGGTTTCGGGACCCGAACCCTTGGCCCCGTGAACCCCTGAACCCGTTTCGTTCTTTTCGCTCATCGGGCAAGACTATATCCGTGTCAGAGGCGAAGTCAAACGGACGAGGGCCACGGCGCGGCTGAACTGCCATCGTCCAACTGGAGTCGCCGAAGTCGTTGGCGGAAAGTGTCGTCCGTTTGCAGTCAGCTAGTCTGAGCTGAACTTACGCTTGAGGCTTGTGGCCTGCGCTACCACGGAGTCGTCCCGCGCCGCCCGACGGAAGTACACGATGCACGATACAATGACCGCTTCGATGATGTCCGCGACGTGAGGTACAATGAGCGGTACGTTTTGCCGCAGGACACCGCGTTGTTCGGGCCTGCGACTGGTGGGGCGAAACGGCCTGCCATCTGCAGGGCAGACGGCGTTGGGATGCCGGACCGGTGTTTTCGGAACCGGCGTAGCAGCGAGATTGACGGTCGGCAACCCGTAGCTAGAATTTGCTCCCGACCGAGAGTTGACTAAAAGAAAGGACCCATGCGAAGTCGCGCGATAGCTGTCTTGTTTCTGGTTCTTCTCGGGCTGGCCTGCAACGCCTTCGTGTCCACCCCGGACGTCGGCAGCCAAGCCCCGGATTTCAGCCTGCCGGACACCGCCGGAATCAAGCACTCCCTTGCCGGGTTCCGCGGCAAGGTCGTCCTGCTCAACTTCTGGCAGTCGGGCTGACCGATCTGCCGCGCGGAGTTGCCGCGCCTTTCGGTTCTGGAGAGCGAGTACACGGCGCGCGGGTTCGCAGCCGTCGCCGTGAATCTCGAAGAGGACATGGAGAACGTCGTCCGTGTCTACGCCAGGCAGAACTCGAACCTGTACCTGCGCGACGACGGCGGCACGTGGTCCATCTATGCCCAGAACAACGCGATTCCCACAAACTACGTCATCGACGCCGCGGGCGTAGTCAGGTACTGGGCAGAGGGCTACAACGAGGCAGCGATCAGGGGCGCCATCGAAGCCTGCCTGCCGGCACAACCCTAGACTTCCGAGCTGGTGAAAAGGGCGGCGCCGGGAAGCGTCGCCCTTTCGTTTTTCCGCTGCCTCTTGCCTACCTCGTCACCGCGTATTTGCCATCAAAGCACGCCGAACTCTCCACCCAGGCTCCCGCCCCGGCGCAGTTGGCAAAGGCGCGCGCAAGAGGCGGCTATCCGAGCTCCCGGCAGGACACCGCCCGGGGCATAGCTACCTCTTCACGTGCCCGCTGGCGATGAGCCGTGAACGCTCTACGACTCGTCGAGTCCGGCTCGGACCTTCGTACTGGACTAGTTCCTCGTATACACGCCACGGCAGGTCATCGCACCAAAGCTGAAGGCTCCGCGTGATTTCGCGTTCACCGGGCAGAGGGCTCGGTATGATGTTGCCACCAATCTCATTCCGTACCTGGTATACTACGCCAGAAGGTCTCACAACTCTGATGTCGGCCGTATCCCCATCGGCAAGCAGGCGACTGACCAGCACAGGATCGGCGGCAACGACCGCACCCGCGGGCCGGCCAGTCGCGTGCGGTAGGCTGGTCAGGCAGGTGCCGTCCGACGGCTCAACCGCGTCGTCTGGGCATCTCGCGCGGGGTCTGAGGACAGGTCTCCGGGTCGAGAAACGAAGAACGATGAGCGGCGGACTGCGGCGCTACTTGCGGCTTCTGCGGCGGGGCGAACGGGCGGCCGGTCGATCCGAGACTCTGAACTCGGTTTCCTCCGGCTCGGTGAGCTCCTTCACCTCATCCCAGGGCACGGCCTTGCCGGCGCGGATGCTCTCCCGCACCTGCTCAATCCGCGCCACGAAGCGCGCGTCGTCCTCCAGCCGGCCGACGTCGTCAGCCACCCAGCGTTGCTCCAATCGCCGCCGATGGACAACGCAGTCCCGGAGATAGAGGTTTATCAGGCTCTGATAGGCAACGCCCGTTTCCGTGGCCAGTTCCTTGAAATAGGCTACCGTGGAATCGTCCAGCCGGATTGTCACGCACCGCTTCAGCAATCTGGCATACGGGTTCCGGCGGCCCTTCATCCGCGCAAAGTCGTAATGCTCTCTCATGATTTCTGGCTCCAACGATCCAGGCGCTCGCCGACTCGCCTTTTGGCAGTTGGCTCTTGGCCTTTGACCTCTAGCTTCTGACATCTGGCTTCTGACTTCCTTTGAGTTGCGGTCCTTCTTCTCGTCCCAGACAAACGTCAGGCCGTGCATAAATACATTGTATGTATTCCGGCAATATAGTCAAATCGGGCTTCAAGATGATTTGAGCGAGGGTTTCACCTAGATGCTCTGCCACGGTCGGTCAGAGGAGCCGGACAAATCAGAATTCAGAATGCAGATACCAGAATGCAGGGTGACCGGTCTTTCTGAACTCTGGTCTCTGGTTTCTGAACTCTGAACTGTCCGGTATCGGCAAGACGGCGCCGTCCGACGGCTCAACCGCGTCGTCTGGGCATCTCGCGCGGGGTCTGAGGACAGGTCTCCGGGTCGAGAAACGAAGAACCGTGAACGCGCTGTCCGACCGGGGCCGCCGAGGTTAACGGATCAGGACCGCGGCCGCAGCTTCTCCCAGAACTGACGCGGCGACAGGATCGGCACGCGACCGACACGTCGGAGCGATAACAGCTCCTGGTCGCCGGTAACTAACACACTCGCCTGAGCCGCGACGGCGGCAGCAAGGATAGGCAAATCATCACGATCCCTCATCCTCACGTCCGGCAGCGGCCCGGGTTTGGCCAGTGCCGCAACCTCCCGGAGCAAGCGGACAGAGTCGGCAACCGCATCCGTGGGCGCGCCGAACTTCCGGCGCAGGACTCGGCTGACTTCATCCAGCACCTGCTCGGAGAGGACGAGGTCGTGAGCGGCGAGGACCTCGCGCATCACGTCAGCGCAGAGCCCACGCGTGCCCGCGGCGCTGACGAGCACGTTGGTGTCGAGGAAAACCCTCACGACACCGTAGTGAACACGTCCTCGTCCGTCAGATACCCGCGTGCCTCGGCAAAAGGCATCAACCGCTGCCGCGCGGCGTCGAACTGGGTGATACGGAGCTGACGGCGCATCGCCTCGCGGGCGACCTCGCTGCGGTTCCGGCCCGAACGGCGGCTCGCCCTGGTCAGCAACCGATCAAGGTCATCGTCCAGCCGGATGGTGATAGTATTCGACTTCATGTAATACAATGTAAGACACGGATGCCGTCCTGTCAATGCCGACGCTGCAACCGCGGGTTGGGGGGCGAAACCAGAAGGAGAGGACGTGTGAGCTGGAGGCGTGGGTGCAGGGGTTGGATAACGGACTACTGCAACCTGCGAACCGGGAGCCCGGCGGTTGGCCACTCAGAACCCGCGGGCGAGGGTGTCAAATGGGCGGACGTCCGGCTGAGCGACCTGCGGCGAAGCTACGGCTTCAGCAGGTTCGGGTGCTGCTCGTGCAGCCAGCCGACTACCAGGTCGCGGATCCGAACGGCCAGCTCCTGCATCTCCACTGCCTCGCGCTCCGAAACTGCGCCGGCAACCTCGTAGTCGCTCACGTGCCGCTTCTTCTTCATCCGCTGCAGCAAGTCCACGTCCTGGCCCGGTGCCTCGACCGTGTAGCGCAGCGATTCCACAAGGCGATAGTGGTGTCCTTTTTCACTGGGCGACACGCGGAAGCCGGCCGCGGCCAGCGCTGCCTTGGAGGCCTGCAGGGCGGCATTGTACGCAATCGCTAGCTTCCAGTCATCGGCCAGGCCCGGAGTCTGCGCTGTTGCGATGTCCCGTTCGACCACCGACAACAGGTCGGCGATCTCCTCTGGACTGGAGATATGGCGCCGTAGCGATCCGCTACTTACCCAGACGTCTAAGGTCGTGCTCATTGCCGAACAGGAAGAGCTTCTCACGCGCGGTCACGCTGCGGAGAAAGTGGCGCCCGGCCGCCAGTTTCTGCCTGAACTCACCCGGCTCATACACGGTCGGGTTCACCTCGCGGCCGAGCCGGCGCTGGGCCGGCGCCAAAGCCTGCGTGACTGCGGCAAACGACGCATCGCCGACGACCAGCAGGTCGACGTCGCTCGCCCGGCGCTCCTCGCCCCGCGCGACCGAACCATACACGAATGCGACACTGATACTCGCGGCCAGCGGCGCCAGTGCCTCGCGCAGCACGTCGGCGACTCCGGCGGTCTTCACTATCAGGCTCTTCAGCTCGGCGAAGATAGGACTCGCGGCATTGGCCTGAAAGTAGACCTGCCGGCCCTGCTGCCTGCGCGTCACGATGCCGGCTTCGGCCAGTTGCCCCAGTTCGCGGTGCACACCGCCCGCGCTGAGACCCGTCTCGCGTACGACCTGGCGCAGATGATACGCCTCGTCGGCATGGCCGAACAGCAACGCCAGCACTCTCCGCCGGGCCACACCAAACAGGACCTCACCCGGCCCGGCCGGCTTTGTTCTCATAGCGTGAACAATTGTACGCATAATGCGAACGCCGTCAAACCGAGCAGACCCCCGTTCCGGCTCGGTCTCGAACCTTTGGCGCTGAGCCGTCGGTGTCAGGTGTTCCGCGCCCGGCACTTCTGCATTCTGGCTTCTGGTCTCTGAACTCTGGTTTGTCTGTTCCGAGAGAGGCCGTTAGCGGAGAGCGGTTAGCCGTCAGCCGGCCTGCGCTTGGGCGAGCCCATCGGTCAGCCGCTCAGAATGCGCGGGCGCGAGTGTCAGACTGACGGGTGAGCAACCTCGACGGGAGACAACCGCGGTTCATTTAAATGAACCGCGGGGTTTGGCAGTCTGAGTAGGGGAACCGAGACCAGAAGGAGAAGACGTGTGAGCTGGAGGCGTGGGAGCAGGGGTTGGATAACGGACTACTGCAACCTGCGAACCGGGAGCCCGGCGGTTGGCCGCTCAGAATCCGCGGGCGGGGGTGCCAAATGGGCGAAGGCTGAACCTCGCTGACGAACAGGCGCGGTTCATTTAAATGAACCGCGTGGTCTGACCATCTCTTTTAGAGAACAGGAGCAAAAGGACTGAGGATTGGAGATTGTGGGCAGGAACCAGGAACCGGAAGCCCGGCGGTTGGCCGCTCATAGCCCGCGGGCGGGCGTGTCAAATGGGCGGGCGGAATCGGGCCATGACCCCAGATTCCTAGTGGATAATCTGGACCCGGTAAGCTGAGGGGCCGGCCTTGATGACGTAGCAGCCTGGAGGAACGGGGGCGCCGGACTGATCGCGGCCATCCCAGCTCGCTGCGCCTGGCAGGACAAGCCGTATCACCCTTCCGGCTACGTCGTAGACCGACACAGGTCCGGCGAACTGATCTATCAGTACGGAGCCGGTCGAAATGCTGGGCAGCGCGACGCGGGCCGGGTGACCGCCAGAAGCTGGATCCTGGACAGCGCCGGTGCCGCCGTAGACTTGGAGCTGGAAATTCGTGCTGTCGCCGCTGATCACGCAGATTTCTGCGCGGCCATCGCCGTCAAGGTCATAGGGGTACGCCCACGGGTAGGTGTAGTTCGACGAAAACTCGGGGCTGGCGAATTGCACTTGGCGCGTGCCGAGGTCGAAGATGTCGAAGCGGCCGTAGTAGACGATCGGCGACGTCGTGTTGCGTGTAGAGGTCGAGACAATCTCCGGCTGCGAACTGCCGCCGGTATTTGCGATGCTGATGCTCCAGTATGACCCAGGATGCGGATTTGCCAGGCTCCAGAGGTAGGCGTGGGTCGTGCCGCTGTAGTACCGTATGCTGTCATAGCCAAAGGAGACCACGACGTCGGGCAGGCCGTCTTGGGTGACGTCAAGGCCTATGCTCGGGCGGCCAGGCGGGCAGGAGAAGGTCCACTCCACGCCGTAGCCGGCCCAAGTCAGGGACACGGCAAGGAGCAGGACGATCGCGTGTTTCACCGCTCGGCCATTATAGTGGGCCGTGGACGCCGGTCAAGGGAGCGCGGCATCTCAAGCGCGCCGACCGATCAAATGGGCGGGCGGAATTGTGTCGGCTTAACTCCCCTAGAACGAGAGAGTGAAAGTATTGGTCTGGCCGGTATAGACGAAGACGGCGTTCTTCAAAAGGTCACGGCCAATCAGGCATTGGATGCGCTGCCCGCGAAGCGGCGTCCCGATGGCAACCGTCTCCAATCCCACTCCGTTTGGCAGCACCAACCGCACCAGGTACTTGTAGCACCGCACATTCGTGGAGGAAGGCGTGTGGACAAGGGCTGTTCCGATCGGGCTCAGGCCGAGCCGCTTCAGCACCTGGTTGGCTACGACGGTCACCGTGGCCCCGGTGTCGATCAGCGCATCTACCGCAGTGGGAGCAGCAGCCCCGGCCGTGTCAGTCAGCCTCACCTCGAGCCTCGGCCCCTCCGCCTGAAGGTCGGCCAGTTGTACGGTGAGACCGGGCACTAGACGCCCAGCAGGCTCGAAGTGAAGTCGAGCGGGACCTCGACCTCCATGACCTGCTTTACAAGAAACGGGACATTGCCGAACCGCTCATACCCCTGATGCGCCGCATCCAACTCGCTCTCGAACGTGCCGACTATCCGACTGCCCTTGATGAGCACGTACTTGCCCCGTACCCGGCGCAGCAACTCGGACTTATGCGCGGCGTAGGTCCTTAGTTCCTTCTTGAGCGGACTGCTCGCTGTGGCCTTCATACATCGGAATTATACCCCGCCACGCAACGAGCGCAAGCTCACGGAGAAACCGACCGTCGCCGGTCAACACCTCTGAATCCTGGTTCGTCAGTTTCGGTGAACTCCGCTAGCGGTGAGCCGTAAGCCGGCCTGCGCTTGGGCGGGTCAGACGGGCAAGGCGGGATACTCGTCGGCGGAAAGGCGCGGTTCATTTAAATGAACCGCGGGTCTGGTGTTCTAGCTAATGGGCGGGCGGGACAGGTGACTGTCGCTGATTTCCAATAGCCGTGTCAGAGGCGAAGTCAAACGGACGAAGGGCCGGCGGGCAGATGCCCGCCAGCCCCTTCCCTTCCCAACCGCCGTCGGTTACGGCGCGATCGGGGCGCCGACGTTGAACACGTCGGTGCGGATGGCCGCGAGCACGGCCTCGGTCAGGCCGCGGGCCTTCCACTTGGCCACCAGGGTGGCCGCTTCGAGCGCCAGCGACTCGCCGGAGATGTCCTTGCGCGAAAGCGCCCACATCTCCCGGCCGAAGCACAGGTAGAACGGATACTGGATGGTCGGCACTCCGGCTCCATCGCAGACCTGCTTCACCTGCAGCTCCATCGCCGCGATCATCGGGACGACTGCGTTCACGTTCGCGAGCATCGTCGGCCGCTTCTCGTCAACGATCGCCTTGATCCGCTCGGTGTTGTAACCGACGTTCCAGTTGGCGATCCTCTTCGTGGGGTCTATCATAAGACCCTCCTTCCTGTTTAGTGCTTCTCGGACTTGGGAGGCAAGGTTGCGGGAAGACTCCATCTTCCAGCCTGCCCCTCCTTCTGGTGTATGTGCGCTGAGACCGGAATTGCTCAAGAAAAGACGCCGGCTCGCGCCGGCGCTCTCACGCTATCCGCTGTCTACTGCCTGTCTATCCTGCCGGGTCGTCGTCCAATCCGACGTCGTCGCTGTCCCGCCTCACCATGCCGTAGTGCGAGTCGCGCTCCACCGGACGGAAGCCCAGGCGCTTCAGCCGCGAACGGAAACGATTGTGGGCCTGGTCGAGCAGCCGGCGCAGACGGCTGACCGGAATCCCGAGCGCGAGCGCGGACTCATCGAGTGTCAGACCCTCGATGTCGTGCAGGACGACGCCCGACTTCAGCTTCGCCTCCAGCGCCTCGAGCTCCTTCGCAATCAGCAGGCTGTCACGTTCGGCCTCGCGGACGTCGGCCGGGTCAGGCGCGGCCCGGGCGAGCATCTCCAGCTTCTCGTCATCGGCCGCAACCGAGCGCGAAACCCGTTGCCATCGGCCGTCGATGACGACCTTCCTCAGGCTGAACCACTCGGTCGCCACCTTCATGGCGACATTGCGCGACTGCCAGAACAGCCACGTCTTGAACGACGCACCCCTCGTCGGGTCGTACCGACCCAGGTGCTTGACTGCGTACTCATGCGTACGAACCGCGACCTCTTCCACGAAGTCCTGTCCGAGATGCTGATACCTGCTTCCGACGAACGCCCGCAGCGGTCCGTCGGTCGCGTGATAGATAACCTCGTACGCGTTCACGTCTCCCGCCAGCACGCGAGCAACCGCATCGGTAACCTCGTCCATCGTGCGGGAACTGGGAACTGCAAACTGGCCACTGGCAACTCGCGGCCTCGCCGCGCCTACCTTCTGCACTCTGCCTTCCGACTTCTGACTTCGGCCTGCCTGCCCGACCCGACCGCCAGCCTGCGACTCTGCATTGGCCTCTGCGGCCCCTGTCAGACAGTGCTGGTTTCTGGTCTCTGAATTCTGAACTATCCGATCCATGGGACACTCCCTTTCCAGCCCCGGGCACATCGTTTTCATCCTGCCCAGGACTGCATTGCTTATGTCATCAAGTTACCGCAACGCGGCCCGAAATCAAGTCCAAAAACGCTTCCGCCGAATTGTCCTAAGTGATTGTTAGATAGTCAGATAGACTATTAGCCTCAACCTCGGCCTCAACCTGCCCTGCCTAGGGTAAGTAAACATCCGTTTACCATGGGGTTAGCCGATTTGACCCCTTTCGCCCGCTTGGGCGAGCCCGTCGGTCAGCCGCTCAGAATGTGCGGGCGGGCGTGTCAGATGGACGGGCGGAACTGGATGAAGGTGCTCCCTTGCCGCGCTTCGGAATCAGCCGAGCCGCACGGCCCCGCGACTGAGGAATCCTTTATTGTGTCACCGGAACTAGCCAACAACGATGTACGGCGGGTTGGCGGACAGCGGACGCTACTTGCGGCTTCTGCGACGGGGCGAACGGGCGGCCGGTCGATCCGAGACTTTGAACTCGGTTTCCTCAGGCTCGGTGAGCTCCTTCACCTCATCCCAAGGCACGGCCTTGCCGGCGCGGATGCTCTGCCGCGCCTGCTCAATCCGCGCCACGAAGCGCGGGTCGTTCTCCAGCCGGTAGTCAAACCAGTCGTCATCGTCGCCAAAACCAATGAGCACTCCG
>Ga0172371_10001450_pt1 | contig 37712 bp, 33 predicted proteins | sample Lak12m_FD_114543 | JGI IMG/M metagenome (GOLD analysis project Ga0172371, IMG submission 114543) | Freshwater microbial communities from Kabuno Bay, South-Kivu, Congo - kab_022012_12m | ecosystem: Environmental > Aquatic > Freshwater > Lake | place: Democratic Republic of the Congo: South-Kivu... | reverse complement strand
TCACGGCTATACTCCTTTCCTCGGTTTGGTTTACCATCTGACCAGCTGGTTTCAAATCGAGAAAGAGTATAGCCTTTTAATTTGGGCTTAGCTACTTTCTACAATATAGCAAGCTCTGTGGTTAATTTTTTAAAAAAGGAGAACTGCCATGCCCGCATTACAAAAAAAGACCAAGGCCCAGATAAAAAAAGAAATAATCAATTTCCTCGATAAGACCTCAGGCGGCGTTGACCCGAAGCCGGGCAAATACGGCTGCGGGATGGTTCACCATAACGCGCTGATACTGGCAACCTCGTATAATGATACGCCGCGTGCCACGGTGCTTGAATTTTTCAACGAAGGGCTCACCATCTATATTTTCGGCGAGCCGGGCGGAAAAATCGCAAACCTAAAGAGAAACCCGAAAGCCTCCGCCGTGGTGTACGAGCAGCCTCTTGACCACGCGAAATTCCAGCGCAGCCTGCAGATGTTCGGCAGAGTTGAACTCATCAACGTGCGCAATAACGTAAAACTCTTTAACGCCAAGATAAAGAAATGGAACCTGCTTTCCGTGGGCAAGAAACTGATGAGCCCGTTTCTAAAAGAAAAGAACCTCACCGGCAAAGCAGCAGATGAGACCGTAATAAAATTCCTCTCTGCGCTCAACATCATAAAATTCACCCCGCATCACGTTATCCTGAAAGAGTACCATCCGGACTTCTCGATGCATAAGTACGAGTGGAAGAAGTAAAAGTATAGCAAGAGATATTTGAAATATTCGTTTGGCTTCTGGTTCATTTGTTCGGGCTAAGTGCTCGCAAAATAGTTGTGTGGTTTTTGCCATACCCATCGCTCGCACCGCCCGTAACTGCTCTCACCAAAAGCCAACCTATGGAAAATGTGTGAACAAAATTCTCGGACTTATAAATGCGCCTAAAGTTTAAGGTTCAAGGTTAAAAGTTATAACAAGATAAAAAACTTGCAACATTAAACCTGAAACTTGAAACGCATAATCTGACAGGTGGGAATGGTTAACAGTGAGGGTGATTCATGCAGTATCACAGACTCGGAAGGACCAACCTTAAGGTATCAGCCATTGCCTATGGCGGGCTGCCGACCGTGTTCCAGCCTCCCGATGTGGTGATTAAGGCCATCAACTATGCTCTTGACCACGGCGTGAACTATTTTGACCTTGACGAGGGCGGCAACCAGTTCGCATCAGATAAAGTCTATCTTGACGGCGCCTCCAAGATCGGAGCGGTGCTGAAGGTGCGTCGCAACGACTGCTACCTCGGCGTGAAGAGCATGCGCCAGACCTACGAGGAACTGAAGCATGATGTTGACCTGGCGCTGGAGCGCCTCGTGAAGGGCACTGCGCGGGAAGTGATAGATATCTTCCAGCTTGCTTTTCTTGACAGTCCGGAAAAGGTTAAACTGGTTCTTTCCAGGCAGGGTGGCTTGAGAGCGCTTGAGGAGGCGCGCGAAGAAGGAAAGATAGATTTTATCCTGGCCACTGCCCATAACCCGAAGACCCTTCTTCAGGCCATGGAGACCGGACGCTTTGACGTTATCGAATTTCCCTTCAACATCATTGAGAATGAATATTTAAATCAGGTGATGCCCCTTGCGGAAAAGATGGACCTGGGAACGGTGGTGATGAAGCCGGTCGGCGGCGGCCAGCTGGCAAGCCTCTATGACCTGTCGCTGCGCTGGATTTTGCAGCACGAGGTTGACTGCGTGATTCCCGGTATGAAAGACATCGAGGAAGTGAAAAAGAACGTGGTGTTCGGCAGCCAGGCGAAGCCCTTGTCAGAAGAGGAGCTTGAACGGCTTGAGAAGCTGGGGAAAGAAGTCGGCGCGGAATACTGCCACCGCTGCGGCTATTGCATGCCCTGCCCGCAGGGCATCATCATCGTCGGGGTGATGGACCTGCTGCGCGGCCGGATGCTCTCTCCCGACATGAAAAAGCGCTCCTACAACGAGGTGCTTAAAAAACGTCTGAAAAGCGATCCGGCAAACTGCGAGCAGTGCGGCCAGTGCGTTGAAAAGTGCCCGTTCAAGCTGCCTATACCAAGCCTTATGCAGCGGGCGGTGGAACTGTTTAATGGTGATTAGCGGCGGCTGTTGAAAAACACCCATCTGCTGCGTTCCGCTTATCCTTCGTCACTGCGGCGTACCGCAAAAGTACGCCTCATTCCTCAGGATTTCGCGCGCCTTGCATCTGGATGTTTTTGACCAGCCTGGGAGAAAACTACTTTTACAACAGACTGTCAGCGGGGTTTCCGTCCTTCAACCAGGCAGTCCATGCGCTCACCGCTGCGCAAAAGCTTCATATCCTGAAAGCCTGCCTGCTCAAGTGTTTCTTTTACTTCCCTGAAGGTATAAGTATCACCGCCAATGGTGTGCACGAGCATGTTTATGGCAAAAAGCGCGCCTGCAGGCGGCCGGGTGCGGGATTCATCCATGACGTGGTCTCGGATAAGCACCGCCCCGCCCGGCTCAAGGGCCTGGTAGATTTTTCGGTACAGAGACAGGTTTTCCTGCGGGCTGTTCTGATGAATAATTGCTGAAAGAAGTGCCAGGTCGCAGCCCTTCGGCAGTTCATCCTTATAAAAATCCCCTGCCGCCAGCTTCACCCGCTCAAGATATCCTTCAGCTTTCAAGCGCTCTGCAGCAAGCGAGATAACATCCGGCAGATCAAAAATAACCCCAGACATGTTTGGATTTTTCTCAAGGAATGCAATCGTGTAGGTACCGGACCCTCCGCCGATGTCAAGCAGCCGTTTGCAGCGGCTTGCATCATATGCCGCGGCAATGTCCTGCGACATACTTTTGCCGATAACGTGCATGGCGCCGATGAAGGCTTTGGTCACCGCTTCGTCTTTTGCGTCAATGACTGACTTCAGGCCGGGATTTTTCCCCTCTTGCACTGTTTCCGTGAGAAGAGACCAGTTGTCCCACATGTTGTTCATGTGCAGGAGCATGGGGAGGACTGACTCAGGGTGACGCGAGGAAAAGAAAGCGCCGTTTCCGGTCAGTGCGTAGCAGCCGCTCAATTTCTGCAGCAGCTCGAAAATAACCAGGCAGTCAAGTATGCGCGCAACAGCCCGCGCATCAGCCTTCAAGAAGCGCGCGAGCTCCTCTGCGGTGCGGGGTTTCCCGTCAAGCAGCGTGAATATATCAAGCTCTGCGGCGGTGAGAACAATGCGTGCTTTCATCCATCCCGCGTATTCAATGAAAATATCCGGTGCCTGGGGCATAGGGTCTCCTTTTATTATTATTCTTATTTCTTGGCGTCTGTTCATTATTGCCATATGTTCACAAAAAATGAACATAGCTATTTAATGAACGAAGCATTGTTATATGATTGGACAACATAATATCAAAAAAACATATATTGAACATGAAATTCTTCAGCAGGCCATAAAGGCTTTTAAAATCAAAATCATGGATGCCCCCGGATTTCGTCGGATTACAGGGGTTGCTCAAAGATGTGAATCAAGCCTGAAAACTACAGAAAATAATACTTGCAATTATGCATTTTGAATGCATAATTGCAAGTTGTGAGGTTTAATAAAAAAGGGGTGCACAGCTTCATGAGCCAGACCTATATTACCAGAGAGCTTGAGGATGTATTGACACAGGCTGCCCGGGAATTTCCGGCAGTGGTGCTTACCGGGCCGCGCCAGTCAGGGAAAACCACGCTTCTTAAGCATCTATTTGCTAAAGACTGCTCCTATGTCTCCCTTGAGCCGCTGGATGTACGCTCCGCGGCTGCTGCCGACCCGCGCAGCTTCCTTGAGATGCATCAGCCGCCCGTTATTTTTGATGAGGCGCAGTATGCGCCGGAACTCCTACCCTATATTAAAGAGCGCATAGATAAAAACCGAACCAAACACGGTCATTATTTACTGACCGGCTCGCAGAACCTGCTCCTCATGGAACGGGTGACCGAATCCTTGGCGGGCCGGGCTGCCATGCTCAGACTGCTGCCGCTGTCATACCGGGAATTGCTGGGCTGTCCGGGTACGTCACTTCCCTGGGAAGTAAAAAAGAAACATCCTCCCCGCAAGCACGTGGCCTACCTTGAACTCTGGAAGAGTTTTATCCGCGGAGGATACCCGGAGCTTGCGGCAGAGCCCGGACGGAACCTGTCGCTGTGGCATGCAAGTTATATCCAGACCTACCTTGAGCGCGATGTGCGCACGCTGCGCCAGGTTGGCGACCTCACCCAGTTTCAGAGTTTTTTACGGGCGCTTGCAGCAAGAACCGGCCAGCTCCTGAACCTTGCCGACATGTCCCGTGATCTGGGCATTGCTCTCAATACCTGCAAAGCCTGGCTGTCGGTGCTTGAGGCAACGTTTCAGGTTATTCTGCTGCGGCCCTATTTTGCCAATGTGGGAAAGCGGCTGGTGAAAACCCCCAAGGTATATTTCAGCGATACCGGAACACTCTGTCACCTTGCAGGACTTAAAGACCCTGAGCACGCAGCCTCAGGGCCTATGGGCGGGGCAATCTTTGAAACGGCGGTGCTTTCTGAAATCACCAAGGCCTTGATAAACCGGGGCGAGCAGCCGAACCTCTATTTCTGGCGCACCTCCGCCGGCACTGAAGTTGACATCCTGGTTGAGACCGAAGGGAAACTCATTCCAATTGAAGTCAAGCTGTCTGCTACGCCACGGCCTGCCATGGCTTCAGGGCTGAATACGTTCAGGAAAGATTTCGTTAAAAAGGTTGGAAAAGGGTTTCTGGTGCATCCAGGCGATGTGAGGCTGCCGCTGGGGCAGGAGGTCGTAGCGCTGCCGTTTACAGAACTTTGAACGGCAACTCTTAAAAAATATTTTTGTTTTGACCGGATATGACAAACACTGCTGTTAATTATTAAGAGAAAAACTATGAGTAATGAAACCGACGCCAGAATGCTTATTGATAAGCTGCTTGAAGCAGCAAGCTGGACCATTACAAACAAGGCTCAAGTTTCTACAGAAGAAGCTTCTTCGGATGGAAGAGCGGATTATCTTTTAAAAGATACCCGTACTTGTCCACTCGCGGTAATTGAGGCCAAGCGGTTTACTATCGATCCGTATTCTGCCAAGGAGCAGGCACGTGACTATGCCGAATCACTTGGCGCTCCCTTTGTGATACTGAGTAACGGACAGGAGCACTATTTCTGGGATTATAAAGACGGTGATGCTCGTCCCATCATGGGGATGCCCTCATTGTCTGATTTGGAGCGTCGGGCCAATATAAAGTTGCATCGAAAAGGCTCTTTGAAGGAAACGCTGGATGCTATTTCTTATCCCGGTAAATTTGCCTTCAAAGGAGAGGACGTTGCAATACGCCCATATCAATTGGAATGCATATGTAAAGCAGATGAAGCATTGATTAGCGGACGTCGCCGCATGCTTTTCGAGATGGCTACCGGCACGGGCAAGACACTCACCATTGCCATGCTGATGAAACGCTGGTTTCAGGCTGCGGTTATCTCCCGTGTACTGTTTCTTGTAGATCGGATTGAGCTTGCAAAACAGGCCAAGGAAACCTTTGATGACTATTTGCGAAACTGGCCTGCTGTTATTTTGTATGGCGGCAAGCGCAGCTTGGAGGGCCAGATTGTTGTCGGGACGCTTGATACCATTGCCGGACAACTTGGTCCGAACGGTTTTGGGCATGCCTATTTTGATCTAGTTGTGACCGACGAGTGCCACCGCTCCATTTATAATACGCACCGTGCTACCCTCGGGCATTTTGATGCCATTCATATCGGTTTGACCGCCACGCCAAATCCTGGTGAACTCCACTGGGTCAGCGAGCATGAACGCCGCCTGGTGCGGAACACTTATATTTTCTTTGATTGCTGGGATTCGGCAAAAAAAGAAGGTCGACCTACCTTTGAATATGGCATTCAAAGAGCTATTAAAGAAGGGCACCTTGCTAAATATCGCATTTATCACGCCGAGAGTGTTCTTACTTATGAAGGTGCGGAATGGGAGGGGGAAGAAATTAAACCCGGTGCATGGGGCCGCGATGTTGAATCAGAAGACCGTCTCAAAACTATTATTCAGGAATATTACTCAGCGGACGCTGAAAGGGCACAGGTTCGCCCCCGCAAGACAATTGTCTTTTCTGTTTCCGAAAGGCAAGCTGCAATTCTGGTTAGACTATTTAACAGGCTTCTTTCCGATGAAGACTGCCTTCGCATTGCGCAGCAGTTAAATCGCACGCCTGCTCAGGTTCGGCAGGATTTCGCTAAAAAGATTACCTGCTACACCAATAACGGAAACCCCAAACCTGTCATTGACCGGTTCAAGTATGACCTGCTCCCAATCGTTGCTGTTTCGGTTGATATGTTGGATACAGGATACGACCACAAGGAAGTTGAAAATCTGGTTATGCTGCGGCCGACTCAATCGGCCATTAAATATGCTCAAATGCGCGGACGCGGTAGCAGACTTTGCCCTCGCATTGCCAAGACGGAATTTATAATCTATGATTTTGTCGGCAATACCAAGCGCTTCAATGACTTCGGAGAGGCCTTTCATAAACCAAGAGTGGTCGGGGCAGCTCCGGGTTCTAAACCCGCTCCAAAGGACAACTCTGATGGTGTAGATGATTCCGGCTCAAAACCTGAAACGAATTATCCAGAAGGAAGTTCTCGGCAGTTTCTGATCATTGCGGAAGGCTCGCTGGAAGATGAAATCCGTGCCCGAGAGATCATTCTAGTCGGCCCTGAAGGTCTGGCTATTGACCGAAAGGCTTACCGCGAAAAATGGGAAGATAAAATTATTGAACTGCGAAAAACCGATTCGGCTGTGGAAAAAATATTCCGCGGTGAAGAACTGACAAACCATGAGTGGGAAGAACTTGCCGGTCGCCTCAACTCACCTGAATACTATTTTAATGAAGATAGTCTGCGCCGGGCATTTGAACAGCCTACAGGGTCACTCTCCGACTTTATCCGCGTTGCATTGGGACTCGGCAGATTTCTGTCGCGCGAAGAACGCATCGAAAAGGCTTTCAACACCTGGGTGGCTGAGCACTCCAGCAGCATTAACCACGCCCAGGCCCAAATGCTCCGTTTGCTTAAGGCACGTGTCATAACAGGAGAGGAAATCACCATACGCCTTTTCAGCCAACCGCCATTTTCTCTCTGGGGAGGTCTGACGCGCATGGAGCAGCTCTTCGGTAAAGAACAATTGCTGCAAATGGTGGATGAACTGAATGCTCTTTTAGCGGCTTAAGAAAAAGGAAGAAAACATAAAATGGACAGCGCCCAGATACAGAACACACTCAAAGCCCTTTGTAAAGTAATGTGGGACAACAATGTCACCAATCCAATTACTTATGTCACACAGATTTCTTATTTGATCTTTCTGAAAATGCTGGAAGAAATGGATGCTGAACAAAAAGCAGCAGGCAATGGTAAGCATCGCTCTCTTTTTGGCAAGGTTAAAGCCGACGGACAGGAACTTGATTTTGACCCTCTGCGCTGGAGCGTTCTGACTTCTGATCCTGATAACGAGCGTATGCTGCGTACCCTGCGCGATACTCTCCCCAAACTTGCTTTTCACCCAAAACTTTCCCAAGGCTCCCGCGCCGTATTTCGCAACGCCTCGGTGGTCATTCCTTCCGGTGCTGCTTTGCGCCGGGCCGTTGACATCATTGCGCCTATTTCTTTTCTGGGCATTGATGCTGATGTAAAGGGAGATCTGTTTGAATATCTTGCCAGCGAGCTTGGCGGTCAGAAAAAAGCGGCTCAGTTCCGCACGCCCCGTCATCTAATCCGTGTCATTGTTCAAATGGTTGATCCGCTGATTGGCAGCACTATCTGTGACCCAGCTTGCGGTAGCGGCGGATTTCTCATCGCTGCTTATGAACATATGCTGTTGGCAAACACAAGCCAGGAATTTATCCATGAAAGGACCGGCCCTGATGGGTTGCCTCGAAAGATTGGCATCGGAGAGAAAATGACACGTGCCCAATGGGACTTTCTGCAGAAAAGCGCACTTCACGGCTTTGATGGAGATCAGGATATACTGCGCATGGCTGCTATGAATGCCGTGCTACATGGATTTGATCAATCCCCAATAGTCCAGCGAGATTCTATCTGTGGCAGTGAGGACAAATGGGATGAAATCCAATTTGACTATATCCTTGAGAATCCCCCCTTCTCTGGTTCCCGTGGCGACGCCAAGAGGTCTTTGCGTATCGAAAAGGGTGATAAATATGTACTTTTTCTGGCCCATGCCCTGCGCAGCCTGCGCCCCGGTGGCACTGCTGGCATCATATTTCCCAACGGCATCCTCTTTGGCGACACAGGTAGTCACCTTACCGTCAAGGAACGACTGTTAAAAGAGTTTGACCTGCAAGCAGTAGTGATTCTGCCAAAGGGAATGTTTGAACCCTACACACCAAACCCAACGTGCTTTTTTATTTTTAAAAATACCGGGAGACCAACTAAAAATGTATGGTTCTTCAAGGTGGAAGGTGACGGCTCATCGCTTACCAAGGCGCGTAAATTCGGTTCTCATTTTCGTAACGATTTCCCAGACCTGCTGCGAATGTGGCCTAAAAGAAAAATCGAAGAAGGTCGTGCCTGGCTGGTTCCCTCACAAAAGATTATTGATAATGGCTATAATATAACTCTGTCCAGCCTCGGGCTTATCGAGGCCGAAACCATAGAACACCCCGAACCCGAAGAGATACTTGCTTCTGTAGCTGATAGGGAAGAACGCATTCTTCAACTTATTCAGGAGATGCAGGCACTGCTTGCTGGAGGGAATGAAGGATGAGTTCAAACAATTGGGTATATCGCCCGCTGAGTGATTCAAAGCATTTTCAGGTGATTATGGGACAATCTCCCCCGTCTATTTCCTATAATGACGATGGAGATGGATTACCATTTTATCAAGGGAAAACAGATTTTGGAGAAATTTTACCAACACCGAGAAAATATTGTACACGGCCAAGTAGAATAGCTGAAAAGGATGATATTTTAATTTCTGTTAGAGCCCCTGTTGGACCTACAAATCTGTCAAATGAGAGGTGTTCTATTGGACGAGGCTTGGCTGCAATTCGCTGTTTGACTGGTGTGTTACCAAGGTTTCTGCTTTATGCCCTTCGATCTATAGAGTCGGATATTGCGAGGTCTGTAATGGATCAAGGGGGTGGTTTCACTGCTATTAAACGAGATCAGTTAAAGGAGTTCGAAATCCCCATCGCACCCTTAAATGAACAACACCGGATTGTGGCGCGGATCGAGGACCTGACTCGTCGCTCTGAGGAAGTCCGAAAACTTTCTGCATCCAGAGAAGGGGAATTAGACAAGCTGCTTCAGGCCGCTTATTTCAAAATGATTGAAGATGTTGAGTGGGAACCTCTTAAAACAGTTGCTTCGCTTGTCCGTCGTTCCATACGCACCAAGCCCACTGAAACATATGAAGAGATGGGAATTCGCAGTTTTGGAAAAGGCACGTTTAAAAAACCGGTTTTGACAGGGGCTCAGGTTGGCAGCAAGCGCATATATCGAATTCACGAAGGCGATCTTATTTTCAATAATGTCTTTGCCTGGGAAAAAGCAATCGCCGTAGCACAAAAAGAAGATCATGGACGAGTGGGCTCTCACCGCTTCATCACCTATGTTCCCCATGAAAAACAGGCTACTTCTGAATTCTTATGTCACCACTTTCTGAGTGAACGAGGGATCGAAGACATAAGGGCTGCCTCCCCTGGGTCAGCTGGAAGAAACCGCACTCTTGGTCTAACAAAACTCTCAAAAATAAAAGTGCCTGTTCCGGACTATAATATGCAACAGACATTTGCAGAACTTGCACAGAGACGCAGACTTATTCGTCGTGAGGTTGCTGTGATTGAGAAAGAGCTTAAGACATTTCAAGCGGCACTTTTAGCAAAAGTCTTTCGGGGAGAGCTATAAACGTGGCGCAGAAAGTCATTTCTATACTAACCATAAATGACAGCAGTTGGGATTTTGGGAAGCTTTTCTCTATTTGGAGTCAGGTGAACGGATACTTTGAGGATGTTCGCTTTGATTTTTCCAGTTGTCACTTTCTCCGCCCAAATGCCGTGGCCTTTCTCGGTGGCCTCTCTCGTCTCATTGAATTGCGAAAGGGAAGGGCAGTGTTTGATTGGAGCACACTCTTCCCCCGCGGAAAAGTTATCACAAACCTCTGTCAAAATGGCTTTGCCGGAGCATTTGGGCATTCATCGTCCGGTTGGGACGGTAATTCGATTCCGTATCGAGAAGATAGGACACTGAATATGAATGAAATCATGGACTATCTGACCTACAACTGGATTGGTAAAGGGTGGTTGCATATAAGCGACAGATTACGAGATGCCATCGCAGGCCGCATGTGGGAGATTTACAACAATGCTTTTGAACATAGCGGCTCGGAAATCGGCGTTTTTTCGTGCGGGCAGCACTTTGAAAGAAAGAACGAATTGATTTTGTCCGTCGTGGACTTTGGACAGGGTATAGCAGCAAATGTACGTAACTACCTGAGTCGTGACCCGCGTGCAGAAAAATTGACGGGCGCTGGTTGTCTTCAATGGGCATTTCAACGTGGAACCAGCACGCGGCCAAATGGCGTTGCTCGTGGTCTCGGCCTTGATCTGCTCAGAGAATTTATTCGTGTGAATCATGGAAAACTTGAAGTTTACAGCAACGAAGGTTATGGTATTATAGATGAAAATGGCGAGCGATTCGAGAACCGGGACATTGCTTTTGAAGGGACAGTGTTACATATTACCCTTCACTGCGATGAAAAACTATATCGTTTTGCAGATGAATCGGATGCACCATTTTAAAAGGGAGAAAATTAGATGCAATTGAAAATAAAAGACATGATTGGACCCCGCTGCATTATAAAAGAAGATGGGCAAAAAGTATTTGATGCAATTCATGAAACACTAAAAAAAGGCGAGACAGTACAGCTTGATTTCTTAGGTGTCACACAATTTGCTTCACCTTTTTTTAATTTTGCTGTCGGTCAGTTGCTGAAAGATATAACAGCGGACAATATTCGGCAGCTTCTTCAGATTAAAAACTTGAACGAAACTGGCAGCCTAGTTGTCGAGCGCGTAATTGAAAACGCCAGTCGCTACCACACCGATGTGGACTTTCGAAAAATCGTCGATGCTATCTTGGAACAACAGGCTAAGGAGTCTGAATAATGGCAATCAATTACAATATTCAAGCCAGTGTTGTGGATATAACCACAGATACTCCTCAGACCGGTGATGGGTTTCTTGTTGATTCTAATGTCTGGTTTTGGTTGACCTATCCCGCTGCAAGCCTATGTGCAGAACAATACCAACTAACTTATTACCCGGATTACATGAACAAAGCCCTTAGTGTGAATGCCAAAATATTCAGATCAGGACTTTCTCTTGCTGAGCTTGCTCATATGATTGAAAGAACAGAGAGGGATATTTATAGTCAATATGTAAAACCGATTTCGCTAAAAGAATACCGCCATAACGCACCGGCCGAACGCACCCGCATAGTTTCAAATGTACAGGCAGCATGGAGTCAGGTTAAGACATTGGCTATGTCTCTTGATCTAACAATAGATGAATCCGTAACAGAGGCTGCGCTATCTCAATTGCAGACAGCAAAAATGGATGGCTATGATCTTTTCATTCGAGAATCGATGAAGAATCACTCTATAGTCCAAGTCATTACGGATGATGGCGATTTTGCCACTATCCCTGGTATACAGGTTTTTACCGCTAATCGGAACGTAATCAATGCCGGTCGAAGTCAACGAAAGTTATTATCACGCTAAATCTCATCTCATTCTTTATAACCTTTCCCGTTGTACGGTGAATGTGTGCATATGTGTGAACTCTCCGCCTTAATTGAAAGCTACAAAACATACCTTGAAGGACTTGGGGTCGCGTCTACACTCTTCACAGAGTATAACTAAGAGGGATTAACAAAACGGTTATTCCAGATTATCAATCAGGAAAGCTGCCGTTGTTAAAATTTATGAGTGATGGAGCAGAAGAGTAAAAGTAAAAGGGGGTGAGTGTATGACAAATTCTCTGGCCATTTTTGAGGGCTACAAAATACGCCGCCATTATGATGAGAACACCGAAACATGGTATTTCTCTGTTGTGGATATTATACAGGTTCTGCTCCAGCAGCCGGATTATCAGGCGGCTCGAAACTACTGGAAGGTGCTGAAAAACCGCCTTAATAAAGAAGGAAGCGAAACGGTTACAAAATGTAACCGTTTGAAAATGGTTGCAGAGGATGGCAAAATGCGATTCACCGATGTTGCTAATCCGGAAACCCTTCTACGCCTTATCCAGTCCGTGCCCAGCCCCAAGGCGGAACCGATAAAATTATGGCTTGCCAAAGTCGGCTATGAACGCATGCAGGATATGGCAGACCCTGCACGCTCTCTGGACAGAGCCCGCGAATTCTGGAGGCAGCACGGCAGAAGTGAAAAGTGGATACAGCAGCGGATGATGGGTCAGGAAACCCGTAATAAGTTGACTGATTACTGGAAAGACCATGAAATAACAAAAGAAGAGGAATACGCAATTCTGACCAACAACATTCATCAAGAATGGGCGGATGTAACGGTACAAGAGCATAAAAATATAAAGGGTTTGAAAACACAAAACCTGCGCGATCACATGAGCGAGGCTGAGCTGATTTTTACCGCCCTTGCCGAGCTTTCTACCCGGCAGATAGCCGAAAGCAGCGATGCTACCGGAATGGATGAGAATAAGGAAGCCGGTAAAAAAGGCGGCGGCATTGCAAAAAAGGCACGACTGGAATTAGAAGCTAAATCAGGGAAAAAAGTGGTTACTCGTGAGAGCTTTCTACCCCCGGCCTCAAAGAAGCAATTGGCAAAAAAAAGTGGCGATGGGTTTGAGAAAGAATAAAAAACGCCATCTCCTTTCGAATCGGGGCCAGCGCCCTTTTTTCTGCAGCTCAGCACTTGTATGATTTAGTAAACTCAACGATAGTGCGGCCCAGGCGTTTGTGTCCGGCCTGCAGATACCATTTCTTCTGCCAGCTTAAAACTTTTATCGCGCCGCTCAGCGCTTCTTCGCTTAATGCACCCAGGAGTCCCACCAGCTCAGGCTGAGTTGCCCGGCAGCGACGTCAGATTCAGTTTCCTCTTTTGCTGAATTATAGTATTTTATTACAGTACCCCTATAATTGAAGTTCATTTTTTTGAGCAGTGACATACTCAAGACAATGAAGGCATATAGTAAAAAAGCTCTTATTGCACTGGTTCTCATATGGATTGTCAGCGGGTGCGCGACTGCTCGCAAGAAACCGCCGCTGCCGCCACCTTCAAAGCCTGAGGTCCGGAAACAAATTGTAAAAACAGCGCTCAGCCTCAAGCGCAGGCCTTACAAAAAAAAAGCCAAGGGTCCCGGCGCCTTTGACTGCAGCGGCTTTGTGCAGTATGTTTATAAGAAAGCAAAAATTAATCTGCCGCCCTCAACAAGGGAGCAGAGCGAGGTCGGGCAGAAGATTCCCCTTGAAGAGGTGAGCCCCGGAGACCTGGTCTTTTTCAGAACCATACGGGTCTTTCATGTCGGCATCATGCTCAACAAAAGCGAGTTTATTCACAGCTCAACACAGAAAGGCGTTACCATTGAACGCCTTGATGCAGCATACTGGAAGAAAAAGAGGGCTTATTTTAGAAGAGTGCTAGAATGAATAAATACACGGGAAGGGAATTGCGTTAACCATGACATTACCGCAGACACGGGCAGAACTCGAACAGGCCGGCTATAGAGCGGCTTCGGTTAAGGAGGAGCTGCGCCGCAACCTGATAGCGAAAATGAAAAACGGGGAGCAGCTGTTTCCCGGCATCATCGGCTATGATGACAGCGTGATACCGGAGATAGAAAACGCGGTGCTCTCCGGCCACAACATAATTTTCCTCGGCGAGCGCGGCCAGGCAAAGACCAGGCTCATGCGCTCGTTTACTGACCTGCTGGATGAGCGCATCCCCGTGATCGCCGGATGTGAAATAAACGACAGCCCCTTCAGCCCGGTCTGCCGGCAGTGCCGGAACACTGTGAAAGAACACGGGGGAAATACCAGAATAGCGTGGATTCAGCGCAGCCTGCGCTACGCGGAAAAGCTGGCGACCCCCGATGTCAGCATTGCCGACCTGATCGGCGACATTGACCCGGTGAAAATCGCCGAGGGCCGCTACCTGTCTGATGAGCTTGCGATCCACTACGGCCTGATACCCCGCGCAAACCGCGGCATCCTCTCCATCAATGAGCTTCCCGACCTGCACGAGAAAATCCAGGTGGGACTTTTTAACCTCCTTGAGGAGCAGGATGTGCAGATCCGGGGTTATAAGATTTCTCTTCCCCTTGACATGGTGATACTCGCCACTGCCAACCCCGAGGATTATACCAGCCGGGGAAGAATCATCACCCCGCTCAAGGACCGGTTCGGCGCTCAGGTCCGCACCCACTATCCCCGGACCATCGAGGAAGAAATCGCCATCGTGCGGCAGGAGCGCCTGGCCTTTGACTGCGACGGGTTTTCACTGAAACTCCCGCTGTTCATCGAGGAGATTGTCGCCGAGCTTTCCCAGTCAGCGCGCCGCAAGTCCGAGATCAACCAGCATTCGGGAATCAGCGTGCGCATGACCATCCACAACATGGAAAATCTGATCAGCAATGCCCTGCGCCGGGCCATCAGGCTTCGTGAGTCACAGGTTGTGCCGCGCTTGAGCGACCTCATGCACCTGTGCTCCACCATGAAGGGAAAAATTGAGTGGGAGTTTCTCGAGGACGCAGTGGAGGAGGAAAAAATCAGCGCCCTGGTCAAAGACGCGGTGGGCAGAATTTTCCGAAGACATTTTCCCCAGGACCCTTTTGCCCTGTTTCTCAAAGAATTTGCCGCCACTGCCGGCTTTGAAGTGTCGGAGATGACCCCGTCTGCAAAGTATACGGCGCACATGGAACAATGCCCGTCGCTAAAAAAACACGCAGCGGCACTTTTTGCAGAGTGCTCGCCCGAACTGACGGCCGCGGCAATAGAATTTATTCTGGAAGGTCTTTCCCATACGGGACGGATTAAAAAAGAAGTACGGCACGATACCGTGTTTTACGCAAAACCCGCATGAAAGTAATCTTCTACCGCCCCCTGGCTGCGGATGAGCAGCTGAACTTTCCCGGGGCATTGTTTCCCGTCAAAGCCCTTGCCGAAGCAGTGCTTAAAAATCAGTCCCTGCAGGAAGCTCTCGAGGAACTGCAGAGGGAGGGATACCGGGATGAGCAGGGCGAACAGCTTTTTTCTGGAATCAAAGACCTTCTGCAGGAAACTAAAATCCTGGAGGATCGGCTTACTGCGCTGCTGGCTGAAGATGACCCGGCACGAAGGAAGGGCTCACGGCAGCAGGTCAGGGACACGGCTGAAGATGCCTATTATCAGGACGGCAGGGACGGCCCGCCCCTGTCGGGAAAGCCCATGGACGGCGCCTCCCTTCAGGCCCTGGCGCGGCTGCTCAGTGACACATCCCGCACAAAAAAACTTACCGCGCGCGAAGCGCTCATGCTGAGCGATCAGCTCCGTGCCGTTGAAAACCTGGAAAAGGACCTGAAGCGGGTGTACTGGGGCTTTGACCTGGAAAGTATCAATGAGGCTCAGATTGAAGAAATTCTCGGCGATGACCGGCTCAGGCAGTGGCACGAGATTAAGGCCCTTGCGTCGCACCTGGTGCGGGAGGGTGTCGCCAGGCCGGGTCCTGCCGGTCTCAGGCTCACCTCCCGGGGGCTGCAGAAAATCGCCTGGCACATATTGAAGGAAATTTTCAGGCCGCGAAAAACCGACCCCGCTGCAACCAGGCGTCAGCCGCAGCACAGCAGCGAGCCGCCGGCAGCCCATGAAACCAGGCCGTACCGGTTCGGCGATACGCTGCACCTTGATCTCAGCAGGTCGGTGCTGAACGCGGTCAGGCGTGCGGGGATGCAGCTGCCGGTGCGCATTGCTGAGCAGGATTTTATGGTCTATGACCGGGAGCCCTTTTCCCGGTCCGCGACCGTGCTGCTGCTTGATGTCAGTAAATCCATGCGCTTTGAAGACCGCTACATCGCGGCCAAAAAAGTCGCGCTGGCCCTCTATGAACTTTCCCGCAGGCGCTACCCGCAGGACCGGGTGGCGGTCGTTGCCTTTTCCATGGAGGCGCGCAGGGTGCGGAAGGAAGAGATTCCATTTCTTGCCTGGGATGAGATGAACCCCTATACCAACATGGAGGCGGCGCTTGAGGCGGCGCGCAAAACCCTTGCCCTGCACCGGGGATTTCGCCGGCAGATTTTTCTCATCACCGACGGCGAGCCCACGGCGCACCGCGAGCAGGGCACGGTCTTTTTTCAGTTTCCGCCCCACCAGAAGACCCTGCAGCGCACGCTCAGGGCGATTGCGAACCTGTCGCGGCAGAAAATAGCCCTGAGCGTTTTCCTGCTTTCCCGTGAGAAGAGCAGCATCAGGTTTGTCGATGAGATGGCAAAAAGGTCGCGGGGCCGGGTATTCCACCTGAGCCCGCAGGACCTGGGGCAGTGCGTGCTCATGGACTATATGGATAAGAAGCGGAAGTTTATATAGCCGCCCCCGGCGCTATTCCTCCTTTTTCCAGATTACGTTTCTGAACCCTTTGCGATAATTGAGATAGCGGAACTTGGCGGGCTCAATGGTTATGACATTGAAGTTCACGGCGTCTGCCAGCTTGTCGAGGCCCTGCTTTTTTAATGCTTCCGTGGTGCGGGCATGGCTGCGCACCGCATTGAACAGCGCAGGGTTTTCGTTTTTCTTGAACACCGTTGCCGCTCCCCACACCTGCAGGCCTACCGCGCCGAAGAAGTCCTCCCCGGGAGCATAGGGATCGTTTATGGTGTAGGAGACCTGCGGGTTTGCCTTCAGGTTGGCGATTTTCCCGCCGCCCTCGGAAAAAATAAACACAATCAGGCCGTTGTTAAAATATTCGAGTGCCGTGCTGCGGGGCTCGTTGTCCTTGCAGGTGGCAAGGTGCAGGACATTGTGGCCGCTAAGATAGTCGGTTATGACCTGCAAAAAATTCTCTTCAGAAATAGTATCAAGCAGCGTTATATTGACGCTGGCGAATGCTGCCCGCTCCCGTTCGTTGGCATGCGGCACGATCACTTTTCCCATCACTGCCTCCCTGGAAAATTATTAGTATTGTCAAAAAATAACCACCGAGAACACAGAGTATCACTTTGTGGAACTCTGCGGTTCCATCTTGTCCCCCTATTCTTCATGCTGGAGAAAAACAAGCACCCAGTTATCAGCCGTTGCGCAGGGCCGCCATCTTTTTCTCTATAAGCTGAATATGTTTATATTCTTCCTCGAGCAGATGTTCAATTATTTCCTGCATAATGCCAATATTGGTATTGCTGAGCAGCTGGCGGTAAAACTGGTGCGCGGCTTTTTCCCGGCCGAGAGCTGCTTCCAGTATGGCCATTGGCGTGGATAATGTGCGGGGATCGGTTGGCATATGTTTTCCTCCAATAAGAAAATAGTAACATTTTCATACTTCAAAGAAAACCAGATAATTATGAAGTATTTCAAGAATGTACCGATACTTAAAAATGGAATTTTTGCAGCAGAAGCATAAAATCGTATAATAAAGAAAAATTAATTATACTTTTATACGCCTCTTATGGAATCAAATTTTCAGCAAAGCCAGGAAAAGACACGTTTAATAAGTGAGTACACAAGCGACCTTATAGCCCTTACCACCTTTAATTTAAATCCCGTCTATACCTACATCAGTCCCTCACATGCCCGTATTATGGGGTATGAACCCGGCGACCTCATGGGAAAATCGTGTCTTGAACTGGTTCATCCTGATGACAGGAAAAGCCTGCTGCCGCTGCTGAAGCAATATATAAATCAGAAGGTCAAGCGCGTCCTGACCGGCAAAACCCCTGAGCTGTTTGAGAAAATAGAGTTTCGCGCAAAAGATAAGAGCGGCAGATGGCATCACCTGGAGAGCACGGTAAATCTGGTGGACGATGAGCTGCTGTTCATCTCCCGGGACGTCACGGAACGAAAGCAGACAGAAGACGAATTCAGGGAAAACTCACGCTTCCTGAGTAACATTCTCTCAAGCATCCAGGACGGCATCAGCATTTTAGACAAGGACATGAGAATCCTCATGGTCAACCATACCATGAAACAGTGGTATGCTCATGCTATGCCCCTCATGGGAAAGAAGTGTTATGAGGCCTACCACGGGGCAACCGAGCGCTGTGACGGCTGTCCAACCTATGAAACCATCATGACCGGAGAACCGGCCAACAAAGTTTTGCCCAGACATGGATCGGGAGGAGCATTGATTGGATGGCAGGACCTCTACAGCTTCCCTTTAAAGGATCTTTCAACCGGTGAGTTTATCGGGGTTATTGAATATGTGCGCGATGTAACTGCCCTTAAAAAAACCGATGAAGCCCTGCGCGAGAGCGAGCAAAAGCTGCGGCGCATCATCGAGCAGGCGCCGGACGGCATCGTGCTGACTGATGAGCAGGGAGCCATCATTGAATGGAACCCGGGCATGGAAAAAATTGTGGGGCTGAAACGGGAGGAGGCTATCGGCCGCAAACTGTGGGAGGTGCAATACCAGAGTGCAACCGAGGAGCAGCGGCAGGCAATAAGCTTTGAACAGGTCAAAACCATGATGACCGGGCTGTTACAGACAGGGCAGTCCCCCTGGCTAAACCGTTTGTCGGAACGGGAATTTCAGCGGCCTGACGGTACGCGGCGGATGTCCGAGGTTTTGACGTTTTTAATCAAAACTAATAACGGGTACATGATGGCCAGCATCACCCGCGACATAACCAACCGCAAGCGCATGGAAAATGAGCTGCTGAAAGTGGAAAAGCTTGAATCACTCGGCATCCTCGCCGGCGGCATTGCCCATGATTTTAACAATATCCTTTCCGCAATTCTGGGCAATATATCTCTGGCCAAATTACTCGTGCAGCCGGAAGAGAAACAGTATAAACATATCAATAATGCTGAAATAGCGTGCGCCCGGGCCAGAGACTTAACCCAGCAGCTTCTTACCTTTTCCAAGGGCGGCGCGCCGGTAAAGAAGACCTCCTCAATCGCCCAGCTGCTCCATGAAACAGCGGGTTTTGCCCTGCGGGGCTCAAATGTGCGCTGTGAATTCCAGGTTGTTGAAGATTTATGGACGGCCGAGGTTGACGAGGGCCAGATAAGCCAGGTTATTCATAATCTGGTCATTAACGCTGACCAGGCAATGCCGCAGGGCGGCATGATAGTGGTGCGCGCGGAAAACATTTTTGTCAACGGGCAGAGCAACATACCGCTGCCTGAAGGCAAGTATATCGCCGTAGCGGTTCGCGACCAGGGGATCGGCATCCCGCATGATTACATCAGCAAAATATTTGATCCTTTTTTCACCACCAAACAGAAGGGCAGCGGCCTGGGGCTTGCGTCCTGCTATTCGATCCTGGTCAACCATGGCGGGTATATAATGGTTGCATCTGAACCGGGCGCTGGCTCTACCTTCACTTTTTATCTGCCCGCCTCCGCGGGAAAATTCGAAAACCGGGGAGCAAAAGAAGAAGTGTACAGTGACGGGAAGGGAAAAGTTCTCGTCATGGACGATGAAGACATCATCCGGAAAATGGCGCAGGAACTGCTGAACGGCCTCGGCTATGAGGTGGAGCTTGCCGGCGACGGAGCCGAGGCCCTGACCCGTTACCAGGAAGCGCGCGCTTCAGGGGTACCGGTTGATGCGGTGATCATGGATTTAACAATACCCGGCGGCATGGGCGGCGAGGAGGCGATACAAAAACTTCTTGCAGTTGATCCGGAAGCCCGGGCCATTGTTTCAAGCGGTTATTCAAACAATCCGGTCATGGCTGACTATAAAAAATACGGCTTCAGCGGGGTGCTTGCCAAGCCGTATAAAATTGCCGAGCTGAGCGCGGTGCTGCAGTCGGTCATGAACGGCAAAAGCGCGTAAGTCCCGCAGCTACGCAGCACCTTAGCTCAAGAACCCCCGATACTTCTCCTTAGAACAGCCGCAGAAAAATCTCCCTGAATCTGATTGTGTTATAATAAACCAGTGCCCTGCACAACCCTGCTTCATGCTTCAGCGGGGAACCACGCTTGCCCTGCTGTTCTCCAGCATAAATTTCAGCAGCGGTTCCAGAACCTCATTTTTTCTGCGCTGCGGCCGATCAACAGCAGCGCTGAGCACGTCGATGTGGTCATATCCTTTAATTTCGGACGCTAAAAATTCTATGGCCGGGAGATCTGCTGTTTTATCCCGGTGCAGGCAGTAAAGCCCGTAGCGCGAGTTGAAGGGGGCGGCTGCAGCGCTCATATCCAGGCCGAGCCGCGCCGAATAATACCACTCAGGGAAATTAAGCGGCCCCTGGAACAGAAGGCGCGCAAAGTCCTGCATGTCAGTGACTTCGGAGTCTTCAGTTGTGTAGGTCAAAGCCCCGGCGATATCTGTGTAGTCAGGATCTGCAGCGTCCCCGGTTTCATCAAAGTTTGTCCATTTATAGAGCGGCCCGCTGCCGGGATTTTCAGGCGGGCCGGCATCCCCGGCAATAAAGAGCTTTCCATCAGACCCTGAACCGCCGCCAATCTCATTAGCAAAAAGCAGGGGAAATGTTTTGGGCACAACCGGTCCGCCATAGAGAAACCCGAGGCTTGCCTGCATGATGGATACGGGCTGAAAATTATCGTCAATGAATATTCCCAGCAGCGCCTCGTTGGTGTAGCGATAGTCGGTAAAGGCGGGCACGCCGGTTATATACTGCACAAGATTGCGCGAGTGGATGGCCCGGATGAGCTGCCCGACGTCCTGTGAATAGGGGGCTCTCTGAAACAGGGTTGACTCTTCATCAGGCGCAAAGGCGGCATACATCCCCATCATCTCAAGCAGCGCCAGGGCCTCGGGGGTAATGCCGGCAAGCTGCTGATAGCGCGCTGATGAGCCGCTTCTGATAGCTGCGAGACGCCGGGCATAGGCTGCCTCGGTCAGGGTGGAAAAAGCGGTGAATGACACCCTGCCTTCAAGCCCGATGAGGCCCGCGCAGTTGTTATAGCCTGCGTCATCAAGCGTCGCCGGATTTCCATCCCTGTCCCAGCCGGCAAAGAGCGCGCTTAAAGGGCTGCCCAGGGAGTGGCCGCCGATAAAGACGGTTTTTTTTCTCAATGTTCGGTCAGGAATCTTTGCGCTCATCACGGTGAAAATATCGTCCATAAAAAGCTGTAAGCCGAACTCTGACAGGAACGGCACCTCATCCTGGCTGAAAAAACCGGGAAACGTGCGGCCTTTGACCGGCTCGTTGAAATAATAATAGTCAACCGCAATATCAGGATTACGCGCATCTTCCGCGGCGTTCATGCCGCTCAAGTCCTCAAGGCAGTTTCCCCTGCGCTCAAGAGCCCACACTTCGATACTGCCGGCATTGTTTAATTCAGCAAGGGACACGAGGTTCCTGCCAAGATAGTCAAAAGACGCGGCACCCCCACCATAGCCGGGCAGAAGCACGAGCACAGCGCGCACTTCTCGGGGCAGGCCGTCACGTGTTTGCGGCCGGTAGCGCAGAAAATGGATATAATCGCACTCCGGCGGCGGGGCCCCGTTATCCCGGGGAGCAGGGGAGTAGATGGTTTCCTCATCGACGATCACGCTCTGCGTGAGCGGCTGTTGCTCCGGCGGCTGATGCGGGTTTTCCGGTGTTGGCCCCGGCGCATTATCACAGGCAGTTGCTGCCAAGGCGATACTGAAGAAGAGGGCCAGGAGAGACCCTGACCTGAAGCGCGTAAACCATAGCCGCATGCGTGTACCTTTCAAGCCTGCCGGAAATTTAAAAAGTCTGTTGCATTTATAAGTTAATTTATGTAAATATTTGTATGCTAACTATCTGATGGGGTATAATACCCGGTAAGAATATAGCTTAAAAATTGCGAAAGGAGAACACACAATGTCAGGAACAGCACGGCTGTGGGCGGAAACATCATTCAATATTTTTTATTTGATAGTTGTCTGGTGGCTGGTGATCACCATGTGGCGCCGCAGGGAGGTCGTTGCCCCGGCTGACCGCCGCACCGCCGACCTGCTCATGTGGGCGTTCGCGTTTCTCGGATTCGGCGATATCGGTCACGTGGGTTTCCGGGTCGTTGCCTTTGCCATGGGCGGCTTTGATGTGTCGGTGAATGTTTTCGGTAATCAGCTGCTGCTGGCGCCGATGGGCTCCCTTGCAACGGCGATAACATTCACCATTTTTTATGTGCTGATGGTGATGATGTGGCACGCGCGCTATAACAAGCCCTACGGGGGACTGGGATATGCCCTGTTCGCCCTTGCCGTCATCCGGCTGCTCATCATGACCCATCCGGCCAACGGCTGGAACAGCATGCAGGTGGCGCAGCCCTGGTCGATAATCCGCAACCTGCCGCTCATGATGATGCAGCTCGGCATAGCGTATCTCATCCTGCGCGATTCAATAGCAGCGCATGATAGAGCGTTCACCTGGATGGGCATTATGATACTGGTGTCGTTTGTCTGCTATGCGCCGGTCATATTCCTGCAGCAGCGTATTCCCCAGATCGGCTTTCTCATGATCCCGAAGACCATCGCCTACCTGGTCATTGCATTCCTGGGGTTCTTTGAGCTCTACAGGGTGAAAGCAGCCTCCGGCATGCGGGCAGCGCCGGTCACACCATAACAATAAGAGCGGGCAGCTTAGAGCTGCTGAAAAAGGGAGATTATCATGGCAAAGAAATATGATCTGGTTATTGTCGGCGGCGGTCCCGCGGGCCTCGCTGCAGCAAAGTTTGCCGGGGAGAACGGGCTTCACGTTGCGTTGCTTGACAGAAAAACCGACATACCGAAAATCAGGCGCGTTGACGGCGGCGTGCTGTCACCCATCAATGAATATACCTTCAACCAGACCGTGGTCTTCAATCCCGGGCTGAAAAAAATCTGTTTCCCGGCAAGCGGGTTTTCCGTCCCCTATGACGGGCCGCACCGGAACGTGTTCGGCTTCGCGGTCTATTCTCCGGGCGGTAAAAAATTCACCTTTGGCGACCGCGCCTACCAGCATCAGGACCCTGACACGCGGCGGGCCGGGGTGACCCTGGACAAGGAGCTGCTGCTGCGCGGGCTGCTGGCGGATGCCCGGGCAAACGGCGTTGATGTTTTCCCGGGAACCAATGTAACCGGCGTCGAGAAGAAAGGTGATTCGGTTATTGTAACCGGCAATGGAGAGCAGTATGAAGGCACGTTCTGTATTGCTGCCGACGGCGTGAATTCGCGCATCGTACGCGGGCTGGGGATGAACAAGGAGCGGAAATTTTTTGCCACCCACAATGAAATGCTCTGGTACCTTGAAGGCATTGATATACCCGAGGTCGAGGGCATCTGCTTTGTCTTCACCATGGACGGAAGCTTTTTCGTGAGCAGCAGCCTGCAGAAAGGTCATTACCATGTGGGTGTTACCACACACCAGCCCGCGGACGACCTCAATGCAAAAATTGAAAAATTTGTTTATCATGACAAGGTCTATTCGCCCTGGTTCAAGGGCGCCAAAAAAGTCGGCGCCAGCTGCTGCATTGTAAACATGCATGCGCCGATGAAAGAGCCTTTCAAGGATAACGTGCTGGTCATAAGCGATGCTGCCTGGCTCATGGAAGTGAGCAATGCCATTGCCCTGGTCTGCGGCTGGAAAGCAGCCGGCGCGGTGACGCTGGCACTGCTTGACAAAAAGCCCAACCGGCAAGGCCTGGCCAGCTACTTTGACTGGTGGCAGAAATATTTTTATGAACCGTACGGCGAGATGGACTTTAAGCCCATTGAGCTGCAGGATTTTTTTAACGCTGAAGATTTGGATTACCTGGTGGGCCTGGTGAAAGAGCCGCGCATTCCGACCATGGATTTTTACAAGCTGATCGGAACCATCGGCAACACCTATGGCGAGCTGTTTCCGAAAATCGGCGAGGAGCGGCCGGATGTCATGGCAAAGCTCATGGGCGTGCTGGACAAGATGGAGGAAGCGGAGGAAGCTTCACGGAAGGCAGGATTCCCCAATAAATAACTCCGGCAGCGCGCTGGTCTTTTTGTACGCAAAAACGCATCGCAGCAGCATCAATACGCCGGGGCATCATAATAGGGCAGGAGCTGTAAAATAAGATGCATTTCGTATTGGTACAAAACAAACAGCAGGCGGCCCAGGCTGCGCAGCTGGCAAAAGAGATCTGGGAGGAATATTATCGGGACATTATTACCCGTGAGCAGATAACCTACATGATTGAAACCTTTCAATCGCCCGAAGCCTTAGAAAATCAGATACAGGATGGAATGAAATATTATCTGGCGGTAGAGGGTGATGAAGAAATCGGCTACCTTGCGTATGCAGAAGAAACAGACAACAGCCTGTTTCTGAGCAAAATCTATATTAAAAAAGGTTTCAGAAACAAGGGCAAGGGCAGGGAGATGTTTGCCTTTACCCTCGGACAGGCACACAAGCGGGGATTAAAAGCAATCCGGCTTACGGTCAATAAGAATAATACGGCCTCTATTGAGAAGTATCTGAAGCTGGGTTTTGTCATAGCCGACAGCGTGGTGAAAGATATCGGCAACGGGTTTTACATGGATGATTATGTGATGGTGTATGATGTTTGAACCGGCTGTTATGAGCCTGCCTCACACATAAAAAATTTACTGTTCGTCCCAGAGTTCACAACCGAAGATCGCTGGTTACTGATTACCCCGAACTCCGAACCCCGCTGTTCCGAACTTTTTTACTCATTACTTGGCACTCATCACTTTTCAGCCTGCCAGCGCTTTCCCCAGCGCAAATGCCTCCTTCATTACCGATCTGTTTTTAGCGATCTCTCCCTGCTCCAGGCCCGTGCCATAGACATAGCCGGCTATTTCTGCTTCAACATAGGCGAATGCATCCTGGAAGGTGCGCATGGCATTGACCGCGCCGGAGCGGAACGGGTCAACGTCTCCGTATGTCAGAGCGATAGCAATCTTTTTCCCCTTGAATAAATAGCCGCTTGGGCCGCCAAGGGCATAGCACCGGTCCATGAAGAGCTTCAGCTGCGCTGAAACAGTGAAAAAGTAGATAGGGCTCGCCAGTATCAGAGCGTCAGCGGCGATGATTTTAGGATACAGCTTCTGCATGTCGTCTTTTATCACGCAGAAGCGGTCATCTGCCGTTTTACATTTATCACAGGCAGTGCAGGGGCTGATCTTCATTTTGTGCAGGTAAAAGCTCTCCACCCGGGCGCCTGCTGCCTGGGCTCCCTCGGCGATTTTTTTCGCCAGCATTGTGCTGTTGCCGTTTTTGCGCGGGCTGGCCATGAACGATAGAATCGATTTCCGCATAGTTCTCTCCTTTTTTATGCAAACAAAACTTGAATACCCCGTTTTGTAAACGGGGATGAAAAGTTTTCCTGCCGAAGGCAGGCGTTGAGGCTCTAAAAAATGTTTTAAAAAGTTAGATGCCCCGCCTTGTAGGCGGGGTTATTCACTATTTTTTACTGGGGCGCTATTTATGGCGATGGTTTCAGTGCTGAAGCCGCACCTGCAGCAGGATGCTTACCAAATGAGCGGGAGGGTGTCAATAAACGAAAAGTGTAAAAGTGGGAGGCGAAAGGTAGAAGGAAAAAAATCCTGAGGGCGTTATTTAATATCTTCACGGTTGAGAGCTGATTCCAGAAGGTTAATCAGGCGGGGTATATCATCGGTAACCGTATCCCAAACCCGGTCAAGATCAATGTCAAAATAAATATGGATAAGCCGGTTCCGCATGGCAATAATATCAGACCAGGGTATTTCCGGATATTCCTGACGTGTTTCAGGGGTTACTTTTGAAGCTGCCTCGCCGACAATTTCAATTGATTTAATCAGCGAAAGAGTGAGCATTCTATCTGAATCAAGCTCGCCTCGTTTCTTCCCGGCGGCAAAAGCAATCGTTTCTCTCGCTGCATCAAGCATATGGCGGAGGCGTATCACATCATCCCTGTGCATACTGAACCTCGGCCTTTTCAAGAACCTCCTGGCGAAAATATCGGCTCAATTCAGCGGGGGTGCGCAAATCAACTGCATGTCCGAGAATGTCTGAAAGTTCGTTTCCCATGGCAGCAAGCCGTAAAAATCCTGCCACTGTTCCCTGTTCAAATTCCACGAGCACGTCAACATCACTGTCCGGCATGAAATCATCCCGAAGCACAGAGCCGAACAGCAGTAATTTTCTTATGTGATGTTTTTTGCAAAAAACATCTATCTTTTCTGAAGGAATAGGAATGGCAATTTTTCTGCTCATAATTGCAACGCTCCTGCATTGGTATGTTGCTTAGCGTAGCAAATGAGCATAGAGGTGTCAATAAATGAAACGTGAAAAAGGCAACCCACCTTCGAGCAAGGCTACGGTGGGCAGGCAGGCAAAGGCACCCTACGACTGCGATCGGGGCATGCAACAGGTAAAATTTATTCCGTCATATCCCAGTGCGTGTTCCAGTAATTCCAGGCAAACGGCCATTCGTCTTTGAGCATCAGGACCATGAATTTCATTATCTCAAAAGCCTGATCACGATCTTCTGCCTGATCGGGGAACGTTTCTTTGTTTTTTACAGCCATTGCCATGCGTTTCCCGATGTCCGCTGCAGATTGTACGAGCTGCGCATTTTCATCCTTATCCTGGAGCTGTGCCCGCACTGCGCTCACGCTCCCCAGCTTCCACAATCCCTGCATGGTTAAGACCGTATTCAAATAGTTGACCACCACCTCCGGGTCAGAGCCGCCTGATGTGACCACCACTGCGCTGTATTTGCCGCGCAGCTGCTGGCAATGCAGCAGCAGGTTGCAGCGGTCAAGCAGGGCCTTCATAGTGGCAGTCACGTTCAGGGTATAATTGGGACTTGCCAGGATGATGCCGTCTGCTGCAAGCATGGCGTTCTTTATTTTTTCAAAATCATCCTTCTGATGACAGGTGCCGGTTACATGGCAGATATTCTGGCATCCCTTGCAGGGGAATACGGTAAGGTCAGCCAGCGAAAATATTTCTGTCTCTGCTCCGGCATCCTGTGCCGCGCGCAGAATTGGATTGACCAGTAAGCCGGTATTTCCCTGCATGCCTCTCGGACTTCCAATAATCGCTATCACTTTCATACATTCTCCTTTTCAAAAAAAACTGACAGTCTTGAATCCCGAAAGCACTCGGGATTCGGGACGAACTTGCGAGGCATGAAACCGGTCATTGCGAAGAATTGAAACGACTGAAGCAATCGCATAATGGTTCAACATGAGGAGATTGCCACGCATTCCCGCAACAGCGGGATCGCTCGCAATGACAGAGAAGGGTTGTGAAACAGTCTCGCCAGCACAATTATTTAACAACAATCTTTCCCTTGAACTCCTTGTTATACGGCCGTGCCTCCTGCGTCGGAGAAAAGAGCAGAACTTTACGCATGACATAATTAAATTCACCCTTCTCCACAAAGCACATGCTTGCAACCGACCCGGCAGGGATGCGGTCGGATTTGAAGGAGCCCTTCTCATCCACGACGAAATGCACCGGGTTTTTGCAGGCCATGGTAACCTGCTGGCCCTCAAACTGCATTTCAACTGAAGACTCTGACTCATTTATCCAGATGACCGTGGTGCCCCGATCAACCGTGAGTTGAGCGGGATTAGCTCCTGCTATTGCATTAACGCGGATGACTTTGGCTTCCTTGATATTCATCCGGGGGACAATTTTTCCCCGGTCTTTCTCTTCAACACCTGCGGAAGCGCAGCTCAAACTGAACAGCACTGCTGCCGCAACAAGAGCAGCCTGTTTTAGCATCTTCATGGTCTGTAGTCCCTCCTTTAACACTATGGATTAATGGTAACGTTATCGTACCTGCTATGCCCCTGCCTGCGGTGCGCGCTGTTTATACCCTGCGCCGGCTTCCATGGAGACAGGCATTGGCCTGATTACACATTTAATCATATATACGAAAGCGGTCATGTAGGCGAATGTTTTAGGGATCATGAACAGTCCGAATAGGGGCTTCACCGGGATGAGCGCAAGGGTGAGGACAAAGAATAAAAACGAAAAGACAAAGCAGACGCCGATACTACTCAGTGCCCGCTCCTGCACCGCATGTATTGGGTCGGGTGTTTGCGCGCGGGCGCTCTTTGCGCAGCGTATCAGCTTCACTACCGTCATCAGGCCGAATATAACAAACAGCAGCATGTGGGGAGACCACATCAATATATCGTAATCAATGGTATAAATGCCAAAGGCATTAGGCACGGCTCCCGGGATGATGAACAGCATGGCCAGCAGCGCCAGGCCCACGGTAATTTTATCATAGCGCTGAAAATGTCCCTCCTGGTAACGGGCCACAATAAACAAAGCCCACAGCAGGTAGTAAATCATGAAAATCAGTCCGTCAAAAAAATAGGCAAACGTCTGCAGCTCAAACACGGAACCTGCAATAGTGATTGAGCCGGTCGGGCTGTTGTTTGAAGCGCTGATGGTATAGGCAACCGTGTGCAGAAGGTCGCCGATAAAGATAAGCAGCGGCCCCAGCCATAAATAAAAGAACTGCTGCCGCGCCAGCCCGTTCAGCCTGGCCCATTTCTTAAACGCGGAGACTCCCGCAATCGCAACCATCACCAGCCACACTGCCATGAGAATCCACGTGGACGCGATTGCCATTATCGCGGAAGTATCCATAGGGCACCTCCATTGCCTTTACCGGTATCCTGACGTGAAAGCCCCGCTTTGTAAGCGGGGATGAAACGTCAGGTATCCAAGAAAAATAATTAATTGCCGGGAAGCCCCGCCCTTTGGGCCGGGAGCTTCACTTCAGCATTAATGCTGGTGAAGCACCTCATCAATATCCATGCCCAGTTCATTCATCTGCTCGACAAGTGACTTGCTGGAAACTTTTTTATAGCCTTTCTCCCGGGCGAATGTTTCAGCGTTCTCAACTACAAAATCAAGAATGCCCTCGGGGACATTTTTTATAAGCACCCGTGCCTCTGCATCCCATTCCATGGTGAAGACCGGGCCAGAGCGTTTATCAGTCTCATCCGGCGCATCTTTTTTTGTCTCTTTATCAAACTTCTGCCAGAACCTGGAACCGGGCGGCTTGGTAAAACCGAGATTGGCTTTAACGTCAATTTTTACATCCACCAGCAGCTTTGGCAGGTTAGCAGCAAATTCAAGTGGAATAATTACAAAAAGCTCATCCTGTTTGATCCGGTTATACATCCTGCCGCCGAAATCACCAAATGTTACCACGACATTTCTTTCATGCCATGGCGTGGCAAACAGCTCTCCGCACAGGGAGGTGCCGAAACCGCCATAGGGCGTGACCCCGTCCTGGATCACTCTGCAGGCTGAAATGAGACTGGCAGTATGGGCATTGCATACCACCACAATCCAGTCAACCGCTGCCCCTTCAGGCACCTCGTCAAGCGGCGCAGCTCCGATTGCTTTCACCATGCCCGGAGGAAGATTGCGGGTGCCCGATTTCAACCGGGCTGCGCCCTCATAGCTGAAGAAACTGCTGGTGGTTGAAAGATATTCCCCGGAGACAATCTCTTTTTTTCCCGGTATCATGCCGGCATGGTATGTGCCCACCAGGCAGTCATGGTGCCCGGCATCAAAGTAGACTTTTTTGCCTTCATCCATGGCTATGCGGATGAGGGTACAGGGCTCGCCGTCGAGTGGCTCATACCCTGCGGGGATGCGGTCGCGAAACAAACTTATGGCAACCGGCTTTCCCCGGACTTTGCCCCTGGTGATCAGAATCTCGACAATGTATTTTAAGTCAATCATAGTTCCTCATAAAGGGTTCGAGGGGTCTGGGATTCGAGGGTTCCAGGGTTATTGTTATTGCGGAATGCTGAATGGGGAGTGCGGAATTAAATTAAAATACAATATTCTGCACTCTGAAATCCGAATTCTGCATTCAGGTGGTTTTTGAACCCTCCGGGTTATTTTCCCCTGGTTATAAATTTAGGTTTAAAAAATAGCAGCTGGATAATGGCGAGAATAGCTGCCGCGATTAAAAAATGTTTCTACATGCACCCCTCCCTGATTGATTAAGCATCCGGCTGGATAACTTTTTACATCAACTGGCAATGGGTCAAGACAGCAACCGGCGCGCGGCATCAGCAATGGCGATTCAAGAGCACGAGTTCATCATTGCGATGTTCTGGCGCAGCCATGAAAGAAAAGAGTTGACAGTTCACAGGCACGGGCTTCGATATCGGGAAGAATCCTTACAAACTCCGGGTGGTTTAATAGTTCAGATAAACGATTCAAGAGAAACATCATGACCGGCATCTTGATTTCGCTGTTGATTAGGCCCTCTTTCTGGGCCTGCTCTAAAAATTCTATGGACAACTGCCGGACCTTTTTCTGCTGCTCGAGAAAATAGCTGTACAGTGGCGACTTCGGGTCTGTTAAATCATCAAGGAATGCAGAGCCGAAGGCATGTATCTGGCCGGTTGAAAGCATGAGAATTTTTTCTACTTTCTGGGTGAAGGGGACGGTCTCGGCGATCATCTCGTAATACATTTTCAAACCCGTGTTAATCAGCGAATCAAGAACATCCCGGGCAATATCATTCTTGTCATTGAAATATTTATAGAATGTCATCTTGCTGATGCCGGCAATTTTGCAGATCTCTTCCACGGTCACACGGCGCATGCCGTGCTTGCAGAAAAGCTCTGTCGCGGCTTCAATAAGCTGTTGCTGTTTCTTAGGCTGGGATTGAATGTCTTTTATTTTTACCATATTTTATCCTTACGAATATTTTATCTTTATGCATAAAACGTAAACATATGTCAATATGGTAAATTAATAATTTACGTTATTGAATTTTGTTTACTAATTAAGTATATAGTAAATTAAAAAGTAAACACTAAAGCTTGCAGGATTTCATACTGCGATATAACGATGCCACAATCAATAGCTGACATCGTTGTACTGATGTTGTCAGCAAAAGAGAAAGCAGCGCAGCCACATGGCAAAACAAGGGATATAGGTTTGACCTCGCACAGATCCATTGATAAACGGTTACGGTAACGTTTAAAATTTTTCAATGAAGGATTCGTTATGAGAGATACGTTCACAGAAATTCGAATTGTCGATAACTTTTACCAGACATCCAGTTTTTTCCCCATGCCGGTTGTTCTTGTGAGCACCCTGGCAGAGTCAGGGCAAACCAATCTGGGGCCGTACTCACTCTGTTTTCCCCATAATATCACCGGGGGGAAAGATCATGCCATGATGCTTATTGCCCGCGGCACAAGCAATACTGCCGCGAATATAATCCGGACCAAAGTGTGTGCTCTTAACTTTATCCCGCATAAAAAGAAATACATGAAAAATTGCGTCATGCTCGGTTATCCGGGCGAGACCACTCAGGAAAAGATGAAAAACAGTATTTTTACTTTGATGCCATCTGCCCGGTGCGAAACACAAGAGCCGGCGCTCTATCCTGAAATCGTGCATGAAGCTGTTCAGGTTTTTGAATGCACCTGGGATGACAGCTATCCTTTGAAGCCGCGCGAAGAACTTGTGGAAAATCACTTCCTGCTGCGTATTGATAAAATTGTCATGAAGGAGAAATGGAGAGATTGCCTGCTTAAGGGTAAAGGGTTTCCCAGCCTGCCGATTGATTATGGATACCGGGATAATGTGCGCTTCTGGTTTTCACGACAAAGGCGGCCTTATGCGGTTAACATTCCCAAAGAAAAAGGCAATAAAATTGAAACAGTACGGTATGCCTGTGACCGGTTTGACCCGGATATCAAATGGGAAAATGAAGCCTGCGCAAAAATAGTGAAAGTGCCAAATATATTTTTGAATAAAGTTATCAGCGGTGTTGTGAAGGCAGCAAAAGAGCAGGGGATTACGGTTATTACCCCTGAGTTTATGGACAAAATCCGGGATAAACGCTCAGCCGAGAAATAGTGCATCCAACGCATTTGGAAGAGCTATCAGAAAGGATTTAGCGCAAGGGTACCTCTAACCAAAGATATTTAAAATTTGTTGTTAGGCTTCTGGTTCATTTGTTCGGGCTAAGTGCTCGCTGGAACAATTTATGTTTTTGCCAGAACCTTTGCTCGCACCGCCCGTAACTGCTTTCACCAAAAGCCTAACGATACACAATGTGAGAGCAAATTTCTCATATTAAGCTATGTAATACTCTAATAATTCGGTTATTACATTGCACAGCAGGAAGAAAGAAGCATCCGCTACATTCATGGAGCATTTTGAAAATTCAATTGTCAGAGTCCTCCTCAAATAAATGTGGCAAGCATAAGCATATCAATGTATACAATTATCTAATGGAACGTATTTTCAAACAGCTGAAAAGAACAAGCAAAGGAGACCCCATGAAGAATTTCTTTATAGGATTGCTGATTTTGCTTACGGCAGCATTGAGTATCCAGTGCGAAAAAAAGCTGACCTTTACCTGTGATGTAGACACCGCCAAAACAGGCTACGAGCTTGCCGGGGCATATGATGATTGCCTGGTCTGGAATGCCCAGAAGACCATGAACCACATTGAGAAAAAAGATATCGATATCCGGGCGACCAATTTACCCCTGCTGGAATTCAGCGGCTCCTATGCGATTCTGAACGCTGCCGAAAACTGGATACAGCCCTTTTATACGTTTATCACGGAAACCGGTGCGTATCCGACCCCGTCGGCAAGCATCAATAATGTGGTGCTGGCTAAATTCAAGTCCAAGGACAGCGTGGATGCTGCGTTTGAATTCAGCAATGATGAGCCGCAGGGAATCTGTGCGGACGTGCAGCAGGAAGTTTATGATACCGTGCTCAATAATGTCTTGTCAAAGCAGGAGCGGGAAAAATACCTGTCACAGGGCAAACAGCTGTCCTTTATCCCCGATGATGACCAGCCGCCGCTTAGTGATAAAACGAACCCGGTAAATAACGGCAGTGCATGGCTTGACGTTGACCCGGCGACAAAAGTAACCCATGAAGGCAGTAATTATTTTTATGAACCGCTGAGCCTGTATGTATTGCTTGATGACCCCAATATTTCTGATGAGCGGTTTAAGGGGGTCCGGTATTGCAAACTGTTAAGCCACCAGGCGATACTTTCTTGGATGCTTGAGAAGAGTTTTGAAGACAACCCGGTTTTAATAACTCCCAGCAAGCCCGTATGTGACGGGCCCTCTTCACTGGACTCGGGAAATGGCAGCTGCCTGTTCTATTCAGAGCAATACGGCAATAATTATTTCTGCGCTGATTACACAGGTCCCGGATTCACCCCGGAAAACACGATAGAAAAATGTAATACCAACCCCGCCTATAAAGACGAAGTCTACAGCACCGCGCCATGCAGTGCACGAACTGCGGAAATTGCTTTGTACATACCCGGCTACGAGGGCCTGACGGGTATCTGTGTTGTCCACTGTAAAGAGACCAATGAGTTTATCCTGAACATCTATAATTCAGATCCGGAGTCGAGATGCGGAGGCTTTGACTTTTTTACGCCGGGACAATTGGGGAAATAAAAGGCTGAAATGAGACTAAAATCACGCTCTGGAGATAATTATTAAGATTCTGTTTTAAAAGAGCCATACAAGCAGCAGTGCCTGTAAGATTGTTTTTTGAGTATCAGACAGGAGCGTTGTGCACCGGCGAGCTCGTTATAAGCAATGAGTAAGCGGAGGTTTTCGTGAAAAAAGAAATTGCCATATTTTTTCTTGTCAGCAGTTTAATGGTATTTGGCGCATGCTACAGGGAATTTGATCCTGAAAACGCTCTGCGGATTGAGTACGAAAACCCGCTGGGCTGCGATGAGGTATCAGGAATAATTACGCTCAAAGCATCGGTAAAGGGCGATGGGGCGCCGCTGCCCGCAGCCATGCGGTATGAGCTGAGAACACGTGAGGATGGCGAGCCTGTAGTTGTGACAGGCAATGCCCCTGCATACGCGGCAGATTTTGATACCACGACCATAAGGGACGGCCTTGTCTATTATAAAGCAGTGCCCCTTGACAGCTCTGGAAACGAGATTGATATTCAATCTCTGCGGTATCGTGCGCAGGTCCGCCCTCCAGAATATCGCGGCATTATGATCAACAACCGCACGATTGATCTGTCAAAGCCTCTTATTGTATTCGGCGCTGAAACCGAACCGTATGTGGGAGACCTCACCGGCACCTGGACTGCAGATCAGCTTATGCCGCATCTGACCTTTGCCGCAACGCTGATGGAGCATCTGCGAGAACTCAGCTATATCCCTGAAATGTGTTTTGCTGATAACACGACAATTGTCATGGATTCGTCCGACCCCCTGGCGGAAGGAGTTCTTGTCTCTGACAATTTAGTTGATATGCTGGGCGAGCCCGTAACAGGAGTGCCGCATTGGAACAATGGCACCGCATGCCTTCCCACACCCTTTTTTGAAATTCGAAGGCCTAATGGAATTCCCGACGCGTGGGAAAACACAGCGCTTGATAACGTTAAAGCCTACACCCAATACGGATCGGTAAAGTCCGAGCCTGAAAGCTTTGCACTGTATGCCGAGATCGGGGACCGGCTTACCGCCGGCTACAGTGCGGTTTTTGATAATCAAAGCTATTTCGGATTTAAAAAACCGGTCCGCAACGCTGACCCTGAAAACCTCCTTAAGGAAAAATTAAGAAGCGCCATCTCTGCCGGGGCAACAGGCGTCCTAATATATGATTTCTACGTTAAAACAAATGACTTTGAGATGTCTGTGGGATCATGGCCTCAATATCAAAAAACTGTTGATGAGCTGAACGAGGAGCTGAACACCTCAGTCCGCGTCGGCGCTATCACCACAAATGACTCTCAACTCATGCTGTACGACAATTTTTTGAGGTCTCTTTATCTTGGCGTGCGGGATACGATTAAAACTTCAAAGATTCCTTCCGACAAAAAACTCGGCATCATCATAGTCGAGCATGGCATCAGTAAATCAGGCAGGCTTTACGATGCATTGAGAATTTCTACGCAGGTGCTGAATGAACGGTTAACCAATTATTTTACAGCCCGCATGGGAGCTCTGCATGATACGGGCGCAAACCTTAACATCAGCTATATTGAAGGAACGTACCCGCCGGGTAACAGTGTTCCAGAGGTGGGCGAGCAGGTTGCTGCCTGGGTGAAGGATGGGTATGAATATATAGTTATTTATCCAGCCGAATGGTTCTGGGAATCAAGACAAACCTACCAGGACTTGAGACAATTCGCGGTTGAGGAAATTGACGAGAACAACACGGATATTTACACGCGTGATGCGCGGGAAAGAACAGAAATAACGATTAACAGCACCCGTCTTATAATCAGCGAAACCACGCTCAGCAAGAAAACCTCCTGCCCTGCCGCCTATCATTATTTAAAAACCGCAGCTGCACAGCTTCTCGAAGAGAGATTAATTGCCATGACAAAAGCTCAGACCTCGGAAGCGCTTTCAGGCACTGTTTCAATCTCCGGCGGCAATATAAATCTGTCGCTTGCTTTTCACGATACGCTGCTTGCACATGATGGAAATATTTCTCTGCAGAATGCCGGTATTCGTGGTCAGGGAACAACGACACAGGGCACAGTAACCGGCACTATCGACACGAGTGACATGGAATATTATCTGTTTGCGCTTCTTGCGGATAACGGCGTTGATGCTGAAGATGTAACTGTCAGCGAGGCGCTGATTGATTTGACCAAAACAGATACTGTTTACCACGGAAGCATACATGCAAAGGCCGCAGTTGAGATAAACGGCGAAAACGTACTTTTGACCATAAAGATAGAGCTGTAGAATCAGGTACTGGACATAAACAAATAATTAATAATAATAGAGGTAATTGCAAAAGTATTCAAGAATGGGATTGCCGCGCTTCGCTCGCAATGACACATGGCGTCTTTGCGGTCATTGCGAGGAGCGTAGCGACGAAGCAATCTCAATAAATTAGAATCTATCATAGTTTAATCTGAGAAATTTGCCCTCACATTTTGTATCGTTAGGCTTTTGGTGAGAGCAGTTACGGGCGGTGCGAGCGCAGGCTCTGGGAAAAAAAACAGCATTCCCTGCGAGCATTTAGCCCGAACAAATGAACCAGAAGCCTAACAACAAATTTCAAATATCTTTGGTTAGGCTTTTGCAATTGGCTCAATAGTCTACGGTGTGACAATGAAAGAATATGACGTTATCGTGGTCGGTGCCGGGCCAGCGGGGTGCTCCGCAGCCAAAGCAGCAAGCCTGCAGGGGGCCAGGGTTATAATGATCGAGGAACATCCGATCATCGGAGCCCCGCGACACTGCCCCGGAAGGCTCCACAGCTCAAGCTTCACGCGGGAAATCCTCGACGGTCTGGACCCGCGGGTCATCGTCTGTGAATACCGGAGCCGCCGCTATTACTCTCCCTCCGGCAGGGTTGTCAAGGAGACAGCGCTGCCTCCCGGCAGCGTTTTCCATGTGCAGCGCGACGAGTTTGACCGGGAACTCGCGCGGCAGGCAGCACTGGCCGGAGCCGAGATCGTTTTGAGTACACAGGTCACCGGCCTCTATAAAGAGAAGGACCGCATCCGGGGCGTGACCACGGCCTCTGGCGATATGCCGGTGGTGCGCGGCCAGGTGGTGATCGCGGCTTCAGGCACGAAGGGCCGGCTTTCCGGAATCCCCCGGCAGGAAGGGCTCAGCCAGCCCGATGAAACCGCTTTCAGCGGTATCCTGGTGGATCTGGCGGGCATTCGCGATATCGAGCCCGGCGTGATCGATACCTACCTGGGCGCGGCTTTTGAGATGGGCATCAGCGTCCTCTGGACAAAAAATCAGCATTCGGGGCTCATGGGCTTCGGGAGCATGAAGGGGTGCCACAAGCTCTTGAGCAGCGACTCCTTCGCCGGGCGTAAATTCAAGGACGCACGTCCAATTCAGATCTTCGGCAACATGGTGGGTTCTGCGGCCAGTGTCAAGCTGGAGAGGCCCGTTAAGTCCAGCCTGATGCTGGTGGGAGACGCCGCCGGTTTCACCAGCATTACCCACGGCATTGTTTCCGGCCGTCACGCCGGAGAGACCGCCGCTGCCGCGGTGCGGGATGGTGATACCGGTGAAACGAGTCTCCTGCGCTATGTGGAAAAATGCCGTGAGTCCGGCCTCTACAAAACAACCCTGAGCTGGTCTCCGCGCCTGGTGAGTTTGAAGGGGCATTCTGACGCTGAGGTTGAGGCACTGATACCCGAGATGCTGGCCAATAACGAACTTCGCTACGGGGATGTTTGGGACTTCTAAGTGTGCCACTGTCACACGCCGAAGAACTTTATCGTTGATGCGGGGGCTTTGACTTAATCCCTTAATTGTTATTTTCGTGTTTTTTTGGCAAGAAAAATGCGAAAAACGAATTTCGAAGCAAGAAACAAATCCAAAATTCAAACATTAAATAATCAAAACAGCAGGCCATGAATTGTTTTAGCCACAGTCTTCATGATGCCAAGGCATCACCCGGAAAACATGAAAATGGTATTTTCAGAGCAGAACTACACAGATTTTCACGGAAAGATATTTTTAGCTTCAGGGTACCTCTAATAATTCGGTTTTGCGCTAAGCAGCGGGAAGAAAAACAATACGTTACATTAATTGAGGGCTTTGAGAATTCTATTTTTAGAGTCCCCCTTCAGTGTTATTCTGTGTT
>Ga0172371_10001447_pt1 | contig 37732 bp, 39 predicted proteins | sample Lak12m_FD_114543 | JGI IMG/M metagenome (GOLD analysis project Ga0172371, IMG submission 114543) | Freshwater microbial communities from Kabuno Bay, South-Kivu, Congo - kab_022012_12m | ecosystem: Environmental > Aquatic > Freshwater > Lake | place: Democratic Republic of the Congo: South-Kivu... | reverse complement strand
GAACGCGCCAGACAAGGACGCAGGAAGCGCGAATAGCAGCGCTATGTGCGCGACCGAGGACGACGTATCGCGCCTCCCAGTGCGCTTCGGCCGCCGGGACCTCGTTTTTCAGCGGCCTCCTAGGGGGATACACTGCAGTCCGGCGCCTTGCGCGCCGCCGTCACATCCACGCGAACCACGACACCGAAAGGTCGCTAGACCCATGAGTATGACCATCACCGAGAAGATCTTGGCCCGCGCCGCCGGCAAGGACGCCGTGCAGCCGGGCGAACTGATCATCGCCAAGGTGGACTTCTGCCTGGGCAACGACGTCACCGCTCCCGTGGCCATCGACGAGTTCGAGAAGGCGGGCTTCGACTCCGTGTTCGACTCGGAGCGCATCGCCCTCATCCCGGACCACTTCACTCCCAACAAAGACATCAAGACCGCCCAGCTGGTCAAGCAGATGCGCGAGTTCTGCAAAAAGTTCGGCATACGCCACTTCTACGACGTGGGGCGCGTGGGAGTGGAGCACGCATTGTTGCCTGAGATGGGTCTGGTGGGCCCGGGCGACGTGGTTGTCGGCGCCGATTCGCACACCTGCACCTACGGAGCCCTGGGTGCCTTCGCCACCGGCGTGGGATCCACCGATCTGGCCGGAGCCATGGCCACGGGGGAGGTCTGGTTCCGGGTGCCCGAGTCGATCAAGTTCGTGATCGAAGGCGGGCTGCCGCCGTACGTCACCGGAAAAGACATCATTCTGTACACGATCGGTCAGACGGGGGTGGATGGAGCCCTCTACCAGGCCATGGAGTTCACCGGTTCGACCATCGACGCCCTGTCTATGGAGGCCCGCCTGACTATGGCCAACATGGCCATCGAGGCCGGAGCCAAGAACGGCATATTTCCCGCCGACGACATCACCAAAGCCTACGTGCACCGACGCTTCCTCCGCGAGCCCCGCTACGTCTACTCCGACCCCGACGCCGCCTACGCGACCACTTATCGCTGGAACGCGGCCGACATCCCCCTGATGGTGGCGAAGCCCCACCTGCCCTCCAACACGCAGGCCGCGGCCGAACTCAACGGTATCCGCATAGACCAGGTGGTGATAGGCAGCTGCACCAACGGCCGCATCGAAGACCTGCGTATGGCCGCCGACGTTCTGCGCGGTCAGAAGGTGCACCCCGATGTGCGCTGTATCGTCATCCCGGCTACCCAGGCCATCTGGCAGCAGGCTATGGAAGAAGGATTGTTCGGGGTCTTTCTGGACGCCCAGGCCGTGGTGTCGGCTCCCACGTGCGGACCCTGCCTGGGCGGCCACATGGGTATCCTGGCTGAGGGCGAGCGAGCCGTCTCCACTACCAACCGCAACTTCGTAGGGCGGATGGGCCATCCCCGCAGCGAGGTCTATTTGGCCGGGCCCTACGTGGCGGCGGCGAGCGCCGTGGCCGGTCACATCGCCACACCAGACCAGGTCGGCAGCAGGAAGGCGGCGGCATGAGCGCGACGACTATCGGCGGCGGCGCAACGACCCCGGGCGGAGGCCGCGCGGCCGGCGACGACGCGGGCGGCGTGGCGGCAGCCGCCGGGGTGGCCGTGCCGATCCACGGCAGGGCATGGACCTTCGGCCGCGACGTGGACACCGACCTGATCATCCCCGCCCGGTATCTGAACATGAAGACGGCGGAGGAGCTGGCGGCCCACGTCATGGAGGACGCCGACCCTGACTTCCCCAGGAAGGTGCAGTCCGGTGACATCCTGGTGGCCAAGGAGAACTTCGGCTGTGGCTCGTCCCGCGAGCACGCGCCGATGGCCATCAAAGGAGCGGGCATCCCGCTGGTGATCGCCAAGAGCTTCGCCCGCATCTTCTACCGGAACTCGTTTAACACGGGTCTGCCCATCCTGGTAGCGCCGGAGGCGGTGGACGGCATCAGCGAGGGCGACACGGTGGAGGCCGACCTCGCCACAGGGGTTATCCGCAACGCGACCACCGGGGCGGAGTATCAGGCCGAGCCGCTGCCAGAGTTCATGCGCGAGTTGGTGGCGGCCGGCGGGTTGTTGCCGTATCTGAAGGCGCGCGTGGCGGGGTAGTACCCGTCTGGCTCCTAGGCTCGGCGACTGGCAGGCGCGTCCGAGCTGAGCCGCGGTTGATGCCTCGTCATCAACTGTCCCTCGCGAAGACCAGGGATTCAACCAATCGAGTCTCAACTGAACTTGGGGCGTTCGACCATGGCAGGACTAAGGGAACGGCCAGTTCGGAATGCTGCCAGCAGCGACCGAGTGATTCCGCTGGGTACTGGCCTGGCGGCCATTCCCGAACGCCTGCTTCTCGCACACTCGCGCGGAGAAGTTCTCCTTGTCGCCGGTGCGGGCATCTCCGAACCCGCGAGTTTGCCCAACTTCCGCGGTCTCGTGCTTCGAGTCTACGCACAGCTTGATGCGGCCGTGCATGCTGTCATCTCCGGGATCTCACCCACAACCCACGATCTATCGAGCACTGACCGTCTAGCTTGACCCATCGACAAGCGGCAGAGGTCATGAGATTCGTCAAAGGTGAATATGACGTTGTCCTGGGCATGCTCGAACGGCGCATGGATGGGCAGTCACATGGCAAGAGCCGCGTAAGACGGGCAGTAGCAAGTGAGCTGCGCGCTCCTGGCGCTAAGCCTGCCCCAATTCACCGAGCGTTGATGCGCCTTGCCGACCGTGGCGGTGCGGTTGCAGTCGTAACAACCAACTTTGAACTACTCCTTGAGGATGCTGCCAAGAGACTGAGCCCGGCGGTTCAGACGGAAAACGCAAGCTCTCCGCCATCGACAATCATGAAAAGGGGGCCGCTTTCTTGAGGCTTCTCGATCTGACGATTGGGACTGTCGAAGGCTCCGTGGTCCCACGCGATTTGCCTGATGCACTCGATCAAGTCCGCCGAGTCGCGCCTAGCCTTGCCGGGACGCAAGTGTTCCGTCGCCTGGCGACTGCGGCTCGCCGAGGATATTCGTTGTAGCAGTTTGGTGGATGGTTGTGCGGCGTGGTTGCGAGGGACTCAGACAACCAACTCCTGATTGAAGCCGGGCGGTTCACTCTGGAGAAGCGGACTTGTCTTGTCCGCCGCCTACGACCCCTTCAGCGCCGAGCCGATCAAGTCCGGGAACGGTCGGCATACAAGCATCGCGTCCAGGTTGGCCGGGGTGAACACGCGACCGTCGGTGTCGCGCACCACGGGCCCCAAAGCGTCGGCGGTGCGACGCCACCCAAGGCCCGCGAGCACGGCGAAGAGCGGCACGCCTCCCAGTCGGGTCGCCTCGCCCCTGAGCGCCCGGAACCGGCTGGCCTTGTCCCGCGCCGTGCCGCCATCGTTCGCGCCTTTGCATTCGAGTAGCGCTTGGAGATGCCCGGCTACGTCGTAGACGACGAAATCGGGAGCGGGCCTCACCGTAAGTCCAAACCGAGCTTCGATCTCGCTCTGGTTGGCAGAACCCGTGCGCACATGGAGAATCCCGAGGTCGGAGAATCTCGCTTCGACCTCGTCCTCAATGAGGTTTCCCCGCTGCGTGCTGGTCGCATCGAGGATTTGGCGGAAGGCACCTCCATACAGCCGCTGGTGGAGGAACGTGGAAAGAGGGACGCCGGTGACGGCGTAGTGTTGCACGCTTGCCCAGCCGAGTTGCGTGTCCGGTTTCGTGATCTTCGATCGGAGGGTCTCGCTCTCGGTCTCGGGGAACCGACTTCCTGACATCGTGCGCTCAATCGTGAGCGCTGCAAGCTCCGCCTGCTGCGGTGACGCCTTGCGACCGGTTTCCATGCTCTTGATCCGTGTGTTGGTCACGCCCGGCTGACTCTGATCTTTTCCCACCAGGGCTGTAGCTGCCGCGAACTCCTGGGTGGTGAATCCCAACAAGAGCCGGAAAACCCGGAGGGTTTGTGGGTGCGCTTGGAGCACGCGGGTGATCTCGGCAGGAGACACGTTGCGGAACCCGGCGGTCGCCCGAAACGCAAGATCGTACGACTCGGTCAGGCCATCCAATTCGTATTCCTGCGGCCAGTGAACATACCCAAAATCGGCACCAAACCCGGGAGTGTACGCCCGCTCGGCGATCGCGGCGTAGACTGTCGCCTGCTGAGCGGTGCCAAAAGACTCCGGGACGCGCCTGATGAGAGCGACACGCTCGTCCCAACTCGCGGCCGAGGCTACCTCGCGCGCCGTTGCCTCGATCTGCTGTGATGCGTCCAACTACCCAACCCGACGGAGTCGATCGGGGAGGGCCGCCGCATATGTCGCGTCGATCTCACTGGCAAGCCAGCGGCGCCCGAGCTGCTCGGCCGCAACCGCAGTCGTGCCGGTTCCCGCGAAGGGGTCGAAGATCAACTGCCCGGGAAGTGAAAGCAGGTTGATGAAGAAACTTGGCAACTCGATCGGGAAACGCGCTGGATGCCGGGTTGGGTTTGGTTTGAACTCAGGCTCGAGGTAGAGCAATGTCGAAGGTCGCACCAGGTCCGGACCGGCTTGGACCCGCTTTCTGCCTTGGCCGGACGGAGCGTTGGCCCGTACAAAGTTGTGGGCCAGCTTCTTCCGCCGTTCGACGTCCTTGCGATCCCAGCGGGCGGGTGTCAGGCAGTGCTCCGGGAAGAACTGCCATGAATCCGTCTTCGTGAATTGGAAACAGTACTCCACTGCATCCTTGAGATACCGGTTGAAGCGGCCCGGCGGAGGCGAAGGTTTGCCCCAAATGAAGTCCTCGGCGAAACGGAACCCTTGATTGCGGAGCAGAAAGACCAGCTCGTACTGCAGCGTGCCCCTCTCGCCGCCGGCGGTGCGCTTGGAGCGGTAGTTGAGCAGGAACGAGCCGTGCGGTTTCAACACTCGAAGAATCTCGGCGGTGACCTGTAGGAAGAAGCCGTGGTACCAGTCGTTGCTGTATGTCTCGCCGTTGCCGTACTTGGGCTGCCGGTCGTACGGGGGCGACGTCACGACAAGGTCGAGACTGGCGTCGGGCAGATGGCCTAGGACTTCGAGGCAGTCGCCGATCACCAGAGTACCCAAGTCGGTCCTGAGCGCTATGTCCAGGCCATCCAGATTCAAGCCATCGCGGAGGTCTCGATCGGACGTCACGGCAGGTGCCGCCGGGGAGCGGCCTTTGAGGCGTGGGTTCGCTACCGGGTTCAAGAACGATCCTCGCTCCTGCATCGTCGTGTCCTTCTCGAGGAGAAGAGTACCAAACTCCCAAGGATGGAGAGTGATACGGCACGGAAACCACAATCAGTGTACCGACTCGGTCGGACGGAAGGGTCGTCGCCTACCGGCGAGCGCGGGTGCAGGCGGGTGAACTCAACCGGGGAGTGCGGCTGAGGTGGGTTCCCGGCCGGCTCCTCGACCTGATAACCTCGGCATGCAAGGTGTGCTCCCTCCGAGGCAGAGACCGGGCCTCGGTTACAGGTCAAGCGCGCATCGGTCGGGCCGAACACAGAGAGAGCCATGGACGAAACGCACGCAACCAAGGGGCCGGCAGGCAAAGGCGGGCGATCCCCCGGAACCACGAGCACGTCGGGGACCGCTAAACCGGCCCTCCTCGCAGGCGGCAACCCTCAGATCGCGAAGGGCGACGGCGACGCCCCCGTGCAGGCCTACATCGCCGCCATGCCGGGCTGGAAAGGCGACGTTGGGCTTCGCCTCGACACGCTCATCGCGCGCACGGTCCCCGGCGTGCGCAAGGCGGTCAAATGGAACTCGCCCTTCTATGGCATCGAGGGCCAGGGCTGGTTCCTCAGCTTCCATACCTTCACAGGCTACGTCAAAGTGACGTTCTTTCAAGGCACGTCGCTGCGACCCGTTCCACCCGGCGGCAAGGCCAAGGACGCGCGCTGGATCGATATCCACGAGGACGATCTCGACGAGGTGCAGATGGCGACGTGGATCCGGCAGGCGGCCGCTCTGCCCGGCTGGGGTACGTCGTAGGCGGCGCGCCCCGGTGACTGTCTCCGCGCCGAACGGAGAGCGTCGCGAAAGCGAGGAGGCGTTGAACAGGATAGGCCATATGGCCCGCCCTGCCATGTCCGCGAGTCGGGAGCCAACAGCATGGATGGCTATTCCCCCGGAGTACAGCAGTGCATCGAGCAGGGGCGCCACATTATGGAGGGCGAGCAGCAGCAGCGTGCCGTCATGCGCGGCAAGAGGTTCGACACCATCGCTGTCCACGGCCTATACGACAAGCACGGCGCCTTCGCCAACCAGGGCAGCATCATCGAGTCGGCGTTCCTCTCCACCGCCCAGCACTTCGCTCTGCGCACCCTGCGCAGCCCGGCAGGTCTTGGACCGTCTGCAGATGATCTGGCGCGCCACCGACCTGACCGTGTACGGCCACATGGACGCGACTCGAACGGGATCGGACACTCGCCCGGTGTGGAACCTCGCCGATCTCCACGTCCGCAGTCCGGGCGTCGGGGGGTAACGCGTCATATGCAGCCTATGCACGGGGAGAACTGGGCATCACGACCGTGTCCCCTGCCGCAGCGCCCCCAGGCATGCATCCCCGCAGCACGGAGAGAGTGAGCCGATGACAACTACCGACGACCTGAGTTCGCAGCGCTTCTACCATGGCACACGGGCCGACCTGAAGCCAGGATACCTGATCGAACCCGGCGATCCCGCTGACGCCGCTGAGCAGGTTGGGATGACGACCTACGTCTACCTGACCCCTGATCTGGATGCGGCAATCTGGGGGGCGGAGCTGGCTGCCGGCGAAGGTCCGGGCAGAGTCTACATGGTGGAGCCGATCGGCCGGATAGAGGTCGACCCCCGACTGACGGAATCTCCGCCCCACCCGACGATGTCGTACCGTTCAAAGGAGCCGCTACGGGTCGTGGGTGAAGTCACGGAGTGGCGGCTCTACCACGGCACTCGGGCCGAGCTCGAGCCGGGGGACCTGGTCAAGCCGGGCCAGACCCCCAACTTTGGCAGGCGGGATAGGATGACGAGCTACGTCTACCTGACCCGGACCTTGGATGCAGCCACCTGGGGAGCGGAACTGGCTGCCGGCGAAGGTCCTGGCAGGATCTACATCGTGGAACCGACCGGCTCGATTGAGGATGACCCCAATCTGACGGACAAGAGGTTTCGGGGCAATCCGACGAAGTCGTTCCGCTCCCGGGAGCCGCTGCGGGTCACCGGTGAGGTCACGGATTGGCGGGGGCACGCCCCCGAATTGCTCGAGGCTATGAAGGACGGCCTTGAGCAGGCCGAGCGACGTGGTGTCGAGCCGATTGATGACTGAGTTCGGCTTTTGGCGCAAGCGATCGCCGATCCCGATCCCGCTGCCGCCAAGCGGGCGTTCGATGCGACGATGACCATGCGCAAGATCGACATAGCAACGATCGAGGCGGCACGTCGTGGCTGAGAGGCCGCGGGGTACTATGCTGAGCGGCGCGGTTGATGCCGAGCGTTGGACACTACAACAACACTATCGAGCTGAAGGCCGGAGGTCATCCGATGTCTGAGCATGTGACCCGGGAATTACTGAAAGCATTTCTAGAAGCGTTCAATCGCCATGATCTTGATTCCATCATGGACTACTTCGCAGAGGACTGCGTCTTCTACATGCCGCGGGGCTCGGCACCCCGAGGTGATCGGTACGTCGGGAAGCACGAGGTGCGGGCAGGATTGGCGAAGCGATTTCAGGGAATCCCGGATGTGCATTACGGTGCAGATCAGCACTGGGTGTGTGGTGATTTCGGGGTCTCCGAATGGACACTCACCGGCACATCTGCGTCGGGGCAGAAGATAGAAGTGAGGGGGGTCGACTTGCTTGAGTTCGTCCGGGGAAAGATCACCCGGAAGGACTCCTTCTGGAAGATCACTGAGTGATCGGCAAGGTAGATGAGAGCGCGCCGGCGGTGTCTCGGCCGTGAGCCGGCAACCAGCGGTTTGCAGGGCGACGGGTCCCGAGAGGCGGGCGTCCAAAGCCCGACTGTGGCCCACACGGACGTCCGATGTCGGGTCTTGAGCTGAAGGTTCCGCCCGACGTGGTCTGGGTGGTGGTTGCCGGCCTGATGTGGCTTGCCTCCCGGGTGACTGCGGGATTTGACGCCGCAGAATCGCTTCGTCGCCCGCTTGCGCTGATGCTGATGGCCGTCGGTACAGGCCTCATAGTCGCCGCCCGCGTCGCGCTGGACCGCGCAGGCACGACGTGGCACCCGACCGAACCCGGACGCACCACGGCACTTGTCACATCCGGGGCCTACCGTCTCAGTCGCAACCCGATGTACCTCGGAATGGAGATCGTGCTCTTGGGCTGGGCGGTGGCACTGGCGAGTCCGGCGGCGGCCCTTGTGTCGGTGCTCTTTGTCGCCTACATCGCCCGCTTCCAAATACGGCCGGAAGAGTTGGCCCTGTCGGTCTCGCTCGGCCAGGACTACCGCGACTACTCGAAGCGGGTGCGCCGCTGGGTTTGAAGGCGCGCGGCGCGGGGTTGTCCACGTGCAGGCTAACCTGGGTGACGAGCCTGTCGGTGTGCTCTACGGCGGCTTTTCGGCGACCGCAGATGCGTCGTGGTTGTTGGTCGCCGGCATGGCTCGTCGGGGGCACCCGGGTGCACAGGATGAGGACGCCGCTTCTGTTAGGCGAGACCCCTCCGGGGGGACAACCACTCAACAGATCACTATCGCGGAAGAAGGCCGGTAGGGGGAGTCATGACACAAGCGAATATCAACGGCTCAGGTACTCATGAGGACCCTTGGATCCTCACGACTCCCAGCGGATCGTCGGAGTACCACATGTATCGTGATGAGACGGCCGACCCGCCGGCGCTCGTGTGCGTTGTCGGGAAGACGGTCCTGGGCTATCGGCTGCGGGCCATCGAGGACCTCCATGCGATGCTCAAGGCGCATGGTGACTGGATGCCTCTCGGCAGTGCGGACGAGCAGAAGCCTGCCGCCGAAGGCACGGTGGAGGCGTGGGGTCGCTCACCCGAGAACCCGGTTGGCGGTTGGTACGGGCTCAAGAAGGGCCTGCGCGGGCGCTTCGGGATGTACATGCCCCCGTTGCTGGAAGCTCTTGGACTCGCCGAGGTAGAGCACAATGCGCGGAACAATCGGATGCGGGCGCTCTAGCGGGCTGCCGAAGAATGACGATTCGCCGTCAGGGCGTGATTGGCGTACGCACAGCAAGGATGCAAAGAGCGTGAAGAGCAGCGGTCGTCACGTGACTCATGACGCCGTAGTGTGCGGCACAGCGCGTTCTGACGGCCGGGACTTCGTTATTCAGCAGCTGCTAGGCACGCTGCCTGTAACACCGGGCCGCCGGCCTTGGGAGCGTCTCGTGCCGACGTCGGTCTCGCTCGGTGGGCTGGGTCTGGGGTCTCGAGAGGACTCCGCTGGTATTCGGGCCGAGGATTCTCGTAGACGTGCGCACGGCATCGTCGAGCGGCCGGTAGGTGCCCGATAGCGCGAGTTCCGCCACGTGTGACCCAAACAAGGACGGCCTCGAGGCGGTGGCGTGGCGTACTCCTCCTAGAATTTGCGACCTTCGCGAGCGGGGCCGGAAACGGAATCACCAGCGTGGCACTGCCCTGGCTGGTTCTTGAGCGTACCGGCAGCGCCGCGATGGCGGGGGTCGTGGCGGCGGCCACTGCGGTGCCGCTGGTCATGGTCGCTCTGTTTTCCGGAACGGTGGTCGACCTTGTCGGACGTCGGCGCACGGCTATCGTATCCGACCTGCTCTCCGCGTCGTCGGTGCTGCTGATCCCGCTGGTGGATGCCCTAGACGGCCTCACAGTCGGTGTTCTCGTCGTACTGGCTGTGCTGGGCGCGCTCTTCGATCCGGCCGGTGCCACAGCCCGAGAAGCCATGCTTCCGGAAGCGGCAGGGCAGGCCCGCTGGACCCTGGACAGAGCCAACGGCATCCACGAGACGGTCTTTGGGCTTGCCTACCTTGTCGGTCCGGGTATTGGAGGTCTGCTCATCGCGACTATGGGCGCGAGCAGGGCCTTGATTGGGACGGGCATGGCTTTCGTTCTCGCCGCCACGAGTATCGTGCCCTTGCGCGGCCTGCCGGGGGCCGGCCGGCCGCCGCATGATACGCGCCCGAGAGGTGTCTGGCACGGCACAACAGAGGGACTTCGCTTCGTGTTGCGCGAACCGCTTCTCTTGCCCCTCGCGGTTCTCGTAGCGCTCGTCGTAGCGCTCTATTACCCGATAGAAGGCGTGATACTCCCGGTCTACTTCACTAGCCGGGGAGCGCCGCAACAGCTGGGAACATTGCTCATGGTGATGAGTGCAGGGATCGTGGTCGGCACGCTGTCCTACGAAAAGCTGGTCCTTCGGGTGTCGCGGCGGATCGTGTTCGTAGTCTCGATGATGGGCGCGTCGATCGCGCTGGTCTGGATGGCGTTTCTCGCGGGCTTTACGCAGTTGCTCATAGCCGGCGCGCTGTCGGGCCTGTTCTGGGGACCCGTGGGACCGCTGCTCAATCATGCCATGCAGCTGCGAACGCCTCATCACCTGCGTGGAAGGGTTGTGGGAACCATCGAATCGGCCTCCCTGGCCGCCGGCCCCGCTGGGTTCGTCGCGGTCGGCTTTCTCACCGAGGCCGTCGGCGCGCGTGCGACGTTTCTCGGGCTTACCGTAGCCTTGTTTGTCGTTCTGTGCGCGATGGTCCCCGTGCGCGCATGGAAGCTGCTCGATGCGGAGCCCGTGCCGGGATCGCCGGCCGCGGACCATCCCTCAGCAACGGCATGAGGGGATTCGACGGCGAGCAATATCGTCCGCAGCGTCGACGAGACCGGTCGCGCGGTTCTGCTCATCGGTCGGGGTCGGGGTGCCGCGGTCGTTCAGGCCCTCTCGGACTGCACGAGAGGCCGGCGGCTGATCCGCGAAGCCTTACGAACCGGCCAATGGTCATCGTCCTCATGACATTGGCGACGCGACGCGTTTGACGGCTGAGCGCCGCGACCTATACACTCTGCGCATCATGGCGATTCCTGACTATCAGACCCTCATGCTGCCGTTCCTTCGTCTTCTTGGCGACGGGGTGGAGCATCGCGCCGGCCAAGCGGTTGAGGCACTCGCTGATGAGTTCGGCTTGTCCGCGGAAGAGCGACAGCAGCATCTCTCCAGCGGTCCGCAGACGGTGATGCGCAACCGAGTTGGATGGGTCTGCACCTACTTGAAGAAGGCTGAGATCATCGAGTCTCCTCGCCGCGGCGTCTTTCGGATTACTGAACGCGGCCGGTCGGTACTTGCGGCGAGTCCCGACCGTATCGACGTCAAGTACTTGGAACGCTTCCCCGAGTTCGTCGCGTTTCGCGAACTCCGGAACGAGCGGGCAAAAGACAAGCCGTCTGTGCAAGATGTTGCGCTGGAGACGACCCCTGAAGAGGCGCTTGACGCCGCCTACCAGCAACTTCGCGTCGATCTTGAGCTGGAGGTCTTGGAGCAGGTCAAAGCCGCTTCGCCGGCCTTCTTCGAGCGCCTGGTCGTGGAGCTTCTCGTCGGCATGGGGTACGGCGGTTCTCTTCGTGACGCGGGCCGGGCGGTCGGCAGGACCGGGGACGGCGGCATCGACGGCATCATCAAGGAAGATCGGCTCGGTCTCGACGCGATATACATCCAAGCCAAGAAGTGGGATTCCACCGTTGGAAGGCCGGAGATTCAGAAGTTCGCCGGAGCTCTGCAGGGCCATCGCGCCCGAAAGGGCGTCTTCTTGACCACCGCCTCGTTCTCTAGTGACGCGATCGACTTCGCATCGCGCATCGAAAGCAGGGTCGTGCTGATCGACGGACCTACACTCGTCAAGTACATGATTGATAACAACGTGGGTGTATCAGTGTCGCAAATATACGAAGTCAAGCGGATGGATACGGACTACTTCTCGGAGGAATGAGGCGGGCCAAGGTACTTCAGGGGAAAGGTCTCTATGCATAGTCAAGATGATCAGCAAGATAGGGCTCAAATCGTCTACTTCTCCCATGGCGGAGGGCCCTTGCCGATCCTCGGAGACCCGGGCCACAAGGCGATGGTGGACTTCATGCTTCAGCTTCCCTCTCGGTTGAAGAAGCCGGAAGCTATCCTCGTTGTCAGCGCCCATTGGGAAGAACGCAACGCGACGCTGTTGGGCGCACACACGCCTTCCATGTACTACGACTACTATGGCTTCCCGGATGCAGCCTATGAAATCACCTATCCGGCTCCTGGCAGCCCCACTCTGGCACGCAGGATCGCCGGATTGTTGCATAAGAACGACGTGCCGGCCCGGATCGACACTGAGCGGGGATTCGACCATGGGCTATTCATTCCGCTAAAACTGATGTACCCACAAGCTGATATTCCGTCGCTTCAACTTTCGCTCGTGCGTGGTCTTGACCCGGCAACGCACGTTGCTCTTGGAAGAGCCTTGCGTGAGTTGATGCACGAGAATATTCTGGTAGTCGGATCAGGGTTTTCGTTCCACAATATGACGGCATTCTTTCGAGGTAGGATGAATGCGCCAGATCCAGATAATGATGCGTTTCAAGACTGGCTGATAGAAGTGTGTACGGATCCGTCGGCCCAAGCCGACCGCGAACAACGTCTGATCGAGTGGCAGTGCGCACCGTCTGCGCGTTACTGCCATCCCCGCGAAGAGCACTTGTTGCCACTTCTCGTGTGTGCCGGTATGGCCAACAAGGAGGCCACACTGGTATTCGATGACTATATCTTTGGCAAACGCGGGGTCGCGTTCCTATGGTGAGGAAGAGTCCGGACAGTCGCGCGGGCGAGTTCCTGCCGTCGCCATATGTGGGCATCGTCGGCTCGTGCGAACGGGTTGGCGACGTCGTCGAAGCGCCGGCGATACTTCGACTGGGCCACGGAACTCGGACCGGTCCAGTGCATCAACCGGAGTAGTCTGAACGCCTCCGGCGCTCAAGCCGGCACACCCGACGCGTGAGGCGCGGCCGTGACTCCAGCCATCAAGGCACTTCAAAGACAGGGCATCAGTCACACCGTCCACCGATGCGAAGTGGGTGAGCGTGACGAACGCACCTACGGCGAAGCCGTGGCTGCAGCGATGGGTGCGGATCCGGCGACCGTCTTTAAGACGCTCGTCGCGCAGCTCACCGGTGGAGAGCTGGTCGTGGCGGTCGTTCCGGTGACCGGGGCCCTCGATCTCCGCGTCTTGGCCGCCGTAGCGGGGGCGAAGAGCGCTGCGATGGCGGCACCATCCGCCGCCGAAAAAGCAACTGGGTACGTCACCGGTGGGATCAGTCCGGTTGGCCAGCGCAAGAGGCTGCGCACGTTCGTGGACTCCTCCGCTCAACGTTACGAGACAGTGTACGTCAGCGCGGGCAGACGGGGCCTCCAGGTCGAGATCACACCGTACGACCTCGTGCTGGTCACGGGCGCGACCGTCGCGGACCTGGGCCGTTGACGCACGAGCTGATTTTTCGCACGTTGAAACACGTTGTGGCACTGGTCCTCGCGACAATCCTGCTCACAGGCTGCGGTCAGCCCGGCGTTCAGGAGTCCGTGCCTACCGGCGACGAGGAATTGGCGATCGCCTCCGCCGAGCACCGGAGCGGGATCCAGGTCACCGGAGCCGGAACCGTTGTACGTCTTCTCCCGGATGATGACGAGGAAGGCCGTCACCAGCGGTTCATCCTGGTTCTCTCATCGGGACAGACCCTCCTCGTCGCTCACAACATCGACGTTGCTCCGCGTATCGACTCGATACAACCGGGTGATTCGATCGAGTTCAGCGGCGTGTACGAGTGGAACGACCAGGGTGGCGTCGTTCACTGGATGCACCGCGACCCCAGGGGCGACCACCAGCCCGGCTGGTTGAAGCACGACGGACGGCTCTACCAGTGATGAAGGCGATAGCAGGCACGCGAGCGGCACAGACGCCGAGAGAGGAGTGTCGGTGGTGGCAGTCTTGGTGGCGTATGCGACGAAATACGGCTCCACGCGGGAGGTCGCAGAGGCGATAGCCGCGAGACTCCGCGAACGTGGCATCAAGATCGACGTTCGTGCCGCCGGGGACGTCGATTCGGTCGACGGTTACGACGCCGTCGTCTTCGGAGGCGCGCTCTACTACTTTCGGTTGAGACGAGAGGGCCGCCGGTTCCTCTCGCGCCACCGCAAGGCGTTGTCCGGGATGCCCGTGGCCGTCTTCGGCATGGGGCCGATCGGGGACACCGAGGAACAGTACGTGGACGCACGCAGGCACTTGGACAAGAGCCTCAACAAGAACGAGAGCATCGCTCCGGTCGCAGTGACCGTGTTCGGAGGCGCCTTCGATCCATCCGGACTGCGCTTTCCGGACGCAAACCCGGCGATGAAGAAGCTGCCGCCCAGCGATATTCGCGACTGGGAGGCAATCGAGGCTTGGGCGGACTCCCTGCCTGAGGCGTTTGGCCGGCGCCATGAGTGAGAAGACGGTCTCCGAGAAGGCGCGCATCAAGCCGGCAACGCGCGTCGAGTTCGAAGCACAGATGCCGGCGGCGGGCGCCACGGAAACACCCGAACACAACCGGCAGGCAGGTTGGCGAGATGGCGATGAGGTCGACGGCTAACTCCATCGATGAATACATAGCTGAGTTTCCCCCCGAGACCCAAAACGTGCTGGAAGAGGTGCGGGCACTCATCAAGACGGCGGCGCCCGACGCGACGGAGACGATCAGCTACGCGATCCCCACGTTCGATCTGAACGGACGTCACCTGGTGCACTTCGCAGGTTACGCGAAACACATAGGGTTCTATCCGGTGCCGAGCGGGATGGAGGCGTTCGAGGAGGAACTCAGGCCTTACAAGAAGGGGAAGGGCTCAGTGCGGTTCCCCCTCGACCGGCCTTTGCCCGCGGACCTGATCCGCCGGATCGTCGAGTTCAGGGTCGACGAGAATCTCGGCAGGCGGACCCACGCGGACGGTTCCTAGAAGGGCACCCCGGAATCCGGAAGGTGGAAGGGTCTCCTTCGGGGATGCGCCTCGTGGCGACTAGGAAATCTGCAGTCGGGGAGTCGGCTAAGTGACGATACTGTTTGATATCACCATCATCTTCGCCGTCTCGGTGGTAGCCGTCCTCATCTGCTATCGCCTCCGGATCCCCTCCTCTGCTGGTTTTCTGCTGGCGGGAGTACTTGCCGGCCCCGATGTACTCGGTCTCGTCCGCGGAGTGGAGGATATCGAGCACCTGGCCGAGATCGGTGTCGTCCTTCTCTTGTTCGTGATCGGACTCGAGTTCTCGTTGAGCAGCATCTACGACATGCGCAGGCAGTTCCTGACCGGCGGGACCGTGCAGATGTTCGGCACCGCGCTGGTTGTGGGCGCAGGCACGTACCTGATGGGATCGGACGTCGCGCAGAGTGCCTACCTCGGGTTCGTGGTGGCTCTGAGCAGTACCGCGATCGTGCTCAAGATGCTCCAGGAACGTGCCGAACTCGACAGTCCTCACGGTCGCATGGTGCTCGGTACGCTCATCTATCAAGACATCGCGGTGGTGCCGTTGATGTTGGCGGCACCGCTCTTGGCCGGCGACTCGGCCGCCTCCGGTTCGCCGTCGGTGCTCGTGCTCCTCGCGAGGGTGGTGGGCGTCGCCGCGGTGGCATTCGTCGCGTACCGCTGGGCGGTGCCCTGGCTCCTGTTCCAGATCGCCCGCACCAGGAATCGAGAAGCGTTTCTGCTGGGCGTCCTGACCATCTGTGCCGGCATCGCCCTACTCACCCAGCAGGCGGGGCTATCGCTGGCCCTCGGCGCGTTTCTCGCCGGTCTGATCATCTCGGAGTCGGAGTACTCGCACCAGGCGGTCGGCGTGATCCTGCCGTTTCGGGATGCCTTCATGAGTCTGTTCTTCGTCTCTATCGGTATGCTGCTCGATGTCGACTTCCTGCTCTCTCAACCCGCGCGGCTGGCGGCACTGACGCTTGGGATCCTGCTCATCAAACCGGTGGTCGGCGCCGTTGCGGCCCTCGCCGTGGGACTTCCCGTGCGCAACGCCGTGCTCGCCGGCATGTCTCTCGGCCAGATCGGGGAGTTCTCTCTCGTGGCGATGACCGCGGCGGTCACCGCCGGACTCCTGGGCGACGATATGTTCCAGACGGTCCTCGACACTGCTGTGCTCAGCATGCTCCTCGCTCCGGCGATGTTCGCAGTCGCGCCTCGGGTTGCGCAGACGCTCCAAAACACCTCGCCCGCCTCCCGCTTCGGTCGGGGCAGTGGATCCGCCCGGCTCACGGTGGAACATCCATATGAGGAACACATCATCATCGTGGGCTTCGGCGTGACCGGCCGCAACCTGGCCCGGGCCGCCCGCACGGCCGGCATACCCTATGCCGTCATCGAGATCAACGCCGAGGTCGTGCGCGATGAGTTGCAGAAGGGGGAGGCCATCCACTACGGCGACGCGACGTACGAGGCGATCCTGCACCATGTCGAGGTTGAGAAGGCGCGTGCGATCGTCGTGGTGATCAACGACCCGGCCGCCGCCCGCCGCATCGTCGAATTGGCGCGCAGGCTGGCCCCGCGTGCGCTCATCGTAGTACGCAGTCGCTACCTCAAAGAGATGGAGGCGCTGTACAGCCTCGGTGCCGACGAGGTGATCGCAGACGAACTCGAGATCTCGAAAGAAGTGTTGTCCAGCGTTCTCGCCCGCTTCCAGGAGCCCGGGCCGGTAGGCTGATGCTTGGCGGTACAATCACGAGGCGGACGTCATCAGGGCGGGGGAAGGTAACAGAATGGAGAGTTCAGAACAGATCTACCGGAAACTTCAGCAGCATCTAGACCGGCAGGCCGTCGGGTATCCCGCGAGCAGGTCGGGGGCCGAGATACGCATTCTCAAGAGATTCTTCAGCCCTGAAGAGGCGCAACTTGCCCTGCATCTCACCTACAAACCCACCTCGATCGAGCGCATCCATGGGTCGATCAAGGGGAGTCGGATGGCGTTCAGCACCATGGAGAGCATGCTCGATGGTATGGCGATGAACGGGGTCATCGGGCTCGTCGAGAAGGAGGGTGCGCGGCATTTCTTCACGACGCCGTTCGTCGTCGGCATGTACGAGGGTCAGCTGAAGAAGCTCACTCCAGAGTTCCTTGATGACGTCGCCGAGTACACGTCGGACAGAGCCTTCGGGCTCGCCTTGCTGAGCACAGAAGTGTCGCAGATGCGGACCATACCCGTGGAGAAGAGCCTGTCGTTCGAGCAGCAGGTCACCACCTACGACCACCTTACCGGCATCATCGCGGGCTCGGATGGGCCCTTTGCCGTCCTGGAATGCATATGCAGGAAGTCGGCAGCGATGAAGGGGCATCCCTGCAGCAAGACCGCCCGTCGGGAAACGTGTATGGCGCTCGGCGACATGGCGAGGGTCGTCATTCGAAATGAGAGCGGGAGGGCTATAGACAAGGAGGATGCCCTCGAGATCGCCCGGATGAGCGAGGCCGAGGGGTTGGTCCTGCAGCCGTCGAACACCAGGAAGGTCGACTTCGTCTGCGCATGCTGTGGGTGCTGCTGCGGGATGCTGAGCATGCAGAAGAAGCTGCCCAAACCGGTTGAATTCTGGGCAACCAACTTCTATGCGTCGGTTGACGCCGGGGCCTGCACCGGATGCGAGACCTGTGTCGAGAGGTGCCAGGTGAATGCCGTGACCATCGACGACCGTCTGGATGTCTCACGGGTCAACCTCGACCGGTGTATCGGTTGCGGCAATTGTGTCACCACCTGTCCTACCGGAGCTATGACGCTCGTGAGGAAGGATGCAGAAGTCGTCCCACCCGAAGATGCGGAGGACTTGTATGAGACCATCATGGCCAAGAAGAAGGGGAAGCTCGGAAAGCTCAAGCTGGCGGCACGGTATGCGCTCAAGAAATGAGAGATCTACCTCACCGACATCCGGAGGGCGGATCCGGCGAAGTGGAAGACCGTGATCAGACAGTCGATGCGGACCGAAGGGCGTGACGTGCAGGCTCAGCCGGGGTTCGAGCCGTGGTGGGCGGCGTGCACCGTGTGGGGGGTTGTGAACGCCGTTAGGTCGCGTTCGCCCGTGAAGGGGCCGGTTGGCTGTACTGGGTTGGTCCGATACTGTTCCTCGCGTTTGTAGCCTTCATGCTCGTGGTGGACTACACGTGGTCTGTCGAGTTCCGCTCGCCCATGCGGTACGAGATCCTCGCGCCATATCTTGGTCTCTTCTTCGGTGCGATCCTCTTCATGGGCCTGCCCATGTTCCGCTTGAACCGGCAGTTGTGGATCGTCACGGTAGCTACAACGGTCCTGTTGCTGGGTGCGATGGGCGTGGCGATGCGCAAAGGTGTTGCGTGAGACATGGACACGGCCATCGCGGGCACCGAGCGCATCGCATCAGGCCCGCCCAGGGACGTCGGCGTGGCCGCGCCGCCTTCGGGGCGGCGTAAACGACGGCGGATCCGGGTACCGCCTTCCAGATATCGACGCAGGGAGGTCTCATGTCCACTCGCATAGACATCGGCCCGCAGGGCTTCCTCTATCCCATGCCCGTGACACTCGTGGGAGCGGATCTGCCGAGCGGGCCCAACTTCATGACTGTTGCGTGGATCAATCGAGTGGAGTCCAAGCCGCCGCTCATTGCCGCCGGCTTGAACAAGAACCACGCTACCAACGCCGGCATCCGCGAGCACGGACAGTTCAGCGTCAACATCCCCAGTATCGACATGGTGGCCGTGACGGACTGGTGCGGTATCAACTCCAGCGGAAGAGGGGCGGACAAGACTGGGCTCTTCGAGGTCGTCCGTGGCTCTCTCGAGCACGCGCCGATGATCGCCGCGTGCCCCGTCTGCCTTGAGTGCCGCGTTACGCAGGTGGTCGACCTGGGGAGCCACGAACTCTTCGTTGCTGAAGTCCTCGCGACGTGGACCGAGGAACGCTTTCTCGATGAGCACGGGAGACCCGACATCACCAAGATGCGTCCTTTCACGCTCACGATGCCGGACAACAGGTATTGGGCAGTGGGCGAATACGTGGGAAAAGCGTGGGGGATCGGGAAGACGATTGACCCGGGCGGCATGGGCTGAGCCGGGGTGAACAGTGATCCGCCGACATGGAACGCCGGCCGCAGGATTCCTCCTCGCGCTCTGGCTCCTCGTCTTGGCCGGATGTTCACCGGACAGCGTGCCACCCGACGGGAGCCCGCTCGAGGGAACCAAGTGGAGACTCACTGAGTGGACGCTGAGTTCGCTGAATCCAGCCGACTTCACAATCACCACGCAGTTCACCGATGGGCAGATCTCCGGCAACAGTGCGGTCAACAGCTACACCGGTCCCTGCCAGGTCGGCCCGGACGACGCCTTCTCAGTGGGGCAGCTTGCAGTCACGGAGATGGCGGGTCCGGAACCGGCGATGCGCGCCGAGGGCGCATACCTGACGCTGCTCGGCCAGGCCACGTCGTACCAGCGGGTCGACGGAAGGCTGACGCTCTACGATCGGGGCGGAAACGAGTCACTGCTTTTCGAGGCCGCGGCCGACGGGGCATGAGTAGCACAACGACTTCTGTGTTCATGGCCGCGAGATCTACTGGTTGTGTCGCACGCGGACGACCGATTCCGGGTTCTCGGGAGCGCTCCTCGAAAAGGCGGTCGGCATGCCCGCGACGGTGCGTAACGCGACCACCGTGCGAAGAATCGCGGCGCTGCTCGCGGCTGAACCGAACAAACCATGGGACGGGTAGGCCGTTCCCTTCCGTTGCCGTCGCGGTCGATTCCTTCTAGCGACCCGGCCGCAGGGTCCCCGTCGCTTTTACCAGGGTAGTATTTATCTCCCAGTTTAACCAGGGTAGAATACCCCTGCCGATTCGTCGAGTCGAGGAGACATCCATGGACGCCACACGGTCTCAATCATGCACGGCCTTCGCCGGCAGCGAGCGCATAGCATCGGGTCCGCCCGGGGATGTCGCCGGGCGGTGCAAAGTGCTCATCGACGAGGGCGACGCACGCACGTTGCTGGTCTTCGATGACGCAACCGCCGAACCCGTGGAGATCGACTTCAGGGGTAGCCTCCAGGACGTTCTGCGGCGTCTCGCCGGCGACAGCACCGCCGCCGTCGGTGCGGGGGATATCGAAGCGAATCCTGAACCGCCTCGTGGTCCGGGGCGCCCAAAACTGGGGGTGGTGGGCCGCGAGGTAACCCTGCTGCCTCGGCACTGGGAGTGGCTCAATGCTCAGCCGGGTGGCGCTTCGGTCGCCCTCCGCAAACTAGTCCAACTGGCACAGCGGACGAACGAAGCCAAGGACGGCGTGCGGCGATCGCAGGAAGCCGCCTTCAGGTTCATGTCTGCCATCGCCGGCAACGAGCCCGGCTTCGAGGAAGCTACCCGCGCCTTGTTCGCGGGCGCCCGGGGGCGCTTCGAGGAACACACCGCGTCGTGGCCCGCCGACGTAGGTGACTACGCGAGGGCCCTCGCGGCAGATGCCTTTTTCGTCGGAGCGGCCTAGGCGGCGGCGGATACGGGTACCGCCTTCCAGATATCGACGCAGGGAGGTCTCATGTCCACTCGCATAGACATCGGCCCGCAGGGCTTCCTCTATCCCATGCCCGTGACACTCGTAGGAGCGGATCTGCCGAGCGGGCCCAACTTCATGACTGTTGCGTGGATCAATCGAGTGGAGTCCAAGCCGCCGCTTATTGCCGCCGGCTTGAACAAGAACCACGCCACCAACGCCGGCATCCGCGAGCACGGACGCTGAGCCGGGGCCCTCGACCGTCGCCGCGAGGAGCGGGAACGTACGGTGTAAGGTTGTGAGGGATGATCGTCTATCTTGACGCCAGTGCCCTGGTGAAGCTCTTCGTGGGTGCTCGGGCTCAGAAGGCGTTCTGGCGTGGGCCGCTGAAGCGACGAATGGAAGGGGGAATCATGAGTACGTACGTATTGGTTCACGGAGCGTGGCACGGAAGTTGGTGCTGGGACAAAGTCGTTCCACTCCTGGAGCGAGAGGGTCACAACGCAATCACTCCCGACTTGCCGGGTCACGGCGGCGACCGGACCCCCATCGGGGAAGTGACTTTGCAGGCCTACGCCGACCGGGTCTGCGGGGTCCTCGACGCTCAGTCTGAGCCTGTCATCTTGGTGGGGCATAGTATGGGCGGCGTCGTCATCACCCAAGCCGCCGAGTACCGCCCTGAGAAGATCGACACGCTGGTCTATCTGACCGCATTCTTGCCGCGGGATGGTGAGGCGTTGCTGCAGATCGCGGAACAAGACACAGAAGCTCTCGTCTTGCGCAACCTGATCATGAGTGAGGATCAGACCTACGCCACGGTCAGGACGGAGGCGGCCAGAGATATGTTCTACGGCGATTGTAGCGACGAAGATGTGGCCGGGGCGATCTCGCATCTCTGTCCCCAGGCGGCTGCGCCGCTGGCCACTCCCGTGAGTACGAGCGCGGAAAGGTTCGGCGGCGTGCGTCGGCTTTACATCTCGTGTCTGCAAGACCATGCGATCACGCCGGCGTGTCAGAGGCAGATGTACACGGCTTCCCCCTGTGAACGGGTCATCACCATGGACACCAGCCACTCAGCGTTCCTGTCGGCTCCGGCGGAGCTATCGCGGCATCTCCTGGCGATAGGCCCACGCTGAGAAGGATCGTGGCAGCGAAAGCCAGGTACGAAAAGCTGTTCGAGCCGGGCCGCATCGGATCGGTGCGGACGAAGAATCGACTGATCAAGACCGGATCGCATCCGGGGTTCTTTCCCTACGAGCACGGCTACATCCCGCAGGCGGTCAAGGACTACTATGGCGCCATGGCCCGAGGTGGCGTGGGCCTCATCGTGGTGGGAGCCGCCGAGCTCGACTACCCCATCGGCACGGTGCCCGGCATGGGATACCGCATCGATGACGACGCGTACATCGCGGGTCTCTCCGATGTGACCCAGGCCATTCACACTCACGACTGCCGGGCGTTCATCCAGGTGTTCCACATGGGGCCCATGCATCCGGAGATCGTGTCGGGACACCGGCCCGTGGCCGCTTCGTCACTCGCGCAGAGCGATTGCCCCAGACCCCAGTTCTCGGTCGCACGAGAACTGACCATTCTCGAGATCGAGGACGCGGTGCGGAAGTTCGTGGCGGCGGCGGTGCGGGCGCAGAAGGCCGGCTTCGAAGGCGTCGAAGTGAACGCGGCCTGCAATCATCTGCTGAACAGCTTCCTGTCGCGCGCGTGGAACAGGCGCACCGATGCCTACGGGTGTGGCAGCTTTGTCGACCGGGCGCGGATCGTGGTGGAGATCATCCGGGGTATCAAGGAGTCCTGCGGCCGCGATTTCGCGGTGATCGCGCTGTGCAACGGAGCCGAACCGGGCTTGTCGGAGGGGATCACCCTGAACGAGTGCAGGGAGTTCGCCGACGGTTCCCGGGTAAGTCGCGCATTCTAGCAGGAGGAAGAAGTCTCGCGTCGAAACTCCCGGCAAGGAGACGTGGAGGCGCTGGTCGGAAGGGTCATGCAAGAGTCTAGCAAACACGTGTAGGAGGTCGTGATGGACGACAAATGGGGCGGTTGGGCTGCGGCCGGTGGACTTCTTATGATAATGGTCGGCGCTTTCAGGGCGATCACCGGCTTCATCGGGCTCTTCAATGACGAATGGGTCGTGCGCGGTTTCAACGGCTATTTTTTCGTGGATATCAGTGCTCTCTCCTGGTGGATGCTCATCCTCGGGATCGTGCTCGCGCTCGCCGGGCTCGCCGTGCTGGCGGGGCAGACCTGGGGCGCGTCATAGGCATCATCTTCGTCGGCGTGGCCATGGTCTCAGAGTTGCTCTGGATCCCGGTCTATCCGTTATGGTCGATCCTCATGATCGCTCTTTACGTCTTCATCATGTACGGCCTGATCGTGGCCAAACCGGTCACAGACTGACGCAGTTCGTCGCAGGATCGGGTATACCGAGGTCCGGCGTCCCCCCAGGCGCCGGACCTATAGTCCTCCCACTCCAGTCCGTGTTCGCCTTCTGAGGAGCCGCCCGCTTCTCAGAAGGCGTCATTTTTGCCGGCGCGGCCGGCTTCCCCGCTCGACCCCGCCCGGGCTACAATAGGGGCCGACCCGACCCAAGGAGTGAGGATGCGATACAACCTGGCTGTGATCCCCGGTGACGGCACCGGTCCTGAAGTAGTGAACGAGGGACTCAAGGTGCTCAAGGCAGCGGCCTCGCGGGCCGGCTTCGGCTACGACCTCAACAGCTACGATTTCGGTGCGGAGCGCTATCTGCGCACCGGGGAAACCCTTCCCGACTCGGCCGTCGACGAGTTGCGCGGCTACGACGCCACCTTCCTGGGAGCGGTGGGCCACCCGGACGTCAAGCCCGGCATCCTCGAGCAGGGCATCCTGCTGAAGGCACGGTTCGCTCTCGACCTGTATATCAATCTGCGACCGGTCAAGCTGTACCCGGGCGTGGAGACGCCTCTGAAAGACAAGGGTCCGGCCGACATCGATTTCGTGGTGGTGCGCGAGAACACCGAAGGTCTCTACACTGCGACCGGGGGATTTCTCAAGAAGGGGACGCCCGATGAGGTCGCCGTGCAGGAGAGCGTCAACACTCGCAAGGGCGCAGAGCGCTGCATCCGCTACGCCTACGAGTACGCCTCGCGGCCCGACCGTCACGCCAAGTTGACCCTCTGCGGCAAGACCAACGTGCTCACCTACGCCTGGGATCTGTGGTCGCGGGCCTTCAACGAGGTCGGTGAAGCCGACTATCCGAACATCACCCGCGACTACTCGCACGTGGACGCTATCGTCATGTGGTTCGTGAAGAACCCGGAGTGGTTCGACGTGATCGTGACTGACAACATGTTCGGGGATATCATCACCGACCTGGCCGCCATGATCCAGGGTGGGCTGGGGATCGCCGCCGGCGGCAACATCAACCCCGAAGGCACGGCCATGTTCGAGCCCATGGGGGGGTCGGCGCCCAAGTATGCCGGCCGGAACGTCATCAATCCGCTGGCCGCGATCTCGTCCATGCAGATGATGCTCGACCACCTGGGCCAGAAGGACGCCGCCCGTTGGGTGGAAGCCGGCATCATCCACGCGATCGGGCAGTTGGAGTCCTTGGCTGCCGGCAAGATGGGCATGAGCACCAGCGATGTGGGCGATCTGGTGGCGCGTCACGTGGCCGAAGGCGCCGTTACGGAAGAATCCGGCTGGTAGTCGGCGCACATGGTACAGCTCCGGGACATTGTCCTCTACGACACCACGCTGCGCGACGGCATGCAGCGCGAAGGCATGAGCGTGTCGGTTGACGAGAAGATCCGGATCGCCAAGCGGGTGGCGTCGTTGGGTATCCATATCATCGAGGCCGGGTTCCCCGGATCGAACCCGAAGGACGCCGAGTTGTTCCGGCGGATGGAGCCGTTGGACCTGGGCGAGGCGCGCGTGAGCGCGTTCGGCATGACGCGGAGCCGAGGCGTGGCCGCTGAAGCCGACCCTGTGCTGCGGATCCTGGCCGAGAGCTGGGCGCCGGTGGCCTGCATCGTGGGGAAGACCTGGGACCTGCATGTCGAGAAGGTGCTCAAAGTCGATCGGGCCGAGAACCTGCGCATGATCGCGGAGTCGGTGGCGTACTTGTGTGCCCACGGCAAGGACGTGGTCTACGACGCCGAGCACTTCTTCGACGCCTACTCTTCTCACCCCGCGTACGCCCTGGAGTGCGTGCGGGCGGCGGCGGAGGCCGGAGCGGGAACGGTGGTGCTCTGCGACACCAACGGCGCGACGCTTCCGCCACTGCTGGGGGAGATCGTGGCCGCCGTGGTGGCCGACGTGGGCGCACGGTGCCGGGTGGGCATCCATACCCACAACGATTCCGGGTGCGCCGTCGCGAACACCTTGGTGGCGGTCGACCGAGGGGCCGTGCACGTGCAGGGAACCGTCAACGGCTATGGAGAACGTTGCGGCAACGCCGATCTGTGTGTCGTCGTCCCCTCCATGAAGCTCAAGATGGGCCTGGACTGCATCTCCGACGCGAACCTGGTCCGGCTCACCGATGCCTCCCACTATGTGGCCGAACTCTGTAACGTATCGCCCGATCCACACCAGCCGTATGTGGGCCGGAACGCCTTTGCGCACAAGGGTGGATTGCATGTAGCAGGCGTGGCCGTCGACCCGCGCACGTTCGAGCACGTTGTGCCGGAGCGCGTGGGGAACATCCCGCACATCCTCGTGTCGGAGCTGTCCGGCAAAGGGACCATACGCCAGAGAGTGGAGGAGCTGGGGTATACACCCGAAGCGGAAGGCGAACTTGCCGCGCGGGTGTTGAGGCGCCTCAAGCAGAAGGAGCACGAGGGCTACCACTACGAAGCGGCCGATGCTTCCTTCGAACTGTTGGTCCTGGACGAGTTGGGGCGACCGGCGGAGTTCTTCCGCCTGGAGAGTTTTCGCATTATCGTAGAGAAACGGGCCGACGGAGCGGTCATGACCGAGGCCACCATCAAGGTCCACGTCAACGGGGACCGCATCATCCAGACGGCCGAGGGGAACGGACCGGTGAACGCGATCGACAAGGCCCTCCGCCTGGCGATCGAGCGGAAGTTCCCTCACCTCAAGGACATCCACCTGACCAACTACAAGGTGCGCATCTTGAACGAGGATCAGGGAACGGGGGCCGTCACCCGGGTGCTCATCGACTCGTCCGACGGACAGGACTCGTGGGGCAGTGTGGGCGTGAGCGACAACCTGGTCGAGGCCTCCTGGCAGGCCCTGGTTGATTCCCTCACGTACGGACTCCTGCGCGCGGTGGAAGCGCGTGAGGAGGACTAGGAAGTCTTCTCACGCTCGCCCATAGCGCCCTGACGGCACAGCGTCACTCTCCAACAGCCCGGAAGAGGCGATCCGTCCCGTGCGAGGGTTGACGACAACCCAGAGTCAGAGTATGCTACCCTACAGTCTTAGGGATACCTAACGGACCGCGCTCAGGCGGTGCCGACAAGGAGGGGCAGATGACGCTACTCGAGGCGCGTAAGGGGAGCCGGATACGTATCCTGGAGATCCCCGATGATCGTGCCCGGGCGCAGTGCATCCGCTTCGGCATAGGCGAGGGTGCGGTCGTCGATTGGGCCGAGCCGCTCAGGGTGGGCCCGGTATTGGTTCGACAGGCCAACCAGGAGATCTGTCTGGGCCGTAACCTTGCCGCCCGCATCGTCGTCGAGGAGGCCGCCCCCAGTGCCGAGTGCGGACCTGATGTTCGCGGCCGGGGGGCATGAGGGCGGAAATCCACGCACGGTCGGCCCCCGCCGCAGGCACGAAGGAGCCATGCGCGGCCGGCGATAGACCGGAGTACGACCTGGGTCATGCGGCGTGCCACGGCAGCCGTGCCGTTCAGGCACCGGAGGATGCCCGCAGGATCGTCTTGGTAGGCAATCCCAACGTCGGCAAGTCTCTTTTTTTCAACGCGTTCACCGGTCTCTATGTGGACGTCTCCAACTATCCCGGAACCACGGTGGCGATCTCGAGCGGGCGCATGGGTGACGACGTCGTCCTCGATACACCGGGCATCTATGGGGTCTCATCGTTCAACGATGAAGAGATCGTGGCCCGCGATATCGTCGTCGACGCCGACGTTGTGCTCAACGTGGTCGACGCCGCCCACTTGGAGCGCGACCTCTTCTTGACGTTGCAGTTGGTCGACATGGGGCTTCCGTTGGTGGTCGCCCTCAACATGGTCGACGAAGCCGAGGCGCGCGGCATGCGCGTCGACGCCGCGGAACTCTCGAGGTCGTTGGGGGTGCCCGTCGTACCCACGGTGGCGACCAGTCGAAAAGGATTCCTCGAAGCTCAGTCCGCCATGGCCGAGGCTCGGGTGGGGACCTCCGACCCGGTTCTGCAGGAGCGCATCGTGGGGCTGCTCGACCGGGTGCGCACGCCCGGCGAGGCCTTGCTGGTTCTCGAAGATGATCCCTTCATCGCCGAGCGCAATGGGGTCGAGCCGCAGGGACTGCGCGACGAGATCTACCTTGGCCGTCGCCGGCGTGTGAACGCCGTCGTGGCACGGGTGGTGATGCACACCGGTGAGGGTCTCGATCTACGCACTCGGCTGGGGCATGCGCTGCTGCGTCCGCTCACCGGGATTCCCGCTTTGCTAGTCCTGCTCTTCATTATGTACGAGATCATCGGGGTGTTCGTGGCGCAGACGGTGGTCGGGTTCACCGAAGGCACGATCATGCAGGGTTACGTGGAACCTCTCATCCGGCAGGTGGTGGGTGCCGTGGTGGGAACCACGGGCGTGCTGTATCAGTTGCTTGCGGGAGACTTCGGCGTGCTCACCCTGACCGTCACCTACATCTTCGGTTTGCTCCTACCGTTGGTGATCGGCTTCTATCTCATGATGTCTTTGCTGGAGGACTCCGGCTACCTGCCCCGCATCGCCGCCTTGAGCGATCGGATGATGACCGTCGTCGGCCTGAACGGCCGGGCGATCATCCCGATGATCCTGGGGTTCGGCTGCATAACCATGGCCACCATCACCACGCGGATACTGGGCAACGAGCGCGAACGTAGGATCGCCACCGCGTTGATGGCGTTCGCCATCCCGTGTTCGGCGCAACTGGGGGTCATCACCGGACTGCTGGCGGGTGCGGGCGGTCTCTCGTTGACGGTCGCGTATGCGGTCATCATGGTGGTGATCTTCGGAGTGCTCGGCGTGCTTATGGCCCGCTTCGTTCCCGGGGAATCCACCGACCTGCTCATCGATCTGCCCCCCCTCCGCGTGCCCCAGCCGATGAACGTCTTGACCAAGACCTATCGCAAGACGGTCATGTTCATGCGGGAGGTGGGTCTGTACTTCGTGGTGGGTTCGCTGCTGCTGGGGATACTGCAGGTGACCGGACTCCTGGTGTCGGCACAGGCATGGCTGGCTCCCCTCACGGAAGAGTGGCTGCTGCTGCCGCGTGAGACGGCCACCGCGTTCATAATGGGCTTCGTGCGCCGTGACTTCGGCGCTGCGGGTCTCTACAGTCTGGGCCTCTCCGGGGCCGACGTGTTGGTGGCGCTGGTCACCATCACCCTCTTCGTGCCCTGCATCGCGTCGGTGCTGGTGATCACGAAGGAGCGCGGCAAGAGCTTCGCCGCTTTCGTGTGGGTGGGGAGTGTCGTGCTCGCGTTCCTGTTCGGCGGTGTCCTGGCCCACTTCGCCGAGAGGTTGACGTGAAGTCCTGTATCATCTGTCCTCGCTGTGGAGCGCATATCGACACACCGGTGCTGCTGTGCCCCCGCTGCCGCGAGCCGCTCCCTCTGGGCTGCGACGGCAACTGCAAAGAGTGCGCCACCAAGGATCCGTTTCGCCGTCAGGGCGCGCAAGGACCGGTGATTCCTACGAACAAAGCCGGCTCGTGAGACTCGCGCGTATCCTCTTCGATGGACGTGTTCGAGAGGCCGTGGTCGCGGACGACGGCTACCTCCTTCGCCACGGGGAAGACGCCGGAACGGCGGTCGCCTTCGGGTCGGTTCGCCTTCTGCCCCCGGCCGAACCCACGAAGATCATCGGGGTCGGTTGGAACTTTCCCGAGCACATCAGCGAGATGGTCGCCCGCCTGCCCGAGCGCACCTTCCCCGAGACTGCGGCGGAGCCCATCATCTTCTACAAGCCGCTCTCGAGCCTGGTGGCCCACCAGGAACCCATCGTGTACCCGGGTGACGCCACCAGGGTGGAGCACGAGGGAGAGCTGGTGGTGGTCATGAACGCCCCCACCCGGCGGGTCGACGCGGCCACGGCGCGCGATCGCATCCGCGGCTGGACCTGCGGCAACGACGTCACCGAACGGGACATGCAGCGCCGGGACAAGCAGTGGTGGCGGGCAAAGGGGTACGACACGTTCGCGGCGGTGGGGCCCTATCTGGAGACCGAGACCCCCGATACCCTCGCCCGCATCATCACCCGAGTGAACGGGCAGGTGCGGCAGGAAGGCAGGGTGCGGGATATGCTGCGCGACCCGTTCGAGATCATCGCCTACGTGAGTCGGGCCGTCACGCTCCTGCCCGGCGATATGATCATGCTGGGTACGCCCCCCGGAGTGGGTCCGCTCGTGCCGGGGGACACGGTGGAAGTCGAGGTGGACGGAATCGGCTGCCTGAGCAATCCCGTGGTCGCCGAGTAGCCGGAAACGGGAACTCCCGTGTCCGGCCCAACGGTCGTCCCCAAGATTCTGGTCGCTCTGAGCGGACTTTTTCCTCTCAGGGCTCACAGATCGCTTGAGGGTCGTGGGGCCTTCCGGTAGAATCACATGACCCGTACGACCCACGCGAGAGGACTCGTGTCTTTTTTGGCTTCGAGCGAACCACAGGTACGTGCTCTTGCGGCGGCGGGATTCTGCCACCTGCATGTCCACACCGATTATTCGGCGCTCGACGGGGCGTGCAAGATCGACGACCTCGTGCGCAAGTGCGTGGAGTACGGCATGCCGGCCGTGGCCGTGACCGACCACGGGGTGCTGTGCGGCGCGGTGCAGCTCTACCAGAAGGCCACGAAGGCGGGGATCAAGCCGATCATCGGCCTTGAGGCCTACGTGGTGGCCGATCGGTTCACCAAGGATGCCCAGTCGGAGGAGAAGTGGCATCTCACACTCCTGGCGCGCAACAACGACGGCTACCGCAACCTGCTCAAGGTGGGCAGCCTGGCGTTTCTCGAGGGCTATTACACCAAGCCCCGTGTCGACTATGCCCTCCTGCGCGAGCATGCCGAAGGGCTCATCTGCCTCTCAGGTTGTCCCACGGGGCGGCTCTCCAAGTCGCTCGAGCAGGGTCGTTTTGCCGACGCCGAGCAGGAGATCGAGCGCCTGATCTCGATATTCGGACGGGAGAACGTCTACATCGAGATCCAGGAGACCGGTATCGCCGATCTGGCCGAGGTGCCCGCCCGTCTGGCCGACCTGGCCGAGCGTGTCGACCTTCCGCTGGTAGCCACCAACGACGTACACTACCTCGACGCCGACGATGCCGGTGCCCATGACGTGCTGCTGTGCATCCAGACCGGTTCTCGCCTTGACGAAAAGAAACGCCTGCGCTTCACCACCCAAGAGTTCTTCTTCAAGACCGAAGCCCAGATGCGGGAGTCGTTCAGCCGCTATCCTCAGGCGGTTTCGAACACGGTCGAAGTAGCCGAACGGTGCAACGTCACCATGGAGTTCGGCGAGCTTCACCTGCCTCGGTTCGAGGTGCCCGAGGGGTACACCGAGTCGTCGTTCCTCCGGGAACGGTGTGACGAAGGGCTGCTGCGTCGCTACGGTACCGACGTGGGCCCGGAGGTGCGGGAGCGGCTGGAGATGGAGCTGGCCGTCATCGAGAGCATGGGTTTCCCGCCCTACTTCCTCATCGTCTGGGACTTCGTCCACTATGCCAAGAGCAACGGCATCCCGGTGGGTCCGGGGCGGGGGTCCGCCGCGGGCTCTATCGTGTCGTATCTGCTGGGCATCACCGACCTGGATCCGCTGGCCTACGATCTGCTGTTCGAGCGCTTCCTCAACCCGGACCGCATCAGCATGCCCGACATCGACATCGACTTCTCGGTGGAGGGCCGCGAACGGGTGATCGACTACGTGGCCCAGAAGTACGGGCGCGACAGGGTGGCCCAGATCGCCACGTTCGGCACCATCAAGGTGCGACAGGCGATACGCGACGCCGCCCGGGTCATGAATGTTCCCTACAGCACGGCCGACCGCATCGCCAAGCTCGTGCCCGAGGGCCCGAAGGTGACCCTCGAAGACTGCATGAAGGAACACCAGGATCTGCGTTCGGCCTACGACACCGATGAAGAGGTGCAGCGGGTGGTCGATATGGCCCGGCCTCTGGAAGGGCTGATACGCCAGGACTCCATCCACGCCGCCGGCGTGGTCATCTCCGACCGACCGCTCACCGACTATGTGCCCCTGATGCAGAAGGGCGACGCCGAGGTGGTCACGCAGGTCTCGATGACCGATGTCGAGAAGCTCGGTCTGCTCAAGATGGACTTCTTGGGCCTGCGCAACCTCGATGTCATCGCCGGTGCGGTCAAGATCATCCGGGCGGGCGGCCATGAAGCGTTCGACCTCGAGAAGGTGCCCCTCGATGACGCCCGAACCTATGAGATGCTCGCTCGTGGCGATTCGGTAGGCGTGTTTCAGTTCGAGTCCAGCGGCATGCGCGAAGCCATGCGCGACGTGGCGCCCACCGTCTTTGAGGACCTTATCGCCCTGGTGGCACTTTATCGCCCCGGGCCCATGGAGTACATCCCTCTCTATGCGCGCAACAAGCGGAATCCGGAAGGCATCTCCTATGTGGATCCCCGCTTGGAGTCGATCCTGAGCGGCACCAACGGAGTGGCGATCTACCAGGAGCAACTCATGGAGATCGCCAAGCGCATCGGCGGGTTCTCGCCCTCCGAAGCCGACGACCTGCGTAAGGCCATCGGCAAGAAGAATCGTGCCATCCTCGATAGGCTGGAGCCAAAGTTCCGCGAAGGGGCGCACCTGAACGTCACCGCACCGAAGGTGATCGATCACCTGTGGTCGCTCATGGAGAAGGCCGGCGACTACTCCTTCAACAAGTCCCATGCCGCCTGCTACGCCCTCATCGCCTATCAGACGGCCTATCTGAAAGCCACGTATCCCGTGGAGTACATGGCGGCTCTGATCTCGAGCGTGATGAACACCAAAGACAAGGTGCCTTTCTATGTGTCCCTTGCCAATGACATGGGCATCGAGGTGTTGCCTCCGGACGTGAACGAGTCGTCTCTCGACTTCCGGGCCGTCGAGACCCGCATTCGGTTCGGGCTGAACGCCGTGAAGAACGTGGGGGAGGGCGCGATCCGCTCTATCCTGCGCGCGCGGGACACCGGCGGCCCCTTTCTCTCGCTGTTCGACTTCTGCGAGCGTGTCGACCTGGGTGCGGTGAACCGGCGGGCGCTCGAGAGCCTGATCAAGGCGGGTGCCCTCGACTCCACCGGGGCGTCGCGCAAGGGCATGCTGCTCGTGCTGGGCCAGGCCATGGCCCACGGACAGAAGGTCCAGGCCGATGCGGAACAGGGCCAGGCTTCCATATTCGATCTCATGTCGGTCTCGCCACAGGTGACGGGGTCGAGTGGAGCGGTTGAAACGACCCCCGCGGAACCACCGGTGCAGATACCTACCGAGGACTTCGCGAAGGAAGAGTTGCTGCGTCTCGAGAAGGAGATCCTGGGCATGTACGTGTCCTCGCATCCCCTGCGCGACCTACGCCGCCAGGTGCGCGAGGAAGCGGAGCACCTCATCTCCGAACTCCCCTCCCTGCCCGACGGCGCCACCACCACCATCGTCGGCATGGTCGCGAACGTCAAGAAGGTGCCCACAAAGTCCGGCGGCACCATGGCCTTCGTCACGGTGGAAGGGCTTGAGGGATCGGTCGAGATGATCTGCTTCAACAAGACCTATCTGGAGAACATAAGCATTCTTCAAGAAGATCGCCTGATCAAAGTGCGGGGACGGCTCGAGCGGAAGGACGAGGCGGAAGAGAAGTTCATCCCCTTCACGATCGAGGCCTTCGTGCCGCGCACCGGCTTCGAGCCCGTCTGCATCCTGCTCGACGGGGAGCGGGTGGCACGTGACACCCTCGACGCGCTCAAGACCATCATGGCGCGTTTTCCGGGGGAATGCCCGGTCGAACTCCATGTGGCGACCGGCCAAGGACCTCGGCGGCTGGTTTGCGGCGACGGCTACCGGGTGGAGCCGGACACCAGCCTCTTTGCGGAGATCCGGGTGCTGCTGGGAGAAGCGGGTATCGTGAGGCTCGAGCCGGCGGCGCTCGCCGGGTAACCTCGAGCCGGTGTGCGGAGGGCCGAGTGACCCGGTCTCAACTGCCCGGGTCTGCTGTCCACCCGCTCTCTTTGCGCTACCATAGCTGCCGTGAATCTGCTGACCACACCGCCCGGGACGAAAGACGTCCTGCCTACAGAGGCCGCCGAGCTGCGTTTGATCGAGGACGCGGTGCGCACGGTCTTCGCCGAGTTCGGCTACGGGGAGGTGTGGACTCCCACCCTGGAGTTCGAGGAGGTACTGGCGCTCTCGGGCGAGAAGGCCTTCCAGACCGGCTTCCGCATGCTCGACGATGACGGCCGGGTGCTGATTCTGCGGCCTGATCTCACTGCTCCCATCGCCCGGTTGGTAGGGAGCCGCCTGCGCGGGGGGGTGCCGCCTCACCGGGTGTTCTCGATCTCGACCATCTTCCGTCGCCTCTCTTCGCACCGCGATAGGGAGACGGAATACCGGCAGGCGGGCATCGAGCTGCTCGGCTCGTCGCTTCCGCACGCCGACGCCGAGGTCGTCGCGGTCGCATGCCGCGCCCTCGAGAGGGCGGGCCTGCGCGGCTATCGGGTCGGCGTGGGACAGATATCGTTCTTCGCGGGGTTGCTTGGGGCTCTCGATCTCGACCAAGGACTGCGGCAGCGGTTGACACAGGACGTGGTGGCCAAGGACCTGGTCAACTACCGTCTGGCGGTCGAGGGCGCCTTCGTCCTTACGCCGGACGATCGGCGGGCGCTTCTGGATGTGCCCGACCTGCGCGGGGGACCGGACGTGCTCGATCGCGCCGCCGCCTTCGTGCGCAATGCGGACATGGAGTCCGCCTTGGAGCACCTTCGCTCGATGCACGAAGCCCTGGTGGCCTACGGATACGAGGACCGTCTCCTTTTCGATCTCGGCATCTTCCGCAACCTGGAGTACTACACGGGGTCGGTGTTCGAACTCTATGCTCCTGGCTTGGGCTTCACGCTGGGTGGCGGCGGACGCTACGACAACCTGTTGGCCCGCTTCGGCGCTCCCATGCCCGCGGTGGGGTTCGGTCTGGGTCTGGATCGGCTCCACTCGGCCCTGATCGACCAGGTCGCCGATCTCGCCACGGGTGACCAGACGGTGATCCTCGTCGGCGGTCTCGACCGCCACGTGGCCGTGGCAGACCATCTCCGCGAGGCCTGCGTCGGCGTGTTCGCGTTGGCGCACGATGCGGACGCCGCCTCAGCGGCCACCCAGGCGCGGCAGAAGGAGATCGATCTGATCGTGGCGCCTGTCACCGGGAGCGAGGGTCGTCTGTGGATGGTCACCGATGTGAGCAGCGGTGTCGGTCACCAGGTCTCCACGGAAGAACTCACGGCGTGGGTCACGCGTGACGAGACGACCGCATGAAGACCCTGCGCATCGCTCTGTGCCGCGGCGCCATCTTCAACGAGACCGTCTCGCTGCTCGAGGGGGTGGGCTTGGACCTCTCAGAGGTGCGTGGTAACACCCGCAAGCTCATCTTCGAGACGGACGACGGCACGCGGTTCATCACCACCCGCCCCACGGACGTCCCCACCTACGTTGAATACGGTGCCGCGGATGTGGGTTTGGTGGGAAAGGATGTGCTTCTCGAGGCCGGCAAGAACGTATACGAGGTGCTCGATCTCGGCATAGGCCGCTGCCGGCTGGTCTTCGCCACGCCGGAAGGACACGATCGCTCGTTGGACACCCTGCGTCATCTGGGCACCTTCCGCGTGGCGACCAAGTACCCGAGGATCACGCGCGACTATTTCCAGGCCCGAGGGATCAACCCGGACATCATCACATTGCACGGCTCCATCGAGCTCGCTCCGCTGGTGGGTTTGGCCGACGGCATCGTCGATCTCACCTCCACGGGCACGACCATGCGCGAGAACCGGCTGCAGGAGCGGTTCCAACTCTACGACTTCACCACTCGGATGATCGTGAACCGGGTGTCCCACAAGATGCTTGCGCCTCAGGTGGGAGAGTTGGTGGCGCGACTCCGCGAGCTTATCCTCTGCCGCGATGCGGATGCCGGCACGGACGTGCCGGGAGCAAACCGTTGATCGTTCGGCCGCTGCGCTCGAGTGAAATCTCGGCGGAAGTAGCCCGGCTGCGGCCGCCCGCCGACCGCAGCCGGGCCGTCGCCGAGACGGTCGCCGCCATCCTGACGGCCGTTCGCCTGCAGGGCGACCCGGCCCTGGTGGCCGCGACCGCCAGGCTCGATTGGCCGGGCGCGTCCGTCGAGGGCCTGCGGGTGCCTGCGGCTGAGCTAGAGGCCGCCTTGGCGTCGGTCGACGCCGATCTTCGTGCCGCTTTCGCCGTGACCCGAGACCACGTTGCCTGGTTTCATCGGCATGAAGTGCGCGGCGGCTGGGAGGAGACCGGCCCCATGGGTCAGCGCCTGGGCATCCGTTACCTGGCCGTTCGGCGTGCCGGTCTCTACGTTCCGGGTGGGCTCGGCTCGTATGCGTCCACCGTCATCATGAACGCCGTACCCGCTCAGGTCGCCGGCGTGGAGGAGCTCTTCATATGCACGCCGCCGCAGCGCGACGGCAGGGTCAATCAGTCGGTGCTGGCGGCGGCCTGGTTCATGGGCATCACCGAGGTCTACGGCGTGGGCGGGGCGCAGGCGGTGGCAGCCATGGCCTACGGCACGGCCACCATACCGCGGGCCGACGTGATCTGCGGTCCCGGCAATGCCTACGTCATGGAGGCCAAACGCCAGGTATACGGGGCGGTGGGCATCGACGGGCTGGCGGGCCCCAGCGAGGTGATCGTGGTGGCCGATACGTCGGCCCGGCCGGAGTGGGTGGCCGCCGACCTGCTCGCGCAGGAAGAGCACGGCAGTGGAGCGACGGCGGTGTTGGTGGCCGCCTCCGAGGGGTTCTGTCGGGCTGTGGCGGACGCGGTGGAGAGGCTGCGCAGAGACGGCCGCGCCGATCTCGCCGGCGTCGGTGACACCCCGGGGGGCGTCGCCGCCCAGGCGTCCCGTGGAGTCGGCCTGCACGCCTTCTTCGCGGTCTCGGGGGAAGAGTTCGCGGGCCTTGCCGCCGCCTTCGTTAACGAGTACGCGCCCGAGCATCTCGAGCTGCACGTGGCCGATGCCCGCGCGTTCGTGGCCCGGGTAAGCTCGGCCGGGGCGATTTTCGTGGGCGGCGGTACTCCCACGGCGTTCGGCGACTACGTGGCCGGCTCGAACCACGTGCTTCCCACCGGCGGCGCCGCTCGGTTCTCGTCGCCGCTGTCGGTGGACACCTTCATGCGGGCTTCGTCGCTGGTGGAGATCGACGGGCCTGTGGCCGCTGTTCTGGCGGCCCCGCTTGCCCATCTCGCGCTCAGTGAGGGCCTTGTCTTCCACCGCCGTTCGGCGGAGCTGCGCTCGTCCGGCTGACGGCCCAGGTGCGACCGGGTCGCCTGCCGGGCTGGACGGGTGGTGTTGGGCGCCGGTGAGCGGAGGCGGTGTGCTATGCTCGCGGGGCGGCCTGCGGCCGCCCCGCGAGCATGATCGGGGAGGGATTCGTGTCACCAGAGAGCAGTCTTGCGCCTCATCGGTCGGCCGTCGTCGAACGGAAGACGCGAGAGACCGATATCACCCTGCGCCTCGATCTGGACGGCGTGGGGACGTGCACCGCTTCCACCGGTCTTGGGTTCCTCGACCACATGTTGGAGTTGTTCTCCGCTCATGGTCGATTCGACCTGGAGGTCAGGGCCACGGGCGACCTGCAGACGGGCGGACACCATACGGTGGAGGATGTGGGGATCTGCCTCGGTACCGCGCTCGACCGGGCGCTCGGCGACAAAGTCGGCATCACCCGCTACGGCAGCGTACAGTTGCCCATGGATGAATCTCTGGCTCTGGTCAGCATCGACATCAGCGGACGCCCCTACCTTGCCTACAACGTCGATCTCTCCAACAGGCAGATTGCCGGCTTCGATACCGACCTTGCTCTGGAGTTCTTTCAGGCCGTAGTCAACAACGCGCGGTTCACGCTGCATGTCCGGCTGCTCGCGGGCAGCAACCCACATCACATCATCGAGGCGGTGTTCAAGGGGTTCGGACGTGCCCTTGCCCAGGCCACCCGCATCGATCCAGGCCTCCGTACGGTTCCTTCCACCAAAGGCGTGCTGTAGGAGGCTCTGAAGATCGAAGCCTTGGCCCCCATGACCCACTGGACGGCGCTCTACGGTGTCGGTCGAGCACGTAGCGCTCCTGCCGCAGGCTATCCTTGCCTCCTCGTCTCGTCCCCGCCCAGTGCGCTTTGACGGCGTAGCGTCATTCTTCAACAGCCCGCCAGCCCATTGCTCTACATCATCGACTATGGGTCCGGCAATCTGCGTTCCGTGCAGAAGGCCTTCGAGCACGTGGGAGCCCGCGCGGAAGTGGGAGCCGACGTTCGGCGCATGCGCGACGCTCGGGGGCTCGTGTTGCCCGGCGTGGGTGCGTTCGGTCCGGCCATGCTCGAACTCGAGGCTCGGGGGCTGGCCGAGCCTATCCGGGAGCGCGTGGCCGCCGGTGTGTCCTTTCTTGGGGTGTGCCTGGGGCTCCAGCTACTCTTCGAGCGGAGCGAGGAGGATCCGGGCGTCCCCGGCCTCGGGATACTCCGGGGTGATGTCCGTCTGCTGCCGCCGGGCATGAAGGTGCCCCACATCGGCTGGAACCAGGTGGATCTCGTCCAGGAGTGCGATCTGTTTGATGGTATCCCCGACGCCACGGCGTTCTATTTCGTTCACAGCTACGTGGTCGTGCCTTCCCGGCCGGCCGACGTGTTGACCACCACCGATTACGGCGTGACGTTCGCGTCCGGGGTGGCGCGCGACAACCTGGCGGCCTTCCAGTTCCACCCGGAGAAATCCAGCACGCTGGGACTTCGCCTGTACGAGAACTTCGCCCGACGGGCCCATGAGGCCTGACGGCACGTCCTAGCAGGCTGCTGAAAACGACTCACACAGACGCGAGCCGGTAGATGACAGGAACGAATACCGACTGGGGCGCGAGCCGACACCCGGGATCGGAACCCCGCGGGGCTTTCGGAGGGTCCACG
>Ga0172371_10001446_pt1 | contig 37747 bp, 32 predicted proteins | sample Lak12m_FD_114543 | JGI IMG/M metagenome (GOLD analysis project Ga0172371, IMG submission 114543) | Freshwater microbial communities from Kabuno Bay, South-Kivu, Congo - kab_022012_12m | ecosystem: Environmental > Aquatic > Freshwater > Lake | place: Democratic Republic of the Congo: South-Kivu... | reverse complement strand
GCACCGGCGCCTGCCGGCTCACCTCTTCGTGCCGCCAGCAGCGCACGCGGTGGAACTCGCCGACCACCTCCTCCGGCGGCATCTCCTTGGCGCACTGCTCGATGGCGTAGCCGCAGCGCGGCTGGAAGGCGCAACCTGAGGGGCGGTGCCCGGGGCGCGGCGCGAACCCGGGGATGCCCTCGAGCGTGCGCCGCCCGCTGAGCAGCGGGATGGCGTGCAGCAGCCGCCGCGTGTACGGGTGGCTCGCGCCGGCGAACAGCTCGGCCGCCGGGCCGATCTCCACGAGCCGCCCGGCGTACATGACGGCGATCCGGTCGGCCAGCTCCGCCACGACCGCGAGGTCGTGGGTCACGTACACGGCCGCCGCGTGGTGCATCTTGGTGAGCTCGCGGATGGTGTCGAGCACGTGCGCCTGCGTCGTGACGTCGAGGCCGGTCGTCGGCTCGTCGAGGACGATGATCTTGGGCCGGCAGGCGAAGGCCATGGCCAGGGCGACGCGCTGCTGCTGGCCGCCGGAGAGCTGGTGCGGGTACCGCCGCAGGAACTCCTTGTCGCTGGGCAGCAATACCTCGGCCATCATCTCCGCGATCCGCGCCTGGCGCTCGGCGTCGCTCTTGCCGAAGTTGTGCACCTCGAGGATCTCGCGCAGCTGCAGGCCGATGCGGAGCGCCGGGTTGAGCGCCGAGCCGGGGTCCTGCGGCACGTAGCTGATCACGCCGCCGCGCAGCTGGCGCAGCTGCCCTGCGCCGAGCGCGAGCACGTCCCGCTCGTCGATGGTGATGCTGCCGGCGCTGATCTTCGCGCCGCGACGCTGGAAGTTGAGCAGGCTCGTCGCGGCCGTGGTCTTGCCGGAGGCCGACTCGCCGACGAGGCCGAGGACCTCGCCCTCGACGAGCTCGAAGTTGACCTCGTGGTCGATCTCGACGCCCGAGGGGTCGAGGGCGATCTCGAGGTCCTTCACGGTGAGGATGATCTTGCTCATCTTCAGGCCCCCGTGTCCCGCTCGATGCCGATCATGGCCCGCGAGATGCCGTCGGTGGCGAGGTTCACGCCGATCGTGAGGATGGCGATGAGCGCCACCGGGATGAACACCGAGTACGGCTGGATGATGAGGCCGATGCGGTTCTCGTTGATCATGAGGCCCCAGTCACAGGCCGGCGGCTGCATACCGAAGCCGAGGAAGGAGAGGGCCGCGATGAGGCCGATGGAGTAGGTGAGGCGCAGGCCGAACTCCACGAACAACGGACTCGTGATCGTCGGCAGGATCTCGCCGAAGGCGATCTTGAGGCGCGAGACGCCGAGCGACTCGGCCGCCTTGACGAAGTCGCGCTCCTTGACCTCGAGCGTGGACCCCCGGGCCACGCGGGCGATGCGGGGGGCGTGTGAGAGGCCGACCGTGAGCACGATCAGCCACAGCCGTGGCCCCAGCACGCTGACGAGGAGCAGCACGAGGACGATCTGCGGGAAGGCGAGGAAGACGTCGAGGAGCCGCATGATGACGTCGTCCACGGCCGCGCGCGCGTAGCCGGCGAAGAGGCCCAGCGAGATGCCGATGACCATGCCGATGGCGGTGGCGATGAACGAGAGGATGAGCACCGAGCGGCCGCCGAAGAGCACGCGGCTGAGCACGTCGCGCCCGAGCACGTCGCCGCCGAACACGGCCTCGCTGCTGGGCTTGGCGAACGGCTTCACGATGAACTCGTAGGGCGAGTGCGGCGCCACGTAGGGGCCGATCACGGCGATCGCGAGGATGAAGAGGAAGAGCGCGAGGCCGATCTGCGTGCGCCGGTAGTGGACGGCGTCGGCGAGCAGCTGGACCCACTCGCTGCGGCGCTTCTTGCCGCGCACCGGCGGGCCGAGGTCGATCTGCCTGGCGAGGCCGGGCTCGATGGGCTCGGCGATGCCTTCGTCGGGGCCGAGGTCGAGGTCGCTGCTGGGGCTCATTCTGAGGATGGAGGCGTCGACGGCGCTCACTGCAGACCCGTCCTGAGCCTGGGGCTGACGAGGATCGTGAGGATGTCGGCGATGAGGTTGAAGCCGACGTACAGCGTGGCGATGAGCAGGACGATCGCCTGGATGACGGGGACGTCACGGTTGGCGACAGCATCCACGAGGCCGGAGCCGATGCCGGGGTAGTTGAAGAGGTACTCGACGACGACGACGCCGCCGGCGAGCCAGGCGAGGTTGAGGGCGATGACCTGGATCGCCGGGATGACGGCGTTGGGCAGGGCGTGGCGGCGCAGCACGATGTTCTCGGGCATGCCCTTGAGGCGCGCCATCTGCACGTACTCGCTCTCCAGCACCTCGATCATGGAGGCGCGCAGGATGCGGATGATGTACGGAGCCACGGCGAGGATGAGCGTGAGCGCCGGCAGGATCAGCATGTTGAGCTGCTGCCAGATCGACTCGGTCGGGTTCACGCGGCTGACCGCCGGGAAGAGGTGGAAGACCTGGGTGGCGAGCAGCATGATGAGGAGGATGCCGATCACGAACTCCGGCAGCGCCGCGAGGCCCAGTGAGCCCAGCGACACCGCCGTGTCGAATGGTCGGTCGCGTAACAACCCGCTCAGGCTGCCGATGAGGATGGAGATCGGGATGCTGATGATGGCGGCAACGAACACGAGGGCCGCCGAGTTCATGATGCGGTCGCCGAGCAGGGTCATGACCGGCTGCGAGGCGACGAGCGAGTCGCCGAGGTCGCCGCGCACGATGTTGCCGAGCCACTTGGCGTACTGCGTGGTGGCCGGCTCGTTCAGCCCGAGGCGCTCACGGAGCTCCTTGAGGCGCTCGGGCGTGGCCGAGCGGCCGAGGATGGCGCGCGCCGTGTCGCCGGGCAGCGCTTGCGTGGCCGCGAACACGAGGACCGACACCAGGAACAGCGTCAGGATGCCGAGCCCCACGCGGCGCAGGATGATCTTCAGCAAAGGTGGCACTGCCCGCCGACCTCCTTGTGAGAAAGAGCGGGGCCGGCGCCGCGCGCGGCGCCGGCCCCGAGTGCTTCAGTCCGCGGAGCTCACGCTCACGCGAAGTAGATGAGGTTGAAGCGGCCCTTGTTGGCGGCCTCGGCGCCCCAGTTGTCGGCGATGACGCCGCCGAGCTTGTCGCTGTGGCCGTCGAGAAGGTTGTTGAACGACCAGACGATGTTGCCGCCCGAGTTGTACTCGATGGTGCTGGCCTCGGTGATCAACTCGTTCCGCTTCGTGTCGTCGACCGTCTGCATGGCCTCCTGGACGATGGACAGCCACTTGGGATCGTCCCAGTGCGTCTCGTTGTAGGGCGCGCCGGGGATCGTGCCGACCGACGTCTGCGGCAGGTAGTTGCGGGTCGCCCAGAAGTCCATGGCGAACGTCCACTTGAGGTAGTCGTCGCCGTAGAACACGCTGGGATCGACCTGCTTCACGTTGATGGTGACGCCGGCCGCCTTGGCCTGCTGGGCGTACACCTGGGCGGCCTGCACGCCGCCGGCGCCGGTAGCGGTGGAGCAGGTGAGCTCGACCGTGAGGTCGTTGTCGTAGCCCGCCTTCTTGAGCAGCGCCTTGGCCTGCTCGATGTCCTGGGTGCGCTGGGGCAGATCGCTCGGGTAGCCGGGGTCGAACGGGGCATACATGTCGTTGCCCACCCAGCCGTAGCCGCCGTACGCCTGGTCGATCATCTGCTGCCGGTCGAGGATGTACTTGAACGCCTGGCGGACGTCGACATTGTCGAACGGCTTCTGGTCGACGCGCACGGTGAAGGGCTGCCAGCCGCCGGTCTTGGCCTCGAGGAGCTTGTAGCCGGGCGTGGCTTTGAGCGTGGCCGCCTGGGTGGCGTCGACGATGACGGCGTAGTCGACCTGGCCGCCGAGCAGGGCGTTGAGCTTGGCGGTGGGATCGGCGAACTCGGTGAGGGTCAGGCTGTCGCAGTACGGCCCGTCGCCCCAGTAGTTCTCGTTGGCGGCGAACTCCATCTGCTGCCCGGGGTTGAAGGCAGTGACCTTCCACGGCCCGGTGCCGATGGCGCCGTCCATGCCCTTGGGCGCGTAGCCCACCGGGACGACGGCGTTGTTGTAGTAGGCGAGGGCCTCGTAGAAGATGACGTTCGCCTTGTCGAGCGTGAACTCCACCGTGAGGTCGTCGACCTTCTTGATGCCGCTCGCGGTGAGCCCGGAGAGCATGTCGAGGCCGATGGCGCCGGTCTTCGGGTCGAGGATCCGCTGGAAGCTGTAGACCACGGCGTCGGCGTTGACCGGCGAGCCGTCGTGGAAGGTGATGCCCGACTTGAGCTTGACCGTGTGGACCTTGCCGGTGCTGTCGGGCTCGTAGGACTCGGCCAGCAGCATGACCAGCTGGTGGTTCGGGTCCCAGCCCATGAGCGAGTCGTACAGCTGGAACTGCGAGGTGATCTGCGTCTCGGTGGTCGAGATCTGCGCGTCCAGCGTGTCCTTCGCCGAGCCGCCGCCGATGGCGACTTTCAGAGCGCCACCCTTCTTCGGCGTGCCGGCCGCCGCCGAGCCGCTCGCCGCCGGCGAGGCGGTCTCGCCGCCCGAGCTGCTGCTGCCGCACGCGGCGGCGACGGAGCCGAGCGCCGCCACGCCGCCGAACGCCGCGGCGCCCTTCAGCAGACTGCGACGCGTGACGCGCTTGTCGCTGACCACCTCGATGATCTTGCCGACCTCGAAGCCTGAGTTCTTGTCCTGCTGAGCCACTTGCTTCCCCCTGTTCTCTAGACTCCGCCCGGATGGCCCACCCCATCCGGCAGTGACGTCCAGCTCACGCGCGGGTCGCGACACACCCAACTGCGTCACGATCTGCGAGCGACCCACCGCCTTCGCGCTTCGCTTCGGCACACCGCTGTGCGGGTAGCGGTCGCCTTGGTCCCGGAATGTATCCGCCCGGGTGGTTCACCAAGTTGGAAGGCACTCTAGAAGCCCTTACTCCGACTTGTCAATAAGGTCGGTCCGGGGACCGTAGCACCCGCGGCGCTCCGGGACAAGGTCCCATGATGGAATCGTAAGCATCGATGCCGGAATCCCTCATGTTCATCAACGAATCTCGCCAATACGCTGGCTTTGCCCATACGGATGGGCGGCATGACATCCATGAAGGGAAAACCATCACAAGCTCTGCCGGCGGCTCGTACCCGGTGCCGGCGTCTCGACGGCGCCCGCCAGGCAGATGAGAAGCAGAGCTGCGAACAGTCATGGTGTTCTCCGTAGAATATCCTGTCACTGAAGGCTACTACAGGCGACCTGTCGATGATAGCCTTGTTCTCGTGCACAGCCACCGGGCGGCGTGCTGCCCGTGGGAGTTGGGATATCATGCGGCCAGCACACCGAAGGGACCGACGTGGACGATCTCGACAGGCGCATCCTGGTCAAGCTGCAGGAAGACGGCAGTCTGACCAACGCGCGCCTGGCCGAGACCCTGGGGCTGTCGCAGTCGGCGATGTCGGAGCGCGTGCGCCGCCTGCAGCAGGAGGGCCACATCCAGGGCTACCGCGCCATCATCGAGCCCGGCAGCCTGGGCATCGGGCTCCAGGCGTTCGTGGCTGCCGAGCTGGTGCGGCACGGCACCGACTGCATCGACGAGTTCGAACGCGGCATCAGGGCGCTGCCGGACGTGCGCGCCTGCTACCACGTCGCCGGCCGCTTCGACTACCTGCTGCACGTGGCCGTGCGCGACCTCGAGCACCTCGGCCAGGTGGTCAAGCACGACATCGCCGCCATCCCCGGCGTCGACCGCGTCGAGACCATGCTCGTCTACTCCGAGGTCAAGCCCGACGCCGGCTGGCCGGCGCCGGCCGAGGCCGCCGAGGCCTGATCGAGGCAGCCGGACGGCGCACCGCCGACCGCCGCGGCCACCGCGTTCAGCCGTCGACGCCGCAGATGCCGGCGAGAGCGGCGAGCTGGTCGTCGCTCAGCAGCGAGCTGTCGCCCTCGGCCTCGCGCGCGGCCAGCGTGCCTTCCACGATCGCGCGCGCCTCGTCGGTCTCCACGCGCCCCTCAGCGGCCCACTGCTCGAACGGCAGGCGGCTGCCGATGACCGGCTGGAAGTGCTCGCCCGCGCGCACGCGCTCGCGCGTGACCTTCTCCTTGAGGAAGTTGCCGCCCACGCCGACGCGCTCGATCACCTCGAGCATGACCGTCTCGGGCGTGATCTCCGCCCCGGCGACGAGGCGCTTGACGAGCCGGGCGACCTCGGCGTCGATCGGCACCATCGGGAGGTGCCACACGCTCGACGAGTCGAGCGCGCCGAACCCCCCACTGATGAGGTCCACCCCGGCGAGCGCCGCCGGCAGCGCCTTCATGCCCTTCTCGTAGCCGGCCTGCAGCCCCGGGTGCTTGGCGTCGCTCGAGAGCCCGGGGTTGTGCACCGACAGTCCCAGGTGATGACCGATCTCGACGGAGGCGACGCCCATGAGCGTGTTCTCGGGCGAGCCCAGCGACATCGAACTGGTGCGCATGTCGAGGATGCCGGGGCCACAGCACGCGAGCACGGGGGCGCCGGGGGCCGCGACCTGCACGACCGTCACCATGCCCAGCAGCTCCGCCCACATCTGCGCCAGCGTGCCGGCGACGGTGACCGGCGACGTCGCCCCCACCATGGTCATGCAGTACGCGAAGATGGGGGCGCCGAGCCGCGCGAACTCACACGTGACGTCCAGCAGGTGACTGTCCACCTCGAGCGGCGCCCGCACGGCGCAGACCAGCCCCAGGCGGGGGCGCCGCCGGAACTCCTCGAGGCTCCCGCCGAGCACCTCCATGATGCGCCGCACGGGCGCCGTCTCGTGGGGGCAGTCGACGAACACCAGCGGCTTGGCCGTGTGCGCGAGATACGCGTGGTACTCGAACAGCTCACGGCGCTCGACCGGGACGTCGTTGGCGGTGGCGAACGTCCACATCAGGTCGATCTCGGGGGTGGCGTCCATGACGGTGGAGCCCTCGCGGATGTCCTGGAGCGTGGACGGCCGCAGCTGCCCCGTGCGGAAGTCGAGCGTCTTGGCGATGCACGCGGAGGGGTTGAAGTGCGGACCGTTGCGGCGGTCGAACACGACGTCCTGCGCCTCGGTGGCGCCGCCCATGGCCCACACGTCGGGCAGCGAGGCCAGCGACTCGCGCACGAGCGCCTCGGGCATGCGCACGATGCCGGTCTCGTGGTCCACCAGCGCCCCGCGCTCCTCGAGGGCGCCGAGGATGGCCGCGCCCTTGAAGCACATGCCGACGCGCTCGAGCACCGCCAGGGCCGAGTCGATGACGAGGTCTCGTTCGCTCGTGCTGAGCCAGGTCGTCGTGCACCTCACGGAGCTCTCCTTTCACGCGCCGGCGCCGGGCACAGGCCCGGCGCTCGCCGCGGCAGTCCTCATCGGCCGGCCGGCCGGTCCCTCACACTCTAGCCTCCGGCCGGGCCTGTCAAGGATGCGCCGGACGGCCTTGCCGGCCGCGCCCGGGCCCCGCGGGCCCCGGCGCGGCGCCGCGGCTCACCCCTCCGGCGGCGCCAGGCTCTTGCGCACGTCCTTCATGCGCAGGAGGAGCTGGCCGGGCCCGGTGGGCGACGGCACGAAGCCGTACTTCTCGTAGAAGTGCCGGGCACGGCCGGTGGGCGCCTCGGCCAGCACCGCCCGGGCGAACATGGTGCTCGAGGCCTGCAGGGCGCGGTCCAGGGCCTGGACGAGCAAAGCTTCGCCGAGGCCCTCGCCCTGCGCCGGGCCGTCGACTGCCAGTCGCGACAGCAGCACGACCGGGGTCTCGCGCGGCCCCTTGCCCGCGGCCGGCACCTGCGTGTCCGGCAGGGGTCCCACGCTCGCCGCCTTGAGGCCGAAGTACGCGAGCACGCGGCCGTCGGACGCCAGCACGCGGGTCTTGCCGGCGCGCTGCTCCGCGAGGGCGCGCTCCGCGAGGAACGTGTCGAGGGCCGGCTCGCCGCAGGTGAAGCCGGCCACGTCGTCGTCTGCCTGGAGGGCGCGCGCCGGCGCGGCGGAGGCGCGCGCCGCGGCCTCGGCGAGCGCGGGCAGCACGGCCGACTTGCCCCCCAGGAGCTCGGTGAACGCCAGCCACTCGTCGTCCGGCAGGACGAACGCGGTCTGGTCGGCCGACGTGATCGCCTCGCCGGCCCCAGCGACGTCGGCGGCGCTGTGATCCGGCGCCGCGGGGCACGCCAGCTCGCAGACACGACAGTACGCCGTCACGTTGCTGGGCTCCTCGATGCCGAAGACGGCGCCGTCCATGACCTCGAAGTCCACGTCGAGCTGGTCCTGCCGCTGCTTGCAGAGCGACCTGGTGAAGGCGCCGCCGCCGAACGCGTCCTTCGGGCACGCCGTCCGGCAGGGCGCGGCGCAGGCGGCACAGGGGTCGAACCCCTCCTGCCGCCCCGTCGGCTCGAGGTCGGCCGCGATGAAGATGCCGCGCCAGCGGACGCGAGGCCCGAGCTCCGGCGTCACCACGAGGTTGTTCCTGCCGATCACGCCGAGCCCGGCGAGCACGGCGGCGTCCTTGAGGAAGGCGCCGCCGTACTCGATCTGGTACGGCAGGGACAGCGCGCCGATGCCGAGCTCGTCGGTCATCCAGGTGCGCAGCCGCTTCGACTGCGCAGCCAGCTCGCGGTTACCGGGCGTGAAGCCCTTCACCTTGAGGCTCCACCAGTCGAGGACCGGCTCCGCGGCCGGGTGCGCGAGCCCCCACACCAGCATCGACGTGAACTCGTCCTTCCACTCCACGCCCTCGTACTCGGGGTAGAAGGGGTCGGCGTCGTACGCGGGGTACGAGGGCGCCCGCTTCAGATCGGCGATGCGCACGATCCCGGCGACCGACGCGCCCTCCTGCTTCGCCCTCGCGAGGATCTTCCGTCCCAGGTCGTCGCCGCTCATGGGTGCGCCTCCTCGTGCAGCCTGACGAACGCGTCGGCAGCCACTGCTCCCTTGCCCTGCTCGAGCACGAGCAGCGGGTTGATGTCCAGCTCGGCGACGGCCGCCGGGTCCTTCTCGACCATCGTCGCCACCGCCATGACCACGTCGGCGGCGGCGTTGAGATCCGCCTGCGGACAGCCGCGGAAGCAGTTCAGCAGCGGCGCGCACTGCAGTGCGCCCAGCGCCTCGAGCACGTCTTCCCTGGTCACCGGCAGCAGCAGGGAGGCGCTGTCCTTCATCAGCTCGACGAGGATGCCCCCGCCGCCGACCACGAGGTAGGGGCCGAACTGCGGGTCGCGCGCCACGCCGACGATGAGCTCGGTCACGGCGCCCTCGATCATGCGCTCGACGAGGTACGCGGCGGAGAGCCCGGCCATGAGGTCGAGCGCGGCGGCGACCTCCTCCGCGCTGCGCAGGTCGAGGCGCACCCCGCCCACGTCGGACTTGTGGGCCACGCCGAGCGCCTTCACGACCACGGGGAAGCCGAGCTCCTCCGCGGCGGCGACAGCCTCTTCCGCTGAGCGCACGACGCGCGACGCCGGGACGGGGACGCCGTGCGCCGCCAGAAGGGCCTTCGACACCGCCTCGTCCAGGGGTGCGGCGGCGGGGCCGGCCGGCTCCGCCGCGCAGAGCAGCGGCGCGGCCGGCGGCCGCGCCCAAGCCGCGCCGACGTCGCAGGCCGCCTTGACTGCCGCCACTCCGTCGTCGATGCCGGCCAGCATGGCCACGCCGTCCTGCATCAGCCGATCGGCGACGTCCTCGGAGCACGTGTCGGAGAACGTCGCCATGACGGCGCCCTTCGTGCCGGTGGCCTCGGCGGCGCGCACGAAGCCACGCTCCGCGCCGCCCCACGTGGACTGGTCGCACTTGTCGCCACGCGGGTAGTCGAGCAGGCAGAGGGCGACGTCGAACCCGTCCGAGAGCAGCGCCCCGAAGATCGCGGCGTTGGCCTCGTCGTCGTCCCACGAGAACATCTGGTAGTCGAACGGGTTGGCGGGCACGACGCGCTCGTGCACGACGGTGCGCAGCCGCGCCGCCGCCTGCGGCGAGAGCGGCGGCAGCGAGAGCCCCGGCTTGAGCGCGTCGGCGAGCAGGGTGAGGTCGCCGCCCGAGGTGCTCATCGCGGCGATGCGTCCGCCCCTGAGCGGGCCCAGGACGTGCAGCACCTTGAGCGCCTCGACCAGGGCCTCGAGCGAACCCACGCGCGCCACGCCCAGCCGGGCGAACATCGCGTCGGCCAGCTCGTCCGAGCCGGCCAGCGAGGCTGTGTGCGACATCACGACCTGCTGCGCCACCTGCGAGCGCCCAGTCTTGATGGCGACGATGGGCTTGCCCAGCGAGCGCGCCACGTCGACGGCGCGCTGGAACGTCTCCGGGTCGGGCAGCGCCTCCAGGTAGAGGCCGATCGCCGTCACACGCTCCTGCCTCGCGAAGAGCTCGATGGCGTCGTGGAGGTCGAGCTTCAGGCGGTTGCCGAGCGAGACCATGTAGGCGATGGGCAGGCCGCGGCGCTGCATCGTGAGGTTGAAGCCGACGTTGGACGACGCCGTGATGACCGCGACGCCCCGCTCCACGCGCTTGCCGCCTTGCTGGTCCGGCCACAGCATCGCCCCGCTGACGTAGTTGAGGAGCCCGTAGCAGTTCGGCCCGACGAGCACCATGTCGCCGCACGCCTCGAGCAGCCGGCGCGTAAGCTCGGAACCCTCCTCACCTGCCTCAGCGAAACCAGTCGCGTAGGAGACGGCCCCGCCGGCGTCGAGCGCCGAGAGGCCCCTGATGATGTCGATCGTGAGGTTGCGGTTGACCCCGACGTAGGCGGCGTCCGGGCTGCCCGGGAGCTCGTCGACGGAGCGGTAGACCGCGCGCCCCATGATCTCGTCCTTCTTGGGGTGGACAGGCCAGATCTCCCCGTCGTAGCCCATCAGGTCACACTGCCGGATGACCTCCTGCGCCTGCGCCCCGCCGAAGACGGCGATCGAGCGCGGGTCCAGAAGGCGCGCGAAGCGCGCCGGGTCGACCTTCACCCTGTCCATGACGACCTCCGTGGAGTGAGTGAGCGGGCGGGCGGCGGCGTCAGAGCCGCAGGCCGCCGTCGACCGGGATCACCCGGCCGTTGATGAAATCGTTCTCGATGGCGAAGCGCACCGCCATGGCGATCTCCGCCGGCTCGCCCATGCGGCGCAGCGGGATGGCGTCGGTGAGCGCCTTGCGCGCCTCGTCGGGCATGGCCTCGGCCATCTCGGTCCGCGTGAGCCCGGGGGCCACGGCCACGGCGCGGATGCCGTAGCGCGCCAGCTCCATCCCCCAGGTGCGCGTCATGCCGACGACGCCGGCCTTGGCGGCGCTGTAGTTGGTCTGGCCGACGTTACCGAGCCAGGAGAGCGACGCGATGGAGACGATCACGCCGCCGGTGCCCTGACGCACCATGTGCCAGGCGGCCTCGCGTGCGCACAGGAAGACGCCGGTGAGGTCGACGTCGATGACCGCCTGCCACTTGGCCAGCGGCAGCTTCTCGACCTCGTCGCCCTTCTTGCGCACGAGGAAGCCGTCGCGGTTGAGGCCGGCGTTGTTGACGACGACGTCGATGCCGCCGGCGTGCGCGACGAAGGCGGCGAACAGCGCCTCCACGCTCGCCTCGTCGGCGACGTCGGCCGCCTGCGTCCAGATGGGCGCCCCGGGGCCTGCCTCGGCCTCGAGGGCGGCGAACCCGCCCGGGTCGACGTCGCAGACGCCGACGGTGGCCCCGGCCGCCGCCAGGTCGAGGGCGAACACGCGGCCCAGGCCGCGCGCCCCGCCCGTGATCAGGATCCTCGCACCCGCGATCTGCACCTCGGCTCCTCCCTGCCGTGCGGGTATGAGTGAGGGCCGGCGTCCCGCCGGCCCCGCCTCACCCCGCCTGCGTGACCTCGTCCGCGACGGCGCCGCGGCCCAGCGCGAAAGCGCGCTGGTTTACGGCGCGGATCTTCGCCGGCACCGCCCGCTCGAGCGCGGCGTCCCACGACGACGCCGCGAACGGCAGCACCGCGCTGGCCGCGCCGAGCAGGGCCACGTTCACAGCCTTGGCCGTGCCGGCCTCGCGGGCCAGAGCCTCGGCGTCGACGGCCACGATGCGTACGCCGCGTGCGGCGGCCTCGGCCGCCAGATCGGCGGGGTACTGCTCCTCGCGGCGCAGGACGCTGCCCGGCGGGATCACGGTACTGACGGCGCAGACCAGCGTGCCGCCGTCGCCGAGCAGGCGCAGGCCGCGGTGGCCCTCGAGCAGCTCCGTGGCCAGCACGTAGTCGGCGCGCTTCGAGACCGGCGAGTGCACGCGTTCGCCGAAGCGCACCGTGCTGACCACGCTGCCGCCGCGCTGGGCCATGCCGTGGATCTCACTGGCCTTGACCATGAGGCCGTCGGCCGAGGCCGCCTCGCTCAGGACGGAAGCGGCCAACAGGATGCCCTGGCCGCCGACACCCATGAGGCACACGGTCGTCACGGGCCGAGAGACAGCCGCGCTCATCGCACACCTCCCGTGACCGGCGTCGGTTCCAGCGTGAGTGCCCCCCGCTTGCAGACTTCGACGCAGAGCCCGCAGCCGGTGCACGAGTCGGTGATCCGCACCGTGTCCTCCTCGGGCACGATGGAAGGACAGCCGATCGCGAGGCACAGGCCGCAGAGGTTGCAGCGCTCGTCGTCCACGAGCACCGTGCCGGACTTCTCGCGCACCAGCAGCGCGCACGGCGCCTCGGCGACGATCACGCCGAGGCCGGGCGTGGCCACCTCCGTCTTGATGGCCTCGACGATGGCCCCGTAGTCCTTGGCATCGATGGTCGTGCAGCGCACGTTGACCCCGTCGCACAAGGCCTGGATGTCGATGCTCGGGCCCTCCGTCATGTCGGGGCGCACGCCGCTCCCGGGGTTGCCCTGGTGACCGGTCATCGCCGTCGTGCGGTTGTCGAGGATGAGCACCAGACCCTCGGCCTCGTTGTAGGCGGCGCTGATGAGGCCGGTGATGCCCGAGTGGAAGAAGGTGGAGTCGCCGATGACGGCGGCCGACGCCTTGCGCCCGAGCGCCTCGTTGAAGCCGGCCATCATGCCGATGCTGGCGCCCATGCACAGCGAGCTGTCGAGCGCGTCCAGCGGCGGATCGGCGCCGAGCATGTAACAGCCGATGTCGCCGTGGGCCGCCAGCTTCTGGCGCTTGAGGGCCGTGAAGACCGAGCGGTGCCGGCAGCCGGGGCAGAGCACCGGGAGGCGCACCGGCAGGTCCTCGGCCTGCGCCGGCGGCCGCAGGCGCTGGGCCGGCGGGAAGACGGGCTGCCGCCGCTCAGGCGCCGGGGCGTCGAGGTACGGCGCCAGGGCCTCGCAGACCATGTCCTGATCGAGCTCGCCGTCGGCGGGGATAGCCGCCTTGCCGATCACCGGCAGGCCCAGCATGCGGACGGTCTCCTCGATGATCGGGTCGAGTTCCTCCACGACCGCGAGCCGCGAGACCTGGCCGGAGAACTCGGCGATCTTGCGCCACGGGTGCGGCCAGGACATGCCCAGCTTGAGCACCCACACGTCCGGGAAGGCCTCTTTGACGTACTGGTAGGCCACGCCCGACGTGATGATGCCGAAGTCGACCGTACCGGGCTCGATGACGTTGAGCGGCGACTCCTCGGCGCGCTCCCGCAGGCGCACAAGCCGCTCGAGCATGAAGCGCGTGCGCAGGCGCGCCCACTGCGGCACCATCAGGTGTTTCGTGATGTCTTTGACGTACTCGACCTGCGGCGGCTCGACGCGCTCGCGCTGCAGCACCTGGCCGCGGCCGTGCGAGAGCTTGGTGGACGAGCGCAGCAGCACCGGCGTGTCGAACTCCTCAGAGAGGGCGAAGGCCTCGGCGACGAAGTCGTAGGCCTCCTGGCTGTCGGACGGCTCGAGCATCGGTATCTTGGCGAAACGCGCGTAGTTGCGGCTGTCCTGCTCGTTCTGCGACGACGCCATGCTGGGGTCGTCGGCGCTGACGATGACGAGCCCGGCGTTGACGCCGGTCTCGGTGAGCGTGAGCAGCGGGTCGGCGGCCACGTTGAGGCCGACGTGCTTCATGCTGACGATGCTGCGCACGCCGGCCCGGCAGGCGCCGACGGCCGTCTCGAGGGCGACCTTCTCGTTGACGCACCACTCGGCGCGGATGCCCTCGAGGGTCGCCGCCGTCTCGAGGATCTCGGTGGAGGGCGTGCCCGGGTAGGCACAGGCGAAGCCGGCCCCGGCGCGTACCGCGCCGTACCCGATGGCCTCGTTGCCCATGAGGAAGAGAGTGTCCATACCGGCTCGGTTCACCGCGCCCTTTCCGTCAGGTCGGTCGTTGGTCCGCTTGGAGTCCTGTAAGAGCTCATCTGAACAGGAGAGTATTCGGTTAGACAGCATATCACCCGCAGTACTTCTCGCGCAGCAGCTTCTTGTCGAGCTTCCCGACGCTGGTCTTGTCGAGCTCCGCGACGAACACGATGCGGTCCGGCACGCCGTACTTGGGAATGACGCCGCGCTGCGCGTGGTCCAGAGCGAAGCGCCGGATGTCCTCGGCGTCGTCCGGCGCACCGTCTCTCAGCACCACCAGCGCCAGCGGGCGCTCGCCCCACTTGTCGTCCGGCACGCCGATGACCGCGGCTTCGCTCACGGCCGGGTGCTGCAGGAGGATGTTCTCGAGGTCGAGGGACGAGACCCACTCGCCGCCGGTCTTGATGACGTCCTTGATGCGGTCCGAGACCTGCAGGTACCCCTGCGGATCGATGAAGCCGACGTCGCCGGTGTGCAGGTAGCCGCCGGCCCAGAGCGCCCTGGAGCTCTGCTCATCCTTGAGGTAGCCCATGGTGACCCAGGGCGCGCGGACGACGATCTCGCCGGTCGAGGCGCCGTCGTGAGGCACGTCGCGCAGCTCTTCGTCGACGACGCGGAGGTCCACAAGTGGGTTGGGGCGCCCGGCGCGGCAGCGGACCTCGAGCTCGGCGTCTTCGTCGAGGTCCGTCATCGCCGGGTCCAGATGTGCGCTCGCGATGAACGGGCACGTCTCGCTCAGGCCGTACCCACCGTAGATGTCGATGCCGCGGTCGAGCGCCTCCCTGCAGATCGCCCGGGGCAGCGGCCCGCCGCCGATGATGACCTTCCAGCCGCGCAGGTCGGCGTGCTCCATCGCCTCGCTGCGCAGCAGCATGAACATGATGGTGGCGACGCAGTGCGACACCGTCACCTGCTCGCGCTCGATGAGGCCGAGAAGAGCTGCCGGCTCGTAGCGCCCCGGGTACACCTGCTTCACGCCCATGAGGGTCGCCATGTACGGGTAGCCCCAGGCGTGCGCGTGGAACATGGGCGTGATCGGCATGTACACGTCGTCGGCGTGGAACCCGCCCTGGCCGGGCGCCATCGCCATGGCCGCGAGGCCGCCGAGCGTGTGCAGCACCAGCTGGCGGTGGCTGTAGTACACGCCCTTGGGCAGGCCGGTCGTCCCCGTCGTGTAGAAGACGGTGGCGCAGGTGTCCTCGTCGAGGACGGGGAAGTCGAACGCGGCGGGCGCGCCGGCGACCAGAGCCTCGTACTCGCCGTCCAGCGGCACGGTCGTGGTCGGCGACTCGTCCTCGTCCGTCAGCAGGACGACCTTGCGGACACGCCCGAGGCGGTCCCGGAGCTGCTCGAGCACGGGCAGGAACTCCGCGTTGACGAGCAGGACGTCGTCCTCGGCGTGCTCGATCGTGTAGGCGATCTGCTCGGGCGAGAGGCGCACGTTCACGGTGTGCAGCACCGCGCCCATCATGGGCACGGCGAAGAAGCACTCCAGGTAGCGGTGGCTGTCCCAGTCGAGCACCCCCACGGTGTCGCCGGGCCGCACGCCGAGCGCGGCGAGCCCGGCGGCCAGACGGTGGACGCGCTCGTGGAAGTCCCGGTAGGTGAGGCGCACCAGGCCCCGGTACACGATCTCCTGCCCGCCGGCGTGCGCCATGGGCGCGTGCAGCAGGTGCTTGATGAGCAGCGGGTAGCTGTAAGCCTCGGGCGTGCGATGGATGAGTCTGGCCGGCATGGAGGACCTCCGGCCAGCGCTCAGACGGCTTCGAGGGCGGTGGCCATGGAGACGCCGCCACCGCCGCACAGCGTGGCCATGCCCAGCGTCTTGCCGCGGCGCCGCATGGCGTGGAGCAGCGTGACCAGCAGGCGGCAGCCTGTGGAGCCCACTGGGTGGCCGAGACCGATGCCGGATCCGTTGACGTTGGTGAGCTCGCGGTCGAGGCCGAGGTCGCGCTCGCAGGCCAGGTACTGCGAGGCGAAGGCCTCGTGGACCTCGAGCAGCTCGAAGTCCCCGAGCTTCAGGCCGGAGCGGCGCTCCAGGTCGCGGACCGCCGGCACCGGACTGAGACCCATGAGCGACGGCTCGCAGCCGCCGTAGCCGACGCCGCGGATGACGGCGAGCGGCGTGACGCCGAGCTCGCGTGCCTTCGCCGTCGAGAGGATGACCACGGCGCTGGCGCCGTCGTTGATGCCCGACGAGTTGCCGGCCGTGACCACGCCGGTGCCGGGCGCGAAGGCCGGCTTGAGCGCGGCGAGGTCTTCCCTGGTGAGCCCGGGCCGGAAGTGCTCGTCCCGGGCGAAGACGAGCGGCGGCCGGCCGCGCTTCTGCGGCACCTCGACCGGCACGATCTCGTCCTCGAAGTCGCCCTCCTCGGTGGCGCGCTCGACGTTGCGGTGACTGCGGAGCGCGACCTCGTCCAGCTCCTCGCGCGTGAGCCCGTACTTCTCGGCGACCAGCTCGGCGGTGTCGCCCATCACGTAGGGGTGGCCGGCGAGGCGCGCGTGCACGGGGTACCGCTCCGCGTCGTCGCATGGCGGGCACGGGTGGTACCGCGACCCGCAGTACAGGCCCTCGATGACCTGGTCGTCGATCGTCTGGTTCTGCAGGCGTGCCCCCCACCGTGCCGTCGGCACGGCGTACGGCACGCCCGACATGACCTCCACGCCGCCGGCCACCACGACGTCCACCAGGCCGGCCTTGATCATCGCCATGCCGGAGACGACGGCCTCCATGGCCGAGACACAGACGCGGTCCATGGACACGGCCGTGGCCGTGACCGGGATGCCGGCCTCGATGGCGGCCGACCGCGCGACGCTCTTCGTGAGGTAGGGCTCGAAACAGCTGCCCAGGCGCACGTCGTCGACCTGGGTGGGTTCGATGCCCGCGCGGGCGACGGCCTCACGGACCACCGTGGCCGCAAGCAGGTAAGGCGGGACGTCCTTGAGGGCGCCCCCGAAGGCCCCGATGGCCGAGCGGCAGGCACTCGCGATGACCACGTCGTCCACATTCACTCCCTCGTCACTCGTCACGGCGCCCGGATGATAGCCACCGCGCCTGCGGAGCGTCAACGCGGGTACCGCGTCTCCTGCGTCGTGACTGCTGGTTCAACGCAGCTTCACCGCTGAACCCGCTCACTTTCAGGCGATACTGCGGACCGGAGGCGAGGCGCCGGGCGCCGGCGGTCAGATGAACTCCGTGTGGCCGTCGACCCCGACGGTCTGACCCGAGATGCGCGCGCCCTGCTCGGAACAGAGGAAGAGGATCATGGCGGCCACGTCCTCGGGCCTCACGAACGTGCGCAGCGAACAGCCCCGCACCCAGTCCTCGCGCAGCTGTTCGCAGGTGATGCCGCGCTGCTCCGACTCCAGGCGGATCACACGTTCGAGCCGCTCGCCCTCGACCCCGCCGGGGGCGATGGCGTTGGCGCGCACCCCGAACGGTCCCAGCTCCATGGCGATCGTCTTCGTGAAGCCGATGATGGCCCACTTCGAGGCGACGTACGGCGAGCGGGACGGCCCGCCGAACCACCCGTAGTGCGACGACATGTTGACGATGCTGCCGGAGCGCTGTGCCTTGAGCAGCGGCGCCGCACGCCGCGCGCACAGGAAGGCGCCGGTGAGATTCACGTCCAGCGTGCGCCGCCACTCGTCCGGGGACACGTCCTCGACGCACGCCACCGGACCGCCGATCCCGGCGTTGTTGACGAGGACGTCGAGGCCGCCGAGCTCCGCCAGCGCCTCGTCGAAGAAGCGGTCGACGTCGTCCTGGCGGCCCACGTCGGCCACGGAGGCACAGGCCGCCCAGCCCTCGCCGCGAACGCGCTCGACCAGCGAGGCGTCGACGTCGCAGGTGGACACGCGCGCGCCGGCTTCCGCGAACGCGCGCGCGACGGCGTTCCCGATACCGCTGCCGGCGGCGGTCACGATGACGCGCGCGCCGGAGAGACCGCTCAGCTCCATCTCACGACTCCTCCACGATCGGCCGTCCGGTCGGCCAGAGAGCCTTCACGGGACGTCCCAGGATGTCAAGGAGGCGCGGCCGGTGAGCGGCGCGGCGGGCGCCTTTCCAGGGTGCGCCCGCCGCGCGCCGATGACCGCGCGCGCTCGCCGCAAGGGGGAAGCGGGTGGCGCTGCGGCCGCGGGGAAACAGGGGTCACGACGGTGATCACGACCGGCGGCTCACGGCGCCCGCAGGCCGAGCTTCACGCGCGCCTCGGCCGGCGTCAGCGGGCGGGCGCCGAGGCCGTCCAGGACCTGCACCGCGTGCGTCACGAGCTCAGCGTTGCTCGCGAGCACGCCGCGGCGCAGGTAGAGGTTGTCTTCGAGGCCCACGCGCACGTTGCCGCCCAGCAGCGCGGCCTGCGCGACGAACGGCATCTCCAGGCGTCCCAGCGCGAAGGCGGCCCACAGCGAGCCGGGCGGCAGGAGGTCGATCATGGCGAGCATCGTCCGGGTATCGGCAGGCGCTCCGTAGCGGATGCCGAGGCACAGCTGGAACAGCGGCGTCCCCTCGATGAGCCCTTCGTCGACGAGCCGGCTCGCGAGCCACACCTGGCCGGTGTCGAACACCTCGAGCTCGGGCTTGACGCCCAGCTCCTTGACGCGCCGCGCCATGGCGCGGAGCTGGCTGGGCGTGACGACCGCGGCGTAGTCGCCGTCCGAGAAGTTCATGGTGCCGCAGTCGAGCGTGCACATCTCCGGCAGCAGCGCCTCGACGTGCTCGAGACGCTCGAGCGCCGGCACCATGTCGCTGCCCGGCGCAGCCACCGCCGGGTGGGCGTCGTCCACGACGAGGTCGCCGCCCATGCCGGTCGTCAAGTTGATGATGACGTCCGTCGAGCTCTCGCGGACGCGCTCGACGACCTCGCGGTAGTACTCGAGCCGGCGCGACGGCGCGCCGGTCTGCGGGTCGCGCACGTGGAGGTGCGCGACCGCGGCCCCGGCGCGCGCCGCCTCGAGTGCCGCGTCGGCGATCTGTTTCGGCGTCACCGGCAGGCCGGGGTGCAGCCCGGCGGTGTCGCCGGCCCCGGTCACCGCACAGGTGATGATGACCTCGTCGTTCACCGCCGCTCCTCTCCCGGCGACCTCGCGCCGGCCCCCTCCGCGTCGCCCGACAATCTAGCCCCGCGCGGCGCTCGGGTCACGCGCCGCACCCTCCGTCAGGCGGCGCTGGCGGCGATCTCCGCGTCGTTCGGCGCGTGCAGCAGGGCCGCGGCGTGCACGCCGATGCCGGCCCGCGTGAGCTCTTCGGCGGTGCGGCAGACGGCGGCGTGCTTGTCCAGGTAGTTCTGCTGAAGCAGCGCCATGATGCCGGTATCTACGAGCTGCTGCTTCGGCACGAAGTAGTCGAAGATGTCGCTCGGGTGCTCGCGTTTGGCCTCGATCTCCGGATCCGCGCCCTCGTGCTTCGCCGAGATGTTGGCTACGTCGGCGGCCACGTCCAGGAGCTCGTCGCGCCGCAGGTACGGCTGGCGCACGATGGACTTGTACGCCTCGGTGATGTGGTGCTCGAAGCGGATGTCCTGCTCCAGCCCGAACGCGTCGCGCACGGCCGCCGACTGACGGATCGTCGTCGCGTCGACCGAGTTCGAGAGGTTGAGACCGGCCATGCCGGTGGTGCCGTGCTCGGCCCCGAAGAGCCGGGCGCCGAGGAGGAGCCACAGGACGGAGAACGGGTTGTCGACGCCCATGAACACCGACACCTTGAACTCGTTGCGCACGCCGAGCTTGTGCAGCAGCATCGCGACGAGGATGGTGCCGCTGTTGATGTTCAGTACCTGGCGGATGCCGTACTCGGTGAGGCAGCGCAGGTATTCGTCGGCCCACTTGACGGGGTAGTCGTTGGGCTGGCCGATGCCGCCGAAGTAGCCGGCGATGGTGTCGGGGCCGCCGAGGTGGACGTTGGAGCCGTCGATGCCCTTGGTGTCGAGTGTCTCGACGTGGCTGGCGCCGATGACCTGCATGGCCGCGGCCACGGCGAGGACGTCCTCACCCGGCGCCGTCTGCTCGGCCATGTTGCGCACGCGGATGTAGCGGCCGGGCATGAGCTCGCGGTGCTCGATGGCGTGCTCGGCCTCGGCGATGAGCCAGGGAAAGTACTGCAGGGCGCTGATCTCGAGCGTGACCGTGTGCTCCTCGTCGAACGCCATGCCGTCGGCACGGGAGCCCAGGACGCTGCGCCGGTACCCCGGCAGCGTCACGAATGCGCCGGCGTCGCGCTGCTCCATGAGCCACTCCAGGCCGGCGACGAAGGGAGAATCCTCGGCGCGCAGCCGCGCCAGGCGGTTCTCCAGCCTGCCGGCCTCGTCGGCCCTGCGGTTGATCTCGTCGACGCCGCCGTACCGCTCGACGAGGTCGAGCAGCGGGTCGATGAGCGGGTTGTCGGCCGAGGTGAGGAACTCGTTGACCACGGCGAGGTCGTCGGCCGACACCTCCAGCTTCCGTCTCATGTCGTCTCGCACGCTCATCGGGGCCCTCCTCGCAGGTCGTGCGCCCTTGCGCAGGGCACGACGGATATCCTTCGGTGACGAACGCATACTACCCGCAGCATCTTCTGTCGGTCAACTCTGTGTCCGAACAGTGGCCTTACGACGCAGCTATATTCAGCAGGTCCTCCTGAGTAGACTTCATCGTGCCGCAGAATCGCCGGCAACTGCCCTGCCCGGCCGCGAGACGCCGCACGTCCATCGGTGCGGGTACGTTCCCGGGGCAGGTGCGCGATGGGATGCGGATCGCCCGGTGATCCGTGCGGGAGCTCGAGCCCCGGCGCGTCCGCGGGCACGGCCGCGTCAGGTGAGGGCGCTCAGGTCCAGAGCGCGTACGCGGCGGGCCGCTTGGCGCGGCTGTAGTCGCCGCGCTGCAGGATCTCGGCGACCTCGGGGCGTGAGAACCACTCCGGCAGCTTCACGCCCCGGGCCAGGTACTCCTCGCGCACCTGGGTGCCCGAGATCGAGAAGGTGCGGGCGCCCTCGGGCACCTTGCCGGCCTCCTCGTAGCGGTCCTCGTCGGCGAGGTACACGAGCTCCTCGAACTCGATGGGCTGCACGCCGATCTCGTCGGCGTACTGCTCCGCGAGGATCTGCGCGTCGTACGGGCCGTAGAACGGGTTGCCGTGCGAGTCCTTGCCGGGGCCGGCGTGGTCGCGCCCGATGATGAGGTGCGAGGCGCCGTAGTTGCGCCTGATGATCGAGTGCCACACGGCCTCGCGAGGCCCGGCCATGCGCATGGCCAGCGGCATGAGCGAGAGCAGCGTGTCGGCCGGGTCGTAGTAGTTCCTGACCAGGACCTCGTAAGCCTCGACGCGGAGCGCGTGGTGCACGTCCTCGGGCTTGGTGACGCCGACGGCGGGGTGGATGAGCAGCGACCCGCCGATGGCTTTGGCCGCCCGCTTGGTGAGCTCCTCGTGGATACGGTGCATCGGGTTGCGCGTCTGGAACGCGACCACGTTGCTGTGACCCATGTCCGAGAGACGCTCGCGCGTCTGCGCCGGCGTGAGGCACAGGGACCCGTGCAGCCGGTGCCGCGGCAGGTCGAGCACCTTGGGTCGTCCGGCGAGGTAGTGAGACGGCCAGCGCTCGGCCTCGCGCACGAGCGGGTGCGCGGTGTCGGCGCAGCCCAGCACCGCGCGCATCTCGCGCATGCTGTCGTGGCGGTACACGTCGTCGATCTCGAGCACGGCGAGCACCTTCGCCTCTTCGTCGACGAGCGCCACCTCGCCGGGGTGCCGCAGGGCGCCGCCGGCCACCGTGACCGCCAGCGGGATGGGGAACACGGTGCCGTCGTACAGGCGCATCTCGCGCAGCACCGACTCGTAGTCGTCGCGCGCCATGAAGCGGTCGACCGGCGAGAACGCGCCGACGGCCAGCATCTCGAGGTCGTACTGGCCGCGCAGCGAGAGGGTGATCTTCGGCAGGTGCCGGGCGCGCTCGTAGAGCGCCTTGCGCTCCGCCTCGTCGTGCACGACGAGGTCGACGAGGCGCCCCCCGAAGGGGCTGATGAGCTCTGCGGGCGGGGTGTCGGGTGTCATCGCCTCATTGGTCAACGACGAGGTTGACGAACGGCTGCGAGCGGCGGGTGCGAGACGGACGGGCGCGGCAGACGGATGAGCCTGCCGCGCCCGGGTCTCGCAACGGACGATGCTTACGGCTTGAGCCGCTCCGCGTACATCTTCTCGTACAGCGGCAGACATGCGTCGTACATCTCGCGGAGCTCCGGCACGTCGTCGACGGTGTAGCCGAAGTCTTCCATGTCCTTCTGGAAGCCGGTGCTGTCGCCGGCGTCCAGGTGCCACATCTCCCAGTCCTTCCACTCGGCCTTGAACTCGGGCTTCCAGGTGAGCGACTCGGGCAGGTACGGGATGCCGGTCTTCTCGCAGTACTGCTTCACGACCGACGCCGCGTCGATGAGCAGGTCCTCGGCGTCGACTACGGCCGGCACCTCGCCGGTGATCTTCTTGGCCAGCTCGAAGAGCTTGAACTGCGACTCGAAGCCGATCTCACGCAGCGTCACCGTCGGGTCGAGCTTGTGGTACGAGACCAGCGTGAGGGCGGGGTCGCGGATGATGAACGTGTTGGTGAACTTCTGCATGAAGGCTTCGTCGGCGACGTCGCTGACGTAGTAGGCCATGTCCTTGAAGAAGACCGGCTTGTCGGCCGCGGCGGCCTCGATCATCTCCGTGGTGCCCTCGAAGGTCTGCGGGTGACCTTCCTGCGGCTGCATGCCTACGGGCTCCTTGTGCGCGGCCTCGAGGTAGAAGAAGTAGCCGTAGGGCTCGTGGATGACCTTGAAGTCGCCGCGCTCGAACATCATGCGCTCGAAGCCCGTGGAGATGGACCGCGGGACAGACCAGAGGGGGACGATCTTGTGCATGGAGCTGCTCCTTGCCGACGTGGGTGACGCACACAAGCCCGCCGACAGTAGCAGCCGGAGACCGCGGTCGCAACCACTTCGTGACGGATTCACAAAGGAATGCTACGATTCCGGATAGGGACTGAACCTCAGTGTGCCGATTCCGGCATGTACCGACGACAAAGAGGCGGAACCGCTATGGATTCTGAATCGCAGCCGCTGGTCCGCCAGGGCTCCATGCCGCACGGCGTCCTGGAGCTCGACGAGCTCGACCGCCACATCATGAAGCTGCTGCGCCACGACGGCCGCCTCACGTACGCGCAGATCGCGCGCACCGTGGGGGTCTCCGAGCCCACGGTCCGCAAGCGCATCGACAGGCTCATGCACGCGGGCGCCATCATGATCATGGCCCGCGTGAACCCGGCGCCCATCGGCTTCCCCATCGACGCCTTCATCGCCGTCAAGGCCGTGCGCGGGCGCGTGAAGGAAGTCGGCCAGAAGCTCGCCGCCATGGAGAACGTCGCCTACGTCGCCTACCTGGCCGGCAGCTTCGACATCCTCATCGAGGCGTTCCTGCCCGACACCGAGGGCCTCTTCAAGTTCCTCAACGAGGACCTCGAGGCGATCGACGGCATCAGCGCCACCGAGACCTGGCACGTGATGCGCACCGAGAAATCCTTCTACAATTGGGAAGGCGAGAACGTAGGCCAGAACGGCGAGACGTGAGCCGCCCGGCGCCGGGTACCGCGCCCGGCGCCGCGTCCGCCCGCCGGCCTCGTCAACAAGCGACCACCGGCGGAGGACTTCGATGTACACCGTGATCCAGACCGAACGCGGCGCCTCTGACATGCTCGTCGAGCTCGGCGTGTTCGACAGCTGCGGCCTGGACGTCGAGTTCGTGCGCTACGAACTCGAGGGCGAAGACGCGCTCATCGAGACCTGCACCGGCGCCGACGCGCTGCTCTGCGCCTACGCGCCGCTCTCCCCCCGTGTGCTCGACGCGCTGCCGCGCCTGCGTCACGTCGCCTTCATGGCCACCGGCTACAACAGCGTCGACATGGACGCGGCCACCGAACGCGGCATCGTCGTCACCAACGTGCCCGACTACTGCACGCAGGAGGTCGCCGACCACGCCATGGGCTTCCTGCTGGCGCTGGGCCGCAACCTGCTGCGTCACCACGGGTGCGTGCTCGACGGACAGTGGGACTACGAGGCCTGCGGCAAGCCCGACCGCATCAGCCACCAGACCCTGGGGATCATCGGTCTGGGGCGCATCGGGCGGGCCGTCGCGCAGCGGGCACAGGCCTTCGGGCTGACGGTCGCGGCCTCGGACCCCTACGTGGACGAGGCCACCATGAAGGCCTTCGGCGCACGCAAGACGGACCTCGACGAGGTGCTGCAGTGCGACTACGTCTCGCTGCACTGCCTGCTCAGCGACGAGACGCGGGGGATCGTCGGGCAGGCCGAGCTGCGGAAGATGAAGCCCTCGGCCTACCTCATCAACACCGCCCGCGGCGCCTGCGTCGACGACGACGCCCTGGCCGCGGCCCTGCAGGCCGGCGAGCTCGCCGGCGCCGCGCTCGACGTGCTGTGGCCGGAGCCGCTGCCCGCCGGCCACCCGCTCTACGCGCTCGACACCGTGATCCTCACGCCGCACACGGCGTTCATGTCCAAGGTGTCGGAGGAGGAGGTCCGCGAGAAGGCCTGCCTCGAGGTGGTGCGGGCCCTGCGCGGCGAGACCCCGCACTACGTGGTCAATCCCGAGGTGCTCGACCGGCCGGAGCTGCGGCTGACCGCCGCGGACCCGGCGTGAGGCCGCGATGAGCACCGAACGCCTCCCCGGCGAGAGCTGCTACCGCGAGGCCGTCTACGGCCTCGAGAAGTACATCGCCGGCTACACGACCGAGCAGGTGCAGCGCGAGCTCGGCCTCACCGACCTGGTCAAGCTCGCCTCCAACGAGAACGCCTGGGGCCCGTCGCCGAAGGCCCTCGAGGCCATCAAGGGCGAGCTCCACAACCTCTGGCAGTACCCGGAGCAGAGCTTCTTCGACCTCAAGCACGTGCTGGCCGAGCACAACGGCGTGCGCCCCGAGAACGTCGTCGTCGGCCACGGCACCGAGGTCATCATCCAGCTCATCCCGCAGCTCTTCTGCGAGGCGGGGGACGACGTGATCGTCGCCGACCTCACCTACGGCCGCTACGCTGAGGCCGCCAAGCTCATGGACGCGCACGTCACGACGGTTCCGCTGCGCGACCTGCACTACGACCTCGACGCCGTGCGTGCGGCGATCGGACCGCGCACCAAGCTGGTCTTCCTGTGCAGCCCGAACAATCCGACCGGCTGCATCGTGCGCAGCGCCGAGGCCGAGGCCTTCATGGGGTCGCTGCCGGAGGGCGTCACCGTCGTCTTCGACCAGGCCTACCGCGAGTTCGTCGACGACCCCGACTACGCCGACGGTCTCGACCTGCTCAAGGCCGGCCACGAGAACGTGATCGTGCTGCGCACGTTCTCGAAGGCCTACGGCCTGGCCGGGATGCGCCTCGGCTACGCGCTCGTGCCCGAGCGCGTCTGCTGGCTGCTGGACACGATCAAGGAGCCGTTCAACCTCAACCGGCTGTCCATCGTCGCCGGGCCGGCCGCGCTGGCCGACACGGAGTGGCTCGACGACTGCGTGGCGCAGACGATCGCCGGCCGCACCAGGCTCACCGAGCAGCTCACCGCGTGGGGCTTCGACGTCGCCCCGAGCCAGGCCAACTTCATCCTGTTCGACGCCGGCGAAGACGCGGAGGAGCTCTGGGACCGGCTGCTGCGCCGCGGCGTCATCGTGCGCCCCTGCACCGGCTGGGGCCTCACGCGGCACATCCGCGTGACGGTCGGGCGCCCGGAGCAGAACGAGCGCTTCCTCGAGGCGCTGCGCCTCGAGTCGCGCCGGATGGCGGAGGAGGACTCATGACCGAGGTGAAGCGCCGACCGGCGCCGGCCGAGCTCGACCTGCTGCGCGACCTGCGCGGCGTGCTCGCGCCCGAACAGGTCGTCACGACCCCCGAAGAGCTCGTGTGCTACGGCTTCGACGCGGCCGCCGACGCCGTGCCCGGCATGCCGGTCGCCGTCGTCTTCCCGCGCTCGACAGCGGAGGTCGCGGCCGTCGTCAGGATCGCCGCGCAGTACCGCCGGCCGGTGTACACGCGCGGCGCCGGCACCAACCTCAGCGGCGGTAGTACTCCCGTCGACGGCGGCCTCGTCCTCTGCCTGCTCGAGATGGCCGAGATCGTCGAGATCGACAAGGTGAACCTCACCGCCACGGTGCAGCCCGGCGTCATCATCAAGGACCTCGACGAGGCCTGCGGCAAGGCCGGCCTCATGTACCCGCCCGACCCGGGCTCCGTGGCCGTCGCCACCATGGGCGGCAGCGTCGCCGAGTGCTCCGGCGGCCTGCGCGGCCTCAAGTACGGCGTCACCAAGGACTACGTCATGGGCCTCGAGGTCGTGCTCGCCGACGGCCGCGTGCTGCGCTCCGGCGGCAAGACCGTCAAGAACGTCACCGGCTACGACCTCGTGAAGCTCATGGTCGGCTCCGAGGGCACGCTCGGCATCATCACCGAGATCACCGTGAAGCTGCGCCCGCGCCCCGAGGCGATGCGCAGCATGCTCGCCTACTTCACCGACCAGCGCGTGGCGGCGGAGGCCGGCGTGGCCATCGTCGGCGCCGGCGTGATCCCCGCGACGCTGGAGTTCATGGACCACACCACCATCGTCGCCGTCGAGCGCTTCACGCACGTGGGCCTGCGCGAGGACGCCGAAGCCTGCCTGCTGATCGAGGTGGACGGCATCCCCGAGGTCGTAGAGCGCGAGGCCGCGACGGTGCTCGAGGTGCTGCGCGCCCACGGCGGCGAGGTCAAAGAAGCTGCGATGGGCGCCGAGCGCGACTCCCTGTGGGCCGCGCGCCGCGCGGCCCTGCCGGCGGTCGCGCGGCTGCGCCCCACCATCATCGTCGAAGACGCCACGGTGCCGCGCAGCGAGATCACGACGATGCTCGACCTCGTCGCCGACCTGGCGAAGAAGCACGACGTCGCGATCAGCGTCGTCGGCCACGCCGGCGACGGCAATCTGCACCCCAGCATCCTCTGCGACAAGAACGACCCCGTGGAGATGGAACGCGTCAACGCCGTCATCGACGAGCTCTTCGCCGCCACCCTGCGCCTCGGCGGCACGCTGAGCGGCGAGCACGGCATCGGCACCTCCAAGCAGCGCTACCTGCCGTGGGAGATCGGCGACGTCGGCGTCGAGGTCTCGGAGCGCATCAAGCGCGCCCTCGACCCGCACGACCTGCTGAACCCGGGCAAGGTCGTGACGCTGGCGGCGCACTGATGCCCGAGCCCGGCTACGACCTCGAGGCGCTGCGCGCGCACGTCTCCACCTGCATGCGCTGCGGCAACTGCCAGGCGGTGTGCCCGGTCTACAAGGAGACCCACCGCGAGGCCGCCGTGGCGCGCGGCAAGGTCGCCATCGCGGCGGCGCTGCTGAACGGCGAGATCGAGCCCGACGACGAGGCCCTGCGGCAGCTCGACCTGTGCCTCACCTGCACCGCCTGCGTGGCCGGCTGCCCGTCGGGCGTGCGTATCGACGAGGTGATCCTGGCGGCGCGCGCGGAGGTCGTCCGCCGCCAGGGGCTGAGCCCGGCCGTGGCCGCGGCGTTCGCAGCCGTGAAGCGGCCGAAGGTGCTCAGAGCCGGCGCGGCCGCGGCGGCGCGGCTCCAGGACCTGGCGTTCGCGCCGGGGCCGGAGGCGGACCTCGGCGTACCCCGCGTGCCGGTCCCCGGCATGGGCAAGCCGGTCCTGCCGCGGCTGCCGGACCGGCCGCTCGGCCCCGGCGACGGCTCGGCCGGCCGCTACGGCGCCGGCGCCCGGCACGTCGTGTTCTACGCCGGCTGCATGATCACGTACGTGTACCCGCAGATCGGCCGCGCCCTGGTCAGTGCGCTGGGCACGGCCGGCGTCGAGGTCGCACTGCCGTCCGACAACCACTGCTGCGGCGTGCCCATGCTCATGCACGGCGACAAGGACACCGCGCGGGCGCTGGCACAGGACCTCGTGCAGACGCTCGAGGGCATGCACGGCGAGGCCGTGCTGACGGCGTGCCCCACGTGCGGGTCGGCGCTCAAGCACATCATCCCGACGCTGCTGGCCGACGACCCCGAGTGGGCGCCGCGCGCCGAGGCGCTCGCGCAGCGCGCGGCCGACGCGACCGAGTACCTCGCCGAGCGCGTGGAGCTGCCGGCGGCCTCCGCCCCGGCCGGCACGCGCGTGACGTACCACGACCCGTGCCACCTCGCGCGCGGCCAGGGCGTGCGCAGCCAGCCGCGCGCGCTCATCACCGGCGTCGCCGGGCACGAGCTCGTCGAGCTGGCCTCGGCCGAAGTCTGCTGCGGCGGCGCCGGCTCGTTCCTGCTCACGCACCCCGCCCTGTCCGCGAAGATCGGCGCCCGCAAGGCTGCCGAGGTCGCAGCCACGGGCGCCGACGTCGTCGTCACCAGCTGCCCCGGCTGCCGCATGCAGCTCACCGACAGCCTGCGTCGCCGCGGCATGGGCCAGCGCGTCTGCCACACCGTCGAGCTGGTCGCCGAGGCGCTGGCCGCCGCCGAGGCCGGTCTGCGCGAGACCGGGCCGGCGCGTGACGCGGTGCCCGCGTCTGCGGTCACCCTCCCGACGACCCCCGCCGTCCCCCACCTCTGACCCGACCACACACCCGCCCGAGCCGAGGAGAGACGATGTCCGACTGGCGTGCCGAGTGGCAGGAGCGCTTCGCGCGCACCGAGCCCAAGATCATCTGCGTGGGCCTGAACTACAAGGACCACGCCGTCGAGGGCGGCGTGAAGAACCTGCCCACCTCGCCCATCCTGTTCGCCAAGTTCTCCACCGCGCTCTGCAACGACGGCGACCCCATCCTGATGCCGGACGGCATCGGCCACGTCGACTCCGAGGCCGAGCTCACCGTGATCATCGGCCGCGAATGCCACAAGGTGTCCGCGGACGACGCCCTCGACTTCGTCCACGGCTACACCTGCGGCAACGACGTGAGCGCCCGCGATGCCCAGTTCGGCGACCGCCAGTGGTTCCGCGGCAAGACCTACGACAGCTTCTGCCCCGTGGGCCCGCGCATCGTCCCGGTCGCCGAGCTCGGCGAGGCCGGCGACCTGCGCGTCGTGCAGCGCCTCAACGGCGAGACGCTGCAGGACGGCAGCACCAGCCAGCTCATCTTCGGCGTGCGCGAGCTGGTCTCGTTCACCTCGCACGTGCTGACTCTGCTGCCCGGCGACCTCATCCTCACGGGCACGCCGGCCGGCGTCGGCGTCTTCCGCGAGCCCAAGCTCTCGATGAAGCCCGGCGACGTCGCCGAGGTGGAGGTCGAGGGCATCGGCGTGCTGCGGAACCCGGTCGAGGCGACGGAGGCCTGAGCCAGGCCGAGGCCGCCCGCGACCGGACACCCGCCGCGGCGACGGCCGCGCCTGCGCCGGCCGCACCCCGCCCAGCACCAGGTCGACGACGTGCGCAACGGATTCCCGGTCCAGCGACTCCCCCGTGACAAGAGCGCGCAGGTGGAGCGGACCGATCAGCGCCTCGATGAGAAGGTCGGCGGAGGCGTCGGTGACATGAACGCCGCGCTCAAGGAGCGCGTGGAGAAGGCGGCATGGACAGGGGCGGTCGCGGGGACCCGGCGGCGCGCTCGCGCGTCGCAGCGCTCTCTGCTGGTACACTCGCCCCACGACCTTCACCCCCTCCGGAGGTGTGCATCGTGGAGCGTCCTGCCGACGTCGCACCCGCGGCTTTCGACGGCCACGGCGCCGGCGCAGCCCGCGTCATCCAGACCGCCCGCCCCGGCGACGCCGTGGCGCTCGCCGCTCTCGACGCGGTCGCCTGGAGCGGCGGCGCCCATCCCGAACGCATACCGGACGGTGAACACGTGTGGCGCATCTGGATCGACGGGGCCTGGGTCTTCGTCGCGCGCGCCGGCGACGTGCTGGCCGGCGCCATCGTCGCCTTCCCGGTGCGCGGCGGCGACCTCTTCGTGCACAAGGTGATGGTCGCCGCGGATCACCGCCGCCGCGGCATCGGCACGCGGCTCTTCGAGGCGCTCCTGGACGAGGTCGATGCCACATCGGGCGCCGCGTGCTTCCTCACCGTCGATCCGGCGCACGCCGACGCCGTGCGCCGCTACGAAGCTCTGGGCTTCACCGAGAAGGAGTACGTCGCCGGTTTCTACCGGGACGACGAGGACCGCTACGTGATGCGGCGCCCGTCCGCAGCGCGGCCGCGCTCGGCTCACGCCTGACGGGCGCACGACGCCCGCATGGTCGTCGAGCACGAGCGACGCCTCCCCGCCGGCAGTGCGCTGCGCGAGCGACACCGGCGCCGAGAGCCCGCCCGGCCGCGGCGCGCGCTTCACGCTCGAGCTGCACCGGTAGCAGGGCGTCCCTTCTGAAGCGGCCCATAGCTCCGGGCGCCGCATGCTCCTCCCCGACACGCCGTGAGCCGTTCGTGCGGCGGCGCGACGCACGAACGGAGGGGTCGATCAGCTCACGCACCACACGCACCATCCGCAAGGACTTCAGCATCCTCACCAGCCTCGCGCTGCTCGGCCTCATCGCCCTGACGGCGCTCACCGGACTCGGCATTTACGACGCGGCGGAGGAGCTCCTGCAGATCGACGACATCCATCCCCTCTTCGGCGCGGCCATGACCCTCGTCGCAGGCGGGCGCGTGCTGTTGCAGCTGAGACCCCTGAGCAGGCACGCCCGCAAACGTCTCGACGAGCTGACTCGAGGCACACCATCGACCCGATGGCCGGACCAGCGAGGTGAACACGTGAAGATCGACTACTGCCCCATCTGCCGCGGCGTGTGGCTCGACCGCGGCGAGCTCGACGTCATCATCGATCGCAGCCTGGAGCAGTCCGCCGGCACGCGCGGCCGCCACGACGAGAGCGGCGACCGCGGTTCCGGAGGCAAGAAGAAGAGCAGCCTCTTCGGCGACCTGCTCGGCGGGCTCGGCGGCTGAGGCGCCGACCGCCGGCGCGAGGCGGCCGTCCACTACAATGACGTCCGTCCGCCGCCGCTCCGACTGGACCCCACATGTCTGCACCCCAAGACCGCAACAGGAGTATCCGCACCGTCCTCTGGGTGGTCCTGTTCCTCAACCTCGGGGTGGCGCTGGCCAAGCTCGTCTACGGCGTGCTCAGCCACTCCGCCGCCATGGAGGCCGACGGCTTCCACTCGCTGTTCGACGGCGCCTCGAACGTGATCGGCCTCGTCGGCATGTGGTACGCGGGCCGGCCGGCCGACGAAGACCACCCCTACGGTCACGACAAGTTCGAGACGTTCGCCGCCGCCCTCATCGGGATCCTGCTCGTCTTCGCCGGCTACACCGTCGGCAAGGGCGCCGTCGACAGCCTGCTCGGCAAGGGACTCCCTACCGAGGTCACGAGCATCTCCTTCGCGATCATGCTCGGGACGCTCGCGGTCAACATCCTCGTCACGACCTGGGAACGGCGCGCCGGCAGGCGACTCGGGAGCGAGGTCCTCGTCGCCGACGCCAGCCACACGCTCAGCGACGTGCTGGTCAGCATCGGCGTCATCGTCAGCCTCGTGCTCGTCAGTCTGGGGGTCGAGATGGCCGACGGCATCGTCGCGCTGCTGGTCGCCGCCGCGATCCTGCGCACCGCCTGGGGCATCATGAGCGGCGTTCTGCACACGCTCGGCGACGCCGCCCGTCTGCCGGCCGGCGAGGTCGCGGCGGTTGCGTGCGCTGTTCCCGGCGTCGTCGGCTGCCACGGCGTCCGCACCCGCGGCCCCGAGCAGCGCGTGTACGTCGACCTGCACGTGCAGGTCACGCCGCAGACGACGGTGGATCGGGGCCACGCCATCGCCCACGAGGTCGAGGACGCGCTGCGGCACGCGTACGGCCAGGTCACCGACGTGGTGGTGCACCTCGAGCCGGCGGACCCGGCGCCCTGATCCGCCGGCACCGTCTCCGGCTCTGCCGCATGCCCCGGCGCCCGGGAGGTCGAACGACCAGGAGCGCGGATCCGCGATGCGCCTGGAGCCTAAGGACACCGCCGGGTCACGTCGTAGACTTGCGCTGCGGGTTCCGGCCGACGGAAGGACGGTGACGTGACGAAGAGACCTGCTGTGCCGGGGATAGACGTGGACCGCCGTCAGCAGGTGCTGGAGGCAGCCAGGACGGCGATAGCCGAGCAAGGCCTGGACAAGCTGCGCATGACGCACATCGCGAAGCTCGCCGGCATGAGCCCCGGCCACATCCTGTACTACTTCAAGAGCAAGGACCGGATCCTCGTCGAGACCCTGCGCTGGAGCGAGGCCGAGTTCCACAAGCGCCTTGCGGCGGACTTCGAGGCCATCGCCGACGCTCCGGGGCGCCTCGCCCACTTCATCGCCTTCTACGTGCCCAGCGGACCAAGAGACCCCAGCTGGGCACTCTGGCTGGAGATCTACGGACTGGCGCTCGCCAGCCCCGAGCTCGCCGTCGGCCTGGACAAGCTCGCGGACGCCTGGCAGGACGACCTCGCCGGCATCGTGGCGCTCGGCATCCGCCAGGGTCACTTCGGACCCGTGGACGTCGACGACTTCGCCGAGCGGTTCAAGGCCATGCTCGACGGCTACTCGATCCGCGTCGCCGCCGGACATCCGAACTGTCACAGGGAGGATGTCATCAGGCAAGCCACATCCGTGGCCGCACGTGAGCTGGGCATCCCGGCCGGCCGTCTACGGAGAGACGCGGATCCCTGAGGCCGGCCGTGCCGAGCCGCCGCAGTCTCAGCGGCGTGCCCCCTGAGCTCCCGGCTTCACTCCGGGACCTGCTCCCAGACACCTCGCGACAAGAGCACCTGCCGATCTTCGGTCCCGGGCTTTAGAACACGGTTCCAACGGCCGATACCGATGGGGCGAGCGCAGGACAGCGAGGAGGGCCACGATGAGTGGGGGACCAGATCCGGCCGGCACGACCCCGGGTGCATCAGAGCGAGCCGCCGGCGCCGCATCGCGGCGGCGGCCCTACCGGGCGCGGAGCGTGCTGGTCTGGGTCCTCGTGGTCCTGAGCTCGCTCATGGTGGTCGTCACGGGCGTCGCCTGGTGGGCCCACTACACGGTCATGGACACCAACGGCTACATGAACATCGTGGGCCCCGTGGGCAAGGACCCGCAGGCCATCCAGGACCTGAGCGAGTACATCAGCGGCCAGATCGTCGGCGCCTCCGGCATCAAGGACAGCATCGCCGGAGCACTCCCTTCCGTCATCTCAGGCGCAGCCACGGAGGCCGTCCAGGGGTTCATCTCAAAGGGCGCCCAGCAGATCCTCAGCTCGCCCGAGGCGTACCAGCTGTGGCTGCAGACCAACCGCGCCGGCCACGAGCAGCTGGTCAGCCTGCTCCGCGGCGAGACCAGCGCGGTCTACGCGAAGGGCAGCGATGTGAACCTCAACACGCTGCCCCTCATCAGTGCGGTGCTGGTGTGGGTCGACGGGAAGCTGCCCGGCGCGCTCGGCGCGAATGTGCCGGTGATCCCCGCCACAATGAGTGCGCAGGAGGGCATCAGCACGGTCGCCGCGTGGTCGGGCGAGCAGCTGCCCGCCGACTTCGGCCAGATCACCCTGCTGACGTCGGACGCCCTCGGCTCCGCACAGACGGCGGTCAAGTGGTTCGAGCGGCTGACGTGGATCTTCCCGGTCATCACCGCTGTGCTGATGGCCGTCACGATCCTGGTGGCGAGCAGGCGTGGGCGCGCCGCGATCGCCCTGGCCATCGGCGCCGCGATCGCCATCCTCATCGCGCGTCTGCTCGCGATCTTCGGCTCCAGCTACGTGACCGGGCAGCTCAAGGCCGGCAACGGGCAGCACATCCTCAAGAAGATCGTGAACGGCGCCCTCGGGCCGCTGACGACCATCACGATCGTGATCTGCGTGGCCGGAGTTGCGGTCGCGGTGGCGATCTGGGTGCTGGGCCGGCGCAGCGCACGGGCCGGCGGAGCGGCGACCGGGTGACGGCTGGTACGGCCGGCGGCGGACGTCAGTCCGGTTCCGCCGACCTCGCGAGCGCCTCGGCGGCCTCGACGAGCGCCGCGAGCAGGTCGTCGAGGCGCGCGGCGCAGCCGAACCCGTGGCGGGCGATGATGTCGCCGGCCTCCACCATGTAGGAGCCGGCGACCTCGTCGTCCATGCGGCCGACGAGCCGCTCGATGCGCGCCAGCCGCGGGTCGTCGTCCGGCAGGGCCTGCAGCTCGCTGGCCGCACGCTCGAGCGCGGCGGCGCACTGCGCGTTCCGCGCGTCGTGCGGCTGCTCTTGCGCCCTCTCTCCGCGCCACACGGCGCAGTGCGTGATCACCCCGACGAGCTCTTCGCGGATGTCGCCCCTCACGTCCGCCTCCCGGCGATGGCCGAAACCGCTCGCCGCACTGCCCGACCCATCAGCGCGGCGTGAAGAGCGCACAGTGCGGCCGCTCCTCCATGATCGCGGCCAGTTCCGCGATGTCGCCGTGGTACATGGTCGCGGCCTGGCAGTGCTTCACGCAGGCCGGCCGCTCGCCCCTCGCGGTGCGCGCGGCGCAGAGATCGCAGTACAGCGTGGGGAACGGCACGTAGTCGATGCGGTACGTGCCGTCGGGTTTCTCCGTCAGGATCTCGATCAGGCTGATGCCGCCCCTGCCGACCGGGTGACCGTGTTCCTGCTTGCAGGCCACCTCGCAGGAGTGGCAACCGGTGCAGTACTCGTAGTCGATCAGCAGGCCCTTCCTAGACACGGCCCACCTCCTCTCCCTCGGGCAGTCTGGAGATCCGGCACAGCATCGTCTTGGTGAAGGCGCCGCCGAAGCCGGACCTGCTGTTGCGGCCCATGGGGATCATCTGGTTCACGTTGAGGTCCCAGACCTTGTAGGGGTTGCCGTCGCCCTCGTAGGGGACCTCGGGGAGCCACCAGCCGTGCTGGGCGACCACGATGTCCGGGTGCGTCAGAGGCGAGAGCACCGCCTTGCGCTTCGCGCTGCCCATCGTGCCCTCGATCAGGACCCAGTCGCCGTCCTTGATGCCGTGCTTTGCCGCGGTTCCGGGGTGGATCTCCACCGGCGGGTCGGGGTTGATCTCGCGCAGCCACGGGATCATGCGGTGCTCGGAGTGGAACATCACACCCACGCGGCGGCCGGTGTTCAGGATGAGCGGGTACTCGGCGTGGACCTCCGGCGTGCCGACCTCGCTCTCGATGGGCTCGACGTGGTGCGGCAGCGGCTCGAGGCCGTACTCCTCGAACTTCTGGCTGTAGAACTCGAACCTGCCGGACGGCGTGCGGAAGCCGGGCTCGCCGTCGGGCCGCAGCAGGCCCTTCTCGTGGCGGTGGTACGGCGTCGTGGCGTCACCCTTGGGGGCCAGGCAGTAACCGGCCTCCACCAGCGAGCCGAAGGAGTGGCCGGTGATCGAGAGGCGCTGGTCGAACAGCGCCCGCACGTCGGGCCACGGCACGGCCTGCGGGTTGAGACGCCGGGCCAGCTCGAAATCGATCTCCCAGTCCATGCGCGCTTCGTCCGTCTCCGCGACCTTGTAGATCGGGTTGCACGGCACCCCGGTCGTGAACGCGGAGTCCTTCTCGGTGATGGCGGCGGCCGGCAGCACGATGTCGGCGATCGCCTGCGCCGTCGGGGTCATGAAGGTATCGACCACGACGTTGAACTCCAGCTTGCGCACCGCCTCGTAGTGACGGCGCGGGTCCTGGGCGGTGCCGGCGAGGAAGTTGTTGGTCTGGCACCAGAGGCCCTTGACGGGGTACGGCTCGCCGGTCTCGATCTGCTCGAGCACGTCGTCGGACATCGCCCACGAGCGGAAGTTCTTCACCAGCGGGTACTTGTCGGCGCCGATGCGCTTCTCGTTCATCTTGTCGACGAACTCGCGGCCGTACAGCTGGATGACCTCTTCAGTCGAGTAGGGGTAGACGGTGACGCCGTGGGGCGGCCGCGAGATGACGTTGCCGCCCGGGTTGTCGATGTTGCCGGTGAGCGCCCAGAGGCTGGCCAGCCCGTGGATGGTGGCCACCGCCTCGGCGTTGGAATCGAGCGGCTGGCCGAAGCGCATCTGCGCCGGCTTGGCGGCCGCGTACAGGCGCGCGGCTTTGACGATCTGCTCGGCAGGGACCCAGGTGAGCTGCGCGATGTCGTCCAGCGACTGCCGCGCCACGTGGTCCTTCAGCTTGTCGAAGCCGAAGGTCCACCGCTCGACGAACTCCCTGTCGTACAGGCCTTCCTCGATGATGACCTTGATCAGGCCGAGCGCCAGGGCGCCGTCGGTGCCGGGGCGCACGCGCAGCCAGAGCTCGGCGCGCGAGGCCTCCCAGCTGTTGTACGGGTCGACGACGAGGAGCTTCGCGCCGCGCTTCATCATGTCGACCACGTAGTGGCCGCTGAAGTAGTGGTCGGCGCACTGGCTGCCCTGCAGGTTGCGCGCCCAGCTCACGATGAGCTCGGGGCACCGCCAGTCGGGGTCGTCGTAGCGCAGCGGGAAGAACTGGGCCGCGTCGGGGAAGGTCATGTCGCCCATGACCTGGAAGCACGCGGCCAGCCGCGGCGTGAAGCAGGCGATGCCGGAGAGGCCGAAGAGCGTCCAGTTGGGGCTGCCGTAGGCGTAGGCGAGGAAGATGATGGGACCGCCGGAGTCGCGGCCGGTGCCCTGGCCGAAGATCACGGACTCGGCGCCGTAGCGGTCACGCAGGTCGCGCAGGCGCTGTTCGCAGGTGTCGAGCGCCTCGTCCCAGCTGATGCGCTGCCACCTGCCGGAGCCGCGCTCTCCCGCGCGCTTCAGCGGGTGGCGCAGGCGGTCGGGGTGGTGGAGGTACTGCGTCAGCGCCAGGGCACGGGGGCACAGCCTGCCCTGGTGGAAGGGGTGGTCCTCGTCGCCCTCCACCCCGGCGACCACGCCGTCCTTGAGGTACACCTTGGCGCCGCAGCCGCCGTGGCACCCCGGCCCCGGCGACCAGAGGCCCATCTTGTGGACTTCATGACCGTCTTCGGTGTAGTGGGGCATGGCTGGCTTCACTCCTCGGCCGTGGACGCCAGAAACAGAAACGGGGCGCGGGCGGCTCGAAGAGCCGCCCGCGCCCCGTCTACGAAACAAGCGTGGGTGTTACGACACCACGCGCACGTTCTGCGCCTGAGCCTTGCCGTTCTTGCCGGTGCCGGCCTCGAACGTCACGGCCTGACCCTCCTGGAGGGACCTGTAGCCGTCGCCCTGGATCTCCGAGAAGTGAACGAAGAGGTCGTCGCCGCCTTCCTGCTCGATGAACCCGTAGCCCTTCTCGGCGCTGAACCACTTCACTTTTCCTGTTGCCATGCTGATCCAATCCTTCCGTCCCGCGCGGGGACAAGAAATGACGCGACCGCCGTTCCCGGGAGGGTCACGTCGCAATTCAGCGGGTCCAAGCGACCCGATGCCGGTGAGTATACCACTCATGGGACACTGCGGCCCACGGGCGCACCGAGCGCTGCGGTCCCCGGCCTGCTAGACTGAGGACCTCGCTCCGCACGTCGCCTGACGTCCCTGGTACCTTACCCGGCGCCCGCGTCGCCCGCCGCGAGCCGCGGACGCCGGCGCCCCGGTCCCTCTGCGCACGTCCCATCCATCCCTCCTGGGCGTAGGACGAACGGCGGAAGAAGCTGCGTGCCCGAACCGACCG
>Ga0172371_10001445_pt1 | contig 37749 bp, 26 predicted proteins | sample Lak12m_FD_114543 | JGI IMG/M metagenome (GOLD analysis project Ga0172371, IMG submission 114543) | Freshwater microbial communities from Kabuno Bay, South-Kivu, Congo - kab_022012_12m | ecosystem: Environmental > Aquatic > Freshwater > Lake | place: Democratic Republic of the Congo: South-Kivu... | reverse complement strand
GAAGCTACATTTCAACATCCCGAAAGAATGGGCAGCAAGTCTTGGACACTTTGCGCCTGGCACTCGCCGGAATGCCATATTTACCTTCTTTCGTCTCGGTTTCTGCCTGAGTAGTTACAAAAATTGGTTTAAAAAAGTATAAGGCATTACTCTATCTTCACCATGGCGCTGAGTGCCCTTGTAAGACGATCACCGCTGGGCATATCATGGCTGAAAGAACAATTCCCCGCTTTTGCATGGGTTTAATCCATGGCGGCTATCATCCTAGATTTCGACGGCCTTATCCTTGATACCGAAACACCCCTTTATCGCTCATGGCAGGAAGTCTGCGAAGAACATGGGGTGGCAATGGATCACGCCTGGTGGGCAATCCAGCTTACAACCCTCGCTGATCCACCCGATGCTTATGCTTATTTGGAGAAACATTCAGCCACCCCTTTCGACAGGGAGCAGGTTCGTAAAAGACGACAGGCGCGTGAACTTCAGCTCGTCGAGAGCCAAATCCTCCTGCCGGGTGTTTCTGAGGTGATCTCGCAGGCAAAGGCACTGGCATTCCCGCTTGGCATTGCCTCCAACTCCGAGCGTGCTTGGGTCACCCATCATCTCGCCAGGCTTGGTTTGCTCGATCAGTTCGACCAGATAAAGTGCTGCGACGAAGTTCGCCATCCCAAGCCGAGTCCGGATGTCTACCTGGCAGTCCTGGAAGCTTTGAACGTTCTACCACAGGAAGCCATCACCTTCGAGGATTCACCGGTGGGCGTCCTTGCAGCAAAGTCGGCAGGTGTCTTCTGCATAGCAATACCCAATGCCGTTACGAAGGGACTGGATTTCACTTTGGCTGACCTTGTGCTCTCCTCCCTTGCAGGCGTCTCTGTTGCTGACCTCGTCACCACCATGATGAAAAAGAACGGCATCGGCTGATCGTGGTTGGGCAACCCCTAAAAACAACGAAAAGTGCTCCTGTGTTATACTTTATTCCATTATGTGGAAATTTGTTAAGGGCTGATCTCTTGGTCAGTGGATAATAAGTGGAAATCTGCACCTTCATCAGGGTAAATATATACTGATAAAGGGTGTGTCATCCGTTTGCCTGTTATCACATCCGCTGACTATAATAAAAAAACGGTAGCGTAAAATCCTGAGGGGCGAACCCTTTCCGTATTTCAGGAGGGCTGGGATGTCGAAGAACCGAACAATCAGCACACTCCTCATCGCGGTGTCACTCTTCGCTGGATTAGCCGCTTGCCATTTATCGCAACCGGTCGAAACCGAAGAAATCCCCATCGTTCCACCCTCCACGCTCCTCCCTTTACCCTCGTCGCTACCTGCCCCGTCTTCCTCTCCCTCCGCACAAAAAATATCCCTCTGGATTGGTGGCACGCATCTGCGTGGCGCGAACACCTGGCAGCGCATCGTCGTGCCAGAATTGGACGGACCAGAGTTTCTCGGAAGCGGTTACATCGGTCCCCCCTACACCCAGGCCGATTTCGATGCCCTCGCTGCCCTCGGAGCCAATTACGTCAATCTTTCCACGCCGGGATTGTTTACCGAGCGTCCGCCCTACGTGCTGGATGAGCAGGCCCAAGCAGACCTGGATGATATGATCGCCATGGCTTCCCAGGCTGACCTCTTCGTTGTCATCTCATTCCGCACCGGACCGGGGCGCAGCGACTTCACCTTCTACCGCGACGATGCCGGCGACTGGTTCGACGCCGGCCTGCTTATCGAAACAGTCTGGAGCGATCCGGTAGCGCAGGATGCCTGGGTGGAGATGTGGCGTTACACCGCTTTCCGCTACCGTGCCAGCCCTGTGGTCATCGGTTACGACCTGATGTGCGAACCAAACAGCAATGCAGTGGTCTTTGACCTCTACGACCCCGAAGAATTCTACGCGCAATACACCGGCAGCACCTACGACTGGAACCAGTTCTACCCGCGCCTTGTGGCGGGCATTCGCCAGGTGGATACCGAGACACCCATCCTGGTCAGCGCTCTGTCCTGGGGCGCGCTGCGTTGGCTGCCCTACCTTCGAACCATTGACGACCCGCGTATTGTCTACACCGTTCACCAGTACGAGCCGCAGGAGCAGTACACCCACCAACAGCCGCCCGCCGCGAATACCTTCCCCGGCGAGTTCGACCTCGATTGGGATGGTGAACCGGATACCTTCGATCTTGCCTGGCTGGAAGGCTTCATCTCCATTATTACAGACTTTCGGAATGAACAAGACGTCCCGGTCGCGGTCAATGAGTTCGGCGTGATGCGCTGGGTGCCGGGCGCGGCTGACTTTATGTACTCGCAGATGACGGTCTTCGAGAACCTCGGCGTCAGCTATGCCCTCTGGGTTTGGAACCCCGCATGGGCGCCCTGGGCTGAGAGTGTCACCGACTTCAATATCCGTTTTGGGTCCGACCCGGATAACACCTCGCCCGTGGATAACGATCTGCTCGGCACCATTGCCAGCTTCTGGTCGCGCAACACAGTCAGGCCATCCTCCGTTTCTCCCTGAGGTAACAACCAACCGCATCTATGGATGAAGATAACCGCAAGTAAAATATGACTCCCCCTCCTCGTACCTTCCACCTGGTTCCACTCCTCCTCCTGCTCATACTTTCCGCCTGCAACTTCCCCGGTAGGACAGAAACCGCGGCACCTGTGGATGAGGTCGCTTCATCCTCACCCCCCCTCCCTCCATCCTCAATGCTCCCCGCCCCACCCTCCCATTCCAGCGGAGCTACATTTTATGTTCGCCCGGATGGCGGTTCCGTCGAACAATGCACCGGGCTGGTGGATGAGCCCTACCCCGGCAGTGGGACTGGCCAGCCGTGCGCCTGGGATCACCCCTTCCGCGCCTTCCCACCGGGTAGCCTGCCGCACCTGGTTGGTGGGGATACGTTGATCATCAACGCAGGTGCGTACATGCTGGGTTACGGCGCGCCGGGTGCAGATTACTGCGACTACGAGGGATCCTACGACTGCACTATGCCCCCCATCCCCTCAGGAATGGATGCCACCCATCCGACCCGAATCCTGGGCGCTGGGTGGGACTCCGGCTGCTCTGCCCCACCCGAGCTGTGGGGCAGTGGTCGCCCCTGGTTCCTCGTCAACCTGACTGATTCCAGTAACGTGGAGTTGACCTGTCTGGAAATCACCGACCACTCCAGTTGCATCGAAGACCACCTGTTCCCCACCGGCGGCTCACCCTATACCTGCCAGCGAAACCGGCCGCCCTATGGGGATTGGGCCTCTGCAGGCCTTTACGCCGAGGACTCATCCAATGTCCACCTGAAGGATCTCAATATCCACGGGTTGGCAAATACCGGCGTCTTGGCGGGGCGTCTCAGCGATTGGACGGTCGAAAACGTGCGCCTCGCTGGTAACGGCGCGGTGGGCTGGAACGGCGACCTGGTCGGGGACGGCACGAACTCGGCAAACCACGGCACACTGACCTTCCGCCATTTCATGGTTGAGTGGAACGGCTGCGGCGAGACTTATCCCGATGAACAACACCTTGGCTGTTGGGGACAGGAAGCCGGTGGCTATGGCGATGGCGTCGGCACCGGCGCAACCGGTGGTCATTGGATCATCGAAGATTCCACATTCCTGCATAACACCTCCGATGGACTCGATCTGCTCTATGCCCGCCTGCCCGATGCCACCATCGAAATCCGGCGCACGCTCGCCGCGGGCAACGACGGCAACCAAATAAAGGCAACCGGAGCGGTTGTCATCGAGAACAGCATTATCGTCAGCAACTGCGGTTTCTTCCATGATATGCCCTACTGGAACAACGGCGATGATTGCCGCGCCGGTGGTGATGCCCTGGTGTTTGCCCTGAACCCCGGCGGACAGGCCAGCGTAGTCAATTCCACCATTACTGGTGAGGGCGGTTGCCTGGTGATCGCTGAATGTGCCCTCAGCCAGATCTGCAACGGGGGCGAGAAGGTGCTAGTACGCAACACCCTCTTTCAGGGGCAACAGGTCTTTCTCTCGCCGGGCGACGACGCTTGCTTTGCCTGGTACGATGACGAATCCTCGCCGCCGATGCCGGCCAATCCCTTCGTGGTGGAATATTCGCTCATCACCGGTGTGCGCTTTGGCAACATAACTCCATGCCCCGGTGCTCATAATCTTTGTGATGTTATCGCTGGATTGGTCAACCCCCTCCTGGATGCCTTTGACGCCCGCCTGCTTCCAGGCAGCCCAGCGATCAATGGTGGGACAGCGGCTGGCGTGCCCGTGGGTGATTTTTCTGGCGTCCAACGCGATGCCACACCCGACATCGGCGCTTATGAACATTGATTCGTGCTATCATGGAGAAGATGCACAAATTCTCTTCCCCACCCACCACCAGTGTCAATGTCGGCGACTGCTCCACCAATCACTGGGTGATCAACGCTGGTAGATCGTGGCTGCTCTTCGATATCGGTTGGCCAGGTAGCATGGGAACGATGAGCGCCAACTTGACGCCCATGGGTGTGCCTCTCGGAGAGATTCGATGCGCGTTCGGAAGCCACTCCCACATTGACCATCTCGGGCTGGAAGATTTCCTCCCTACCCTTGCGGATTTCAAGAGTGAATACAACATCCCAGTTGTAATTAACGAATTCGGCGTGGTGCGCTGGGAACCAGGCGCTTCCGTCTTCATGTACGATGAGATGTCGGTTTTCGAGGTTTTCGGCATTAATTCTGCCCTGTTGCCTTGGAGCCCCGCTTGGGCGCCATGCGCAGAAAGCAACACGGAATTCTTCTTCAAAATCGGACCAGACCCCGGGAATACCACATCAGTGGATGGCTACCTGCTTGGCACCTTCGCCAGCTATTGGTCACGTAAAACTCTGAGACCCTCCTCGTTAAAACCATGAACAACCACTTCCATGCTTCTCGCTCATTTCACATTTTTCGCGTATCGCTACCAATTTTCCTGTTCTTTTCCGCTTGCACGATGCCACGCCTTCCAGGGTCAGCCGCTCCCGAGGATATAACTCCTCCCGCCTCACCCCTTACTCTTTCATCCACGCTCCTCGCTACACCTTCTGCACCCATCACTCCTTCCCCTCTTTGCCCAGATCCTCAACCCTTATTTATCTCTGATTTCGAGGTTCGGCAAGCATCGCAGATGGATGAGCCTCAACCTCGCCTCCCGTTCCGTGACCCGGTTTTTGGCACATGCCTGGTACGCGTAACCGATCGCAATACAGACCTTGCTCCTGGTGACGGATCCGCCGGGCTGAAGAACGAGTACTCACGCGTCCAATCCTTCAATATGGATGGCACGCTCATTTTGGTGCGCGGCACTGAAGCCACCTGGTATGTTTACTCCGCAAATACTCTTCAACCGCTCGGTCAGGTACCGATCGATGTGGACCCGCGCTGGAGCGCGACCGATCCGGATGTTATTTATTACATCTCTGAAACCCGCTTGATGTCCTACAATCTTCTTGATCTTCTCGGTGAGCCGGCAATGGTTCACGATTTCGCAAATGATTTCCCCGGCTGGAAGCTTGCCGCCGTCTGGACGCGCTACGAGGGTAGTCCCTCTTTGGATGGGCGTTATTGGGGGTTGATGGCACAGGACGAGGACTGGCTGGTAAGTGCTTACCTCGTCTACGATCTGCAGGCGGATACAATCCTCGCTTCCCTTGACCTGCGCGGCTGGCCTGTGTCCGAGCGCCAGGCTGATAGCGTTACCATCTCCCCTTCAGGCGATTATTTCCTGGTATACATGGATGAATACTGCGATTACGGCCAACTAGGAACAGAAGCCAACCCCTGCGGCTTGATGGTTTATGATCGCAACCTGAAGAATGGGCGCGGCCTTCTGCGTATCATCGGACACTCGGATACCGCCTTCGACGAAAACGGTCGAGAGGTGGTGGTCTACCAGGATATTGACACCGATAATATCTCCATGCTCGATCTGGAAACCGGCTCCATTACACCCCTTTGGCCGATTGACTTCAGCTATACCTCCATCGGTTTGCATATTTCAGGCCGTGCCGTCCACCGCCCCGGCTGGGTGCTCATCTCCACCCACGATGGCGATACCGCCTCCCACACCTGGATGGACGACTCGGTCTTCGCCATCGAGCTGAAGCCGGGTGGACGCGTCGTTCACCTGGCGCACACCCACTCGCTGGTGGACGAATCCATGGAACATGATTACTGGGCCGAGCCACAAGCCTCAGTGAACCAGGATTTCACTAGGATCCTATTTACAAGCAACTGGGATCGCTCCGGCACGGGCGAGGTGGAGATGTACATGATAGAATTGCCGACGGATTGGAACGACCAGTTGCCTTGAAAGGAAGAGTGATGAGAAATATCCCAATCAAGATACTCGTCTTCTCCTTGATCCTGTCAGCCGCGTGCAGCGCGTGTAACTTGCCCTCCATCAAGCCAGAGGGTAGCCCCTCCTCATCGCTTACGACATCGCCGTCCGTTCTGCCCGCCGCGACAGCGCTCCCTTCGAGCGAAAGGGTTTGTATCCCCACGCTGCCCCAGCCCAACGCCTTGACCACCAAGTACAACACGATCATGGAAGATTTCGAGGTGACAGCTCCATCCGGCAACCGTCTCTACGGCCTGATCAGCCGTCCAGACCCGGATGCCTACACCGATATGTGCTTTCCAGCGGTCGTCCTCGTTCCGGGAGGCATCAATCCCGGTCGGACAACGGCTTACGATGACAACGCCAAGATATTGGCCGCCAAGGGGATGGTCGTGCTGACTTTCAACGCAGAGGGAAGGGTGGACACGCGGGCGTCTGACGATCTCCGGTCCGAAGGCAACGAAGACTACAACGGTTACCGCAACCAGGATGGCCTCTGCGCGGTCGTTCGTTACGCCATGGGGCTTGACTATGTTATCGCCAGCAACGTGGGGCTTACCTCGCAGTCCTTTGGCATCACCATGGCTGCGGGCTGCGCCAGCCGCCATCCCGAAATCCCCATCAAGTACATCGTGGATGGCGAAGGTCCACCGGATAGTTTTATCACCTGCCACGAACCCGAATCACTCGACGCCAATCCATCCAACGATATGGTCGAAACCATCTATGGTATCCTGGGACATTACAGTACCTATCGCGACCCCTCGCCGGAGAACCTGGCTTTCTGGGTCGAGCGCGAGGCGATCCGCTTTATCGGCGCGTACCGCGGCCGCTACCTGCGATTGCAAGCCACCTGGGATCATGCCCAGCCCCCGCAGAACGAAGCGGAAATCCGGGTGTTCACCTTACCGCCTCTTTGGTGGCAGAACAAGCACACCACGGATATTGTCAACGCAGCCGTAGCGGGCGGCGTGCCGTGGGTGCGAGTCAACCTGGCAGAACAAGGCAACTCGATCAACGCGACCTACGATATGGGACATCCTCCGGTCTATCTGCCAGGCGCGCTCGCAGATAGAACCTGGGTAGTTCGGGCGATCCTCGAAATGGCGCTCTTACCGTAGCTTGCTTGGAATCGGAAACCGGTCGTTTTCAAGGTCTTCAAGCCGGTTCCCGTGCAGGAAACCCATGTCCCCTCACCCGCCCACCACCATCATCAATGTCGGCTATCTCTCCACCAACTATTGGGTGATCAGCGCAGACAAATCCCGGTTGTTAGTGGACCTCGGCTGGCCCGGCACGCTGGGTACGATGCGCGCCAACCTGAAGCGCATGGGTGTGCCATTGGAAGAGATCTGTTATGCACTTGCCACCCACTACCATATTGACCACGCAGGCCTGGCGCAAGAACTTAAACAAACCGGCGTGCCGCTGCTGGTCCTCGAGACACAAGTAGCAGCCATTCCACTTATGAAACAATGGACCAAGCCACAGGATCATTATGTTGAGATTACCCAGGAAGGCAATGTGACTATTCCGTGCAACGCGAGCCGCACCCTGCTGGAGCATATCGGGATTGGCGGAGAGATCCTCTCGACGCCGGGACATTCACCCGATAGCATCTCGCTCCTGCTCGATGACGGTGCCGTCTTCACCGGCGATCTCCCGTTGCTGGAATACGCCGGGGAAGACGAGGTGAACCGCCTCGTTGCCGCCAGTTGGCAGCTTTTAAAGGATCGCGGAGCACGGCGTATCTACCCCGCGCATGGTCCGCTGCGTTCTCTTGAAATGGGATCATGAACGGCTCTGGTAGGTTTTGAAACACAAATGATGGATAGGATCACGAAGTTTTTTAATTCCTTTACGCCTCATAGAAACCTTTGGGGTTGATGTATCTCAATGAAGGAGACTTATATGGCATCTAAAACCATCGTGCAAGATTTCATCTCCCAGAAAACCCTGGCCGTGGTCGGTGTTTCGCGCCATGGGCAGAAGTTTGGCAACATGGCATACCGCGAGCTGAAAGCCGGGGGCTACAAGCTCTACCCGATCCACCCTGAAGCTGAAACGCTGGAAGGCGACCACACCTGCAAGGATTTTACCTCCCTGCCGGAAAAAGTGGGGGGTGTACTTATCGTCGTCCCACCAGCCCAAACCGAAAAGGTGGTTCAGGAGGCGGCTGCAGCCGGTATTAAACGCGTTTGGATGCAGCAGGGATCGGAGTCCGAAGCCGCCATCCGCCTCTGTCAGCAGAACGGCATCGCCGAAGTGCATGGCGAGTGCATCCTGATGTTCGCCGGGAAATCGTTCTTCCACAAACCCCATCGCTGGGTATGGGGATTGCTGGGAAAGCTTCCAGAATGAAGGAAGAATCCATTTTAACCAATCGGATAGGTGGTTCTTCAAGTACAAGTAGACTGGTGGTTTTGTTAAGCCTCGTGGTGACTATCGTGCTGGGGTGCAATAAACCTTCATCCCCGGCAGAAATACCCCCTCCCGATACCGGGATGCCCACAGAGGAAACGGTTATACCAGACGAATACGAACAATCCCTGGTTATTAATGGTGTGGAACGAACATATATTTTGCATATTCCACCCAGTTATGATGCATCCAAACCAGTACCTCTGGTTTTGGTTTTTCATGGCATCACCCTTGACGCGAACGAAATGATTCGCATCAGCGGCTTCAATGACCAATCGGATGCCGTCGGATTCGTCGTGGCATATCCGAACGCCTCCGGAGCACAGAGATCCTGGAATGGTGGCCATTGTTGCGGGGAATCCGCCGCCAACAACGTTGACGATGTCGGCTTTGTGCGCGCTCTGATCGGGCAACTGACCACACTCGTCAACATCGACACCAAGCGAGTATACGCCACCGGTTTCTCCAACGGTGCCATCATGGTTTATCGTTTGGCTTGCGAATTGTCCAACCAGATTGCTGCCATTGGTCCCGTAAGCGCAACGCAGGCGGAGGAGGATTTACCAGGCTGTCAGCCGGAGCGCTCAATCCCGGTTATTCACTTCCATGGCACAGATGACGATCCCAATCCTTATAATGGCGGGGAGACCGCAGGAGGCGCTCATTTCATCCCTGTAATTGAAGCAATTCATTTTTGGGCAGAACGCAACGGCTGTCCGACCCAATCACAACAAACCGAATCAGGAAATATCTTCCACGATTTTTATTCTCCCTGTAAATCTGGCGCAACAGTGGAACTATACACCGTTGAAGGTGGCAAGCATGCCTGGCCTGGCGGAGAGGCTGTCAGCCTTAGAATGGGTGAACCCACCATGGAAATCTCTGCCACAATCCTGATTTGGGAGTTCTTCCTCGCACACCCCATGCCTTGAGTCATCCATTCAAGTGTTTCCTGAAGGAAAGGAGAAAAGCATATGTCCCACAACCATCACCAATTGTCCCGGCGGGATTTCATCAAAATCGTTGCCATCGGCGCGGGAGGGACATTTTTGGCAAGCTGTAAGCGGGAAAGTGGATCGTCTAAGGTTCCAGCAATTGCCAGTCCTTCGACAATACCGGTCTCTACCCTGCCACCGGGTGAACTTGCTGATACCATCCTGGTGAATGGGAATATCGTGACCATGGACGCCAAGCGTTCCATTGTGAAAGCGCTGGCTGTCAAGAATGGGACCATCCTGTCCATCGGTGACGATCAGGCTGTGCGCACTTTGGCGGGTCTAGGCACAGGGATAATCGATCTGCGTGGACGCACCGTTACGCCCGGTTTGATCGATGCACATTGCCATTTGAGTGCCTGTGGTTTGCTCGGAACCGTCTATGTGGATATCAGTTGGCCGCAGATAAAAACCATCGCCGAAATGCAGGCCTTGGTGGCGGAACGGATCGCCCAAACGCCGCCCGGTGTGTGGGTTCTCGGCGCGGGTTGGCTGACCTACGATGGCCGCTACCCAACCAAGCACGATGTGGACCCGGTCTCGCCGAACAACCCGGTCATGCTGATTAACCAGGGCGGGCACCTGGCAGTCGTCAACAGTCTGGCGCTGGAAATGGCCGGGGTGACCGCCGCCACGCCCGACCCTGGCAATGGCCGCTTCCTGCGTGAGGCGAACAACGAACCAAGCGGCACCGTCATGAACCACCCGGCCATGGATTATTTCCGTCGCCTGTGGCCGGATGATATGTTTTCCCAGCAGGATATGGAGGAATCCATTCTCCAGCCACAGGCACGCTTCGCCTCGATGGGCGTCACCAGTTTCCAGGATGTTTACGCCCGAGGCATGGACCGCATGTTGGCTTACTTTGATATCGGCAGGCAGCGCGAGATGACCCTGCGCGGTCAGGTAATGAACGTTTTGGAATACTTCCAGGAATTGGACGGGCGCATCCCGGCTATCGAAGCCATCCGGTACGAGGACGATTATATGCATTTCGCAGGCGGAAAATGCCAGGTGGACGGCGCAGGTGAGGCCTCTTACACCTACGAACCTCACAACGGGATCGCCTGGAACCTCACTATCTGGAAGCCGGACGATTTAAAACAGGTGGTGCGCGCCTTCCATGACGCCGGCTACCAAATGGCTTTACATGCCTTTGGCGACGCCGCTGTGGATATGGCGCTCGACTCGATCGAGGCAGCCATGAACGCCAACCCGCGTCCCGACCCGCGTCACCGTATCGAACATTCCGTGTTGAATACAGATAGCGCCATCCAGCGCCAGAAGGATCTGGGCTTGATTCTCTCCATCCAGCCACAGATGATACGCGCCTTCGGGGATGGAGCCGAGCGCATCTGGGGAAGCGAGCGCCTGCAGAAGATGATCCCCACACGCACCTGGCTGGATAAAGGGATTCCGCTGGCGCTTAGTTCTGACGCCCCATCCATGCCCTGGTGGGAACCGCAGGCCACCCTGGCGGGTAGTTTGCTTCGCCTCACAATGAGCAACAAACCGGTCAGCCCGCAGCAAGCCATGACCATCGAGGAGGCCATGTACGCCCACACCATGGGCGGCGCTTATGCTGACTTTGCCGAAAACAAGAAAGGATCGCTGGAACCTGGTAAATTCGCCGACCTTGCCGTCTGGAATGACAACCCTTACAGTGTTAAACCCGGAGACCTTGTCAACCTGACCATTGATCTGACGATGATTGGTGGAAAAGTTGTCTACCAGGCCTGAACGGAAGCGCGCCGTCCTCGCGGCTGATGTCATATCCATCTGAACACAATAAAGATCGGCATTCGGAACCACCACCCGACTTTCCGGGAGAAACGCATCGCCAGTGCCTATCACGACCGTTCTTTGATGTTCGCCGGTAAATCGTTCGTACATTAGCCCCACCGCTGGGTGTGGGACATCTTGGGCAAGTTGATTAAGTAATATTGAACGCCACCCAATGTTTCCTTGGCAACCCCGCCACTTGGAACGCGGTGCAGGTGCACCTTTCTATCATGCAGGCGCTTTTTGGCGGATGGTATGTTCATGTCTTTGGTGAAGGCGAGGGCATCGTGCTGCGTCTCTCGCGGATGATGCAAGAGCAACGCTATCGCCTCGCGTTCAGCGGTGATGCGGCTCGCGTCCTGCGCGAACCATGCATCGCCAGCGACCTATCACCATCCCACCGCCCAGCTACCCCGGTTACCCTGACGAGACCATGACAAAGATCACGCTGGTCAATTCCAGAAAAGAGAACTGGACAGTGAACAAATGGACCGGGGATAAACTGGCCGAATTTGACGCCGTCTCCCGCATCCAGTTCGCGTTGACCGTGCGCACGCAAAATATGCTCCCCTAACCCAGCGGCCCGTTCAAATGGACCGTCCTACCCGTTTTAGGATAATAAAACCCAATATCATCCTGTCAAGTTCTTCTTGGAATAACGATGAGGAGGTAAAGATGAAAAACAGAACATTATCCCTTACCAGCGTCCTCGGCCTTGCCTGCATGATGGCGGTGATGGTTTCAGCGGTGGTACCGCTATTCAAAGTGGCAGCTGGGTTGAGAATTGCGCCCGCAGCGCAACCTCTCGATCCTACACCACCCGATCATCCTGTAAAACTTATCTTCATCCATCATTCCACCGGCGGCAACTGGTTGGCATCCCCATCGGATAATGAGCTGGGTGGCGACCTCGGCCGTCTCCTGATGGAAAACAATTACTTCGTAAGCGCCACCAATTACGGGTGGGGGCCGGATTCCATCGGCGATGCCACCGACATCCCTAATTGGGTGGATTGGTTCAACGGCGATAACAGCCCAACTTACCTGAACGCCCTTTACAATGAGAACGGCCAAAACATTGGCGATTTTGGCGCCTGGCCTCGCCTGGTGGGAGATCCCGGTGGCGAGAATGAGATCATTCTTTTTAAATCCTGCTTCCCCAACTCGGACCTGGAAGGTAAACCAGACGATCCGCCTGATCCCGAAGGCTGGCTGAGCGTGGGACATTCCAAGTATGTCTACAATGAAATCCTGAAAAACTTTGCCACCCGGCCGGATAAGCTCTTCATCGTTATCACCGCGCCGCCGCTGAGTTCGGGAAATACAACACAAGCGCACGCCACCAATGCACGCGGCCTGAATGAGTGGCTGATTAACGATTGGCTGCGTGAGAATAATTACACCCTCTCTAATGTGGCTGTCTTTGACCTCTACAATGTGCTGACCGGTCCCGATTCCCATCACCGCTTCATTAATGGCCAGATAGAGCATATCGTTGGTAGCCGGAACACGCTCTACTATCCCTCGGGCGACGATCACCCCTCACGTGAAGGCAACCGCAAAGCTGCCGATGAATTTATACCGCTGTTGAATATCTTCTACCACCAGTGGATTACCTCCGGGACTTCAAGTCTTCCTCCCGCGACTGAAGCCGCGCCTCCCGCTGGCGAGGTCCCGGCTCCCGTATTGCCCTCCGGGTCTGGAACCGGACTTGCCTCCAGCCTGGTTGACGATTTCGAGAGCGGCGCACCTACCGATACTCCCGGCTGGGAGGCATACTGGGGAGAGACCTTCCCCACCCGCATGAATTGCAGCACATCGAATGATGTTGCCCATCAAGGTGCATCTGCGCTAAAACTTGATTTCGATGTTCCGCCTGGTAGTTGGGCTACATGTACCCTCTCCTATGGCAACCAGCAGGATTGGACAGGCGGCGATGGAATTTCGGTTTATCTTCACGCCGTCCAGGCTGCTGTTCCGTTCGATATGCTGCTCTTTGGCGGAACACCCGAAAACCAGGAAACCTATATCTACTATCTTGATACGCCCGAAGAAAGCGTGGATGGCTGGGGGCAAATATATGTCCCCTGGGCCAATTTCGTCCGTGTGGACTGGGAAGCTGGCGCCGGAACACCCTTCACCCATCCCGAACAGGTCTGGGGCTTTGGCTTCGGCTTCGATGGCCTCGAAAGTGTGTCTAACTCTGCCGTGGTCTGGGTGGATGATATCCAGCTCGCAGGAACTGCCCCCGCTCAAGAACCAGTTGAGCAGCCTCCTGTTGAAGCAACCTCTCAACCGCAGCCGGATGGTGGTGGAGGCGGGTTACCGTGTGTTGGATCGGTTCTTCTTCCAGTACTTCTCATTGGAGTGACTTTGATAATGAGACGCAGGAGCTAAGGATGGTTAGCGGATAAAAGAAAAATGGCTAAGCGGATATTAACCCACTGCGTCAATTGTGATCATCCGCTTATCCGCTGACCACTATCCATTTATCCGTTCACTATTCGCTAGCCAACCCATCCGCTGACCACCCCAATCCGCTCATCCGCTCCTTATCCGCTGGCCACCTCATGTCCCGCCGCATCTCAATCATCCACTACCGCCCTAAAACCATCCTCAACATAGCCAAACGCCCCGACCATTGGTTCTGGACACGCTACTCCGCCTACCCCTACATCGGATGCCAGCATGGATGTGTTTTCTGTTATTGTCGCGAGCAGAAATATTCGCCCTACGATGACCCCAATGACTTCGCCTACATCATCAAGATCAAGGAGAATGCGCCTGAGTTGCTGCGCCGCGCCCTCAACAGAGCGGAGGTGGATTTGGTCTTTACGGGTGATTATCAAGCCGTCGAGCGCAAATTTGAGGTATCGCGGCGGATGTTGGAGGTCTGCCGCGACCTGGGCTTTCCGGTCTTCGTGCTGGAACGCTCGCCGCTCGTCCTCCGTGACTTTGACCTGCTCCGCGAGATAAATGCCCGTGCCCCCTCGGTTGCTGCCTTTAGCATTATCAGCACGCCTGATTCGCCCAACTACGAAAAAGTCCGCCAGATGGAGCACCTCGCTCCACCTGTGGCGAAACGTTTTTCCGCTATGGAAAAAATTTCTGCGGCTGGCATCCTGACCGGTGTCTGCATGATGCCCATTCTGCCGGGATTGTGCGACGATGATGCCAACCTCGAGAACGTTGTACGCTGGACAGCTGATCATGGCGGCAAGTTCGTCCTGGCCTCCAGCCTTACCCTATCCGATCAGCAGAAGAACTACTTTTTCGAGGTGCTGCGCCAGCGCTTTCCAGATTTACTCAACCTTTACCAACGCATCTACCCGTCGAAGAGTTATGCACCTGCCAATTATCACTGGGGACGTATCGCCCTGAAAGTTCGCGAATACTGCCAGAAGTACGGCATCCGTGACCGCGTTCCGCGTCCGATCATCCCCGGCGACAAGCGTGGCCTCAACAAGCGTATTGTCGAGAAATTAGCCGAAAGGTCCTATGAGCTGGAATTGAATGGCGAATCTGGTTACCGCGTTTGGGCTTACCGTAAAGCAGCATGGGCGGTAGAAGACTTGGAACAGGATATTCACCTGGTTTATCACACGATGGGTTTGAAAGGTCTGCAAAGTATCCCCAATATCGGGTCATCCCTGGCCGGCGTGCTCGAAAGGATGGTTGCTGAATTGACCGAGTAAGCCAAATTCGGCGCCTCGATCCAATAGGGCGGAATTCATTCCACCTTGTTGATCCTGTAGGACGGAAATAATTTCCGCCCTACTGACCTCGTTGGGCGGGAATGATTCACGTCTTACTAAAAAAAAACCAGCAGGAGATGAAAAGCCATGAAACCCATCCGTTTCGTGATAATTTATAGCGCGCTCCTCTTGAGCCTTTTGACTTGCACCATGGGGAATGTCACCTCAGGATCGGGAGTTGGGGTTGACGACCAACCTTTCGAAGCCAGAGCTGGTTCAACGGTCCCGCGCGCACCGCTGCCGGGGACGAAAGCAGCCCCAACAGCCACCTCCCCCATGTCCACCAGGACAGTCTTCGCCCAATTGCTCCCGTTCGATTTGCCGATAAAAACGAGTATCCCATCGGTCTCATCCACCCCACCTCCCATTGTCCACCGTGTCCAGCCAGCAGATTTCACCTACCTTGGCGCTTTCCGCCTTCCCGGTGGAGATGACCGTCCTTTAACCTTCGCCTACGGCGGCAACGCCATGACATTTAACCCTTATGGTGATCCTTCCAGTGCAACAGACAGCTTCTCTGGTTCGCTATTCATAACGGGACACGACCGTCTGCCCTACGGCGAGCTGCCAAATGGAGACCAGGTGGCCGAGATCAGCATCCCGGCGCCAGTCAATTCACGTAATCTGGAGGATTTGAATACTGCCACATTCATCCAGGATTTCACGAATGCGATCGCAGGCCACTTTACCAGTATGGATGAAATTCCCAAGGTGGGAATGACTTATCTCAACCGACCCGAAACAGGCCCAAAAATCCACATCTCCTGGGGACAACACTTGCAGCCGTCGGATATGGCCTCGCACGGCTGGTTCAGTCCAATGCTGTCGCATCCTGATTTCAAGGGAACCTGGTTTATTGGGAAACAGGACCTGTACAGTGTCAATGGCTACATGTTCGAGATTCCTGCGCATTGGGCGGAAATCCTCGGTGGAAGATATCTCGCCACCGGTCGGATGCGCGACGGCGGTCAGGGCGGCATGGGTCCAGCGCTCTTTGCCTATACCCCTTGGCTGCCAGATGGCTCACCACCGCCCTCCGGGACGCGACTTAAGGAGACTACCCTTCTACTCTACGAAAACTCGTACAACACTGAGGAGATCGTCCGCGCCATGAATGGTTATCAACACCCCGACGAATGGGAAGGAGGCGCATGGCTCACCACACCTTCGGGCAAGCAGGCGGTTCTGTTCGCCGGCACCAAGGGCAATGGGACGAAATACTGGTACGGCTACATTAATCCCGCCGGGCCTCAATACGCCTGTGTGGATGCTGATGTGACTGATTTTCCCACCTGCCGTACCGCAGATGGCGGCCGCTGCCCTCCCGCGGACATGACCGGCTGCTGTGACGAGGCAGCCGGCACCTGTGTCTCGCTGCGCGGCTGGTGGTCTACCCACGCGGACGCGCAGCTCATCCTCTACGATCCCGCTGACCTGGCGAAAGTTGCCGCTGGAGAAATGGGATCCTGGGAGCCGCAGCCTTACGCCATCATTGATATTGATGAGATATTGTACTTGAGTCCGCCTGAATGGGACTTGCAGAACCTCGGCTGGGGTGATCAGCGTCGCTACCGCATCGGAGATGTGAGCTACGACCGCACCAATGGCCTGCTCTACGTGCTGGAATTGTACGCCGACAGTGCAAAGCCGGTGGTGCATGTGTGGAAAGTGAAGTAAGAACAAGCCTCACAGGTCTGTAATAGCCAGTGAAGCTTGGAACGGCCAAATTGCTTATTGACTTTTCCCATTTTTTCACGAATAATATATTAATATAAATAAAGCACGGTTAAACAGAAGGCACCTAATCAGCCCCGGTTCGAACATGGTTTCCCTCCCGAACATCCCAATGGTAAAAGTTCACATTGTCCGCGTTCTCCAGATGCGTGTAGTGTGTAGTGGTTTATTCGCCTGAAAGGAGGAACGATGAACGCAAGATATGCTTTATTCGCCAGGTTTCTCTTGGTCTTTAGTTTAATGGGCGTATTGATGGGAGGAGAAAAAACGGTTGAAGCCCAGGAAAGCGACTGGCAGGAAATCCCATTGCCATCAGGTATCCACTTCTATGACCTGGTCTTCCTGGATGAAAATGCCGGTTGGGCGGTAGGACAGAAAGACCAAACGAATGGCGTACTGTTCCACACTACAGATGGGGGGAAAACCTGGAGCGAGCAGTCCAGCGGTGTCGCCGGTGCAATCCTGACCAACTTCACCTGGGTAGACCCGATGAACGGGTTTATCATAGGATTCGACCAGGCGGGTAAATCGTTTCTAATGCGCACGAGCGACGGTGGCCAAACCTGGCAAGTGATCACGCCTGCGAACATCACTGGTCAAATCTTTAGTCTGACCATTCAACCCGGTGGTGTGCTCTGGATGCTGACGGTCATCTACCAGCCGCGCAGCTACCACGTCTGGAATAGTGCGGATGGGACATCCTGGTCTGAACACACAGTCACCCCGCTCCCTGATGCCCGCATCGTGGAAATTACTTTCCCTACCGTTCAGGTTGGGTATGCAGTCGGACGATCCGGCTCGGATGTTTCCATTCCCTTGTTGACGAAAACCAGCGATGGCGGCGAGACATGGGCGAATGTCTCCTTGCCCTTAGCAAAGGGTGTCCTGGCGGGTCTATTCTTCATCGATGATCTGAACGGTTTTGTCTGCGGCACCAGTGAAAATTTTGGCATCATCCTGAAGACAGGCGACGGTGGTGCATCCTGGAAGGAGGTGGCACGCCTGAGCGGTTCTGAACTTACCATTGACGATGTCATTATGAGCAACCCGCTCACAGGCTTTGCCTATGGTTTCTGGAAAGATGGTGATAAATATGGGATGACCGTTTTCCAGACGAAGGACGGCGGGAACATCTGGGAAAAAACATCCCTGCCAGTGGCTTCGAAAATCACCCCACCGACCATCGTTGAGGATACTGTCTGGACGGCCATTTACCATGAAGATGGCGGCGATTCCGCTCTCTATTTCAAGCCACTTCCACCGTACTCACCGCCTCAGCCTCTTGTGCAACCCCCTTCCCAAACCCAGCCTCCCGCTCAACCGCCAGCCGCACCACCCGCGTTGACACGAATCGAGCTTGATCCCCGGAACATCATCCTGACCGTCGGTCAGCCGATCACCTTCACCGCCACCGGCTATGACCAGTGGGGTGTGGTCATCGACCTCGAAGACCCCACCTGGAAAATAAATAGCCAGGAGCAATCGCAATGCCAGGGCAATAATTCATGCACGATCACCCCAACCAACCCGGGTGAAATGAATCTCTCCATTATCAGTCGAAACTCGATTGTTGTCGGGGAGTTTCAATTGGAAATAATTGAAGTAAGGGAGACACCATGTGGAGGAGTTCCCTTGTTCCCGGATTATGCCATCAGCCTGCTGGCATTCACCATCGGCGCAGTGTATTTCATCCAGCGAAAGATTTCACCGCCTAAGAACTAAGCCGCAGACCTCCAAGTCTCAAGAACTCGGAGGTCTTGCCATGCGGAGGAAACTGACTTGAACAAATACAACCTTTCCATCTTGAGCGTCGCGCTGCTTCTCGGTTTGGTGCTGCCTGGCGAGCCTGCCTGCACCCAGGGTGATGAATGGCAGGAAATTCCCCTGCCAGCCGGGGTTCAATTTATTGATATGGTCTTTCTGGATGAGAATACTGGTTGGGCGGTGGGACTAAGAGGAAAGACAGGGGAAAGTGTCTTATTTCACACCGTTGATGGCGCGCTGACCTGGAACGAACAGACCACCGGCCTCCCTGATGCGATCTGGACTAAACTCACCTGGGCTGATTTAAATATAGGGTTTGTTATTGGCTTCAACGCGTCCAACCAGTCGTTGCTCCTGCGTACGAATGACGGCGGGCAATCCTGGAAGGTAAATACTCCTCCCATCAGCGGTCAATTCTCCGACCTGACCACTCAACCCGGCGGGGGACTCTGGGCTCTTTCAGCCATATACAAGCCGTGCTGCAGTTACTACATCTGGCATAGTATAAGCGGGGAAACATGGTCGGAGAAGTCAGTCTCCCCTCTCGCGGATGCACATGTCACTGAAATCACCTTTCCAACCGCTGAAATCGGATATGCAGTCGGATGGTCGGAGTCGGATGTTCCCATGCCGCTGCTGATGAAAACCAGGGACGGAGGCAATACATGGGTGGATGTACCTCAACTCCTCGCGACAGGTTCTTTTTTGGGTGAATTCTTTCTTGATGACCTGAATGGCTATATCTGCGGTAGCAGTGAGGATTTCGGTGTCATCCTGAAGACGGCTGATGGTGGTTCGACTTGGACGGAGGTGGCGCGTCTATCCGGCTCATCGGTGTCCATTCGCGATCTCGTTATGGCCAATCCGCTCACGGGCTTTGCTTTTGGTGTATGGGAATCTGGCGAGGAGCACGGAATGTCCCTCTACGAGACAATGGATGGCAACAATTGGGTGAAATCATCCCTTTCCTTACCACTGGGTTCGACAATCACTCTGCCGGTCATTACGAACGATAAAGCGTTCACAGCCTTTAACTTCAATAAAGAGAATCGCTTCTCGATCTATGTCAAGCGGCTGCCTCCTTACACACCACCCAGACCGACCGAGGATCAGATAGAATACCTCGGAGAGCAACCGGCGGGTGTAAACACTCCAGCTGATACCTCATCGTGTAAATCTTCATGCGGAACCGCTCCACTGCCGATTGAAACCTCGTTGAGCCTGCTGACTCTCACCTTCGGCACAGTGTATTTCGTCCAACGGAAGATAGCACCACCAAAAAACTAGGAATAACAACTTGATCTCCGAGGTCACACAAACCTCGGAGGTTTCGTATTATATCCATCATGTTTCCCCAAACCCTCTTCCACTTCGCAGGCATCGGCATCAACCTGTATCTTCTATTCTACGCCCTCGGTGTCGTTCCAGCGGTGATGCTCACCTTGGTTCTTGGACGCAAGGGAAATCTGGACGCGGCTCAAGTATTTCCTCTCACCATCATCTGCTTGGCGGCAGCGTTCCTGGGAGGACCAGCGATCAGCGCACTCTTCCGCACGCACCTGGGTCTTCTTGTACCGGGACTCTGGGCACCGGCGATGATTTTCGCGGTGATAACTCTGTTGAGCCTCTACCTTGCTTTGTTCCCAGCCTATCGCAAACATATTCCACAAATCCTGGATATCGCCGCGCCAGCCTTCGCCCTCTACTGGTTTTTCGCTCGTCTGGGCTGCTTCTCGGCTGGTTGCTGTTATGGAAAACCCGCCGGCGACCTTCCCTGGGCAGTGACTTTTCCTAATAACCTCCCGCTCGGCGGCATTCCCGTCCACCCCACGCAACTCTACGAGGCTTTTGGGATGTTGGCGATTTTAGCCCTGCTGCTTGGATTGCGTCAAGTCCCAAATTTCCAAGGCACGCTGATCTGGGTTTTCCTGGTCACTTATGGCATCCTGCGCTTCGTAATCGAGTTCTACCGCGGCGATCCGCGCGCCATGCTGGGAGCGGTATCCCTGAACCAGGTCATTTGCTTGGCATTCATTGTTATCGCAGGTGGGGTGGTGGTCTTGAGAATAAAAGCTGGATGACAATCTCCCATGTAATATGACGTAGATATGAAACAACTATTGCTCTCACTTCTTCTGCTCGCTAACTTCCTGGTAGGTTGCGTCCAAAAAATAGCCTCTCCCACTGTGCCCCACGTGACAACAGCAACCACCAGCCCAACAAGGCGGCCAACGCACATTCCAACAGCCACACTCACTGTTTCACCCTCCCCAACACCCACGCCGATCCCGATAAGCGCACAAAGCGCGGGCGATGTTGTGGAATTGGCGCGTTATGGGTATGGTAGCATGGCGGAGATCGCCCTTAGTCCGGATGGTCAGATCATCGCCATCGCAGGTGGCCTGGGTGTATGGTTGATCGACTCACAGACCTACGCCAGGCTGCGCCTTCTGGAAGGACCGACAGACTTGGAAAAGAACGGCCAGGCAGCACTGGTTTGGTCACCCGATGGAACCAGCATTGCTGCTATCGGACATAACAGCCTTATATGGATCTGGGATGTAGCCAGCGGAAGGGTTACCCACGTGATGAATGCACAAGTCGGTGATGGGCAAACCAGCGCGCTGCGCTGGTCTCCTGATGGACGCTGGCTTGCAACCGCTATCGGCGAGTGGCTGCTCGTTTGGGATTTCACCAATGAGATCGTGCGTTTGGCCATATGTGGCTATCGCGAGCCGCACCCACCCTTTCCTCCCGATCAAGGCACCCTGACCGGTTTCGACTGGTCATCTGATGGATCGCGCCTGGCCACCCAGACATGGAATGGTTATATCCAATTATGGGATGCCTCCAGTGGCGAAGAGTTACAACGTGCCCGGGTGGGCAGCCTGATGAGAACCCAGGACCTGGCCTGGTCGCCGGATGGGGTAAACCTCGCCATCAGCTATTGGACCAACTCTGGGCAATCCGTGAGCGATGTGAACTATTACGTGCGCTTGCTGTCGGCAATAAACCTGGAGGTGTGGCGGACCTTCGAGGTGCAGGAGCCTGGCGTACGTACATTGCACTGGTCACCGGATGGAAAGCTGCTTGCAGGCGCAGCATGGTATGCCCAGGTCTGGGAGGTGCAAAGCGGCAGCCTGGCTTTTGATGTTACAGATCCGGATTATGCCCTCGCCGGCCAGCAAACGCTGTACTGGTCCCACGATGGAACGCGCATGGTCACCCGCTGCCTCGAGAATGGCCTTCTGCTCTGCACATGGGATGTCGCCGCGGGAACGCTGCTGGAAAAATCACCAGTTCTATTCAGCGGTGAAGCCCATTCAGTCGCCTGGTCACCGGATGGTGGGGTATTGGCGGTGGGCAGTCAATACGGCCAGCCGCGCATTTTGGATTCGAGTAATGGTGCTCTCATGCGATCTACCCCTGGACTGGAATTTGAAGCCTCGCTCGTTTCCTGGCCGCCGGATGGCACGACGTTGCTTCTTGGGGACGAAGGTTGGGTGGGGGCATGGGACCTTGATAGCGATGAATTCGAGAGAAGTAATTTCGATGTATATAGTGTCCCTTCCTGGTCACCGGATGGGACACATTGGGTAAGTGGGTCCAGCGGCAGAATTACATTCGGTGCAAGAGATGGAGGAGGCGAACCACAAAAGATCGAGGATTTATGGACGCTCTCCATCCACGCCTCAGCCTGGTCGCCTGACAACGCGTGGATTGCATTGGGCGGGCAGCGTTACTCGAACGATGCCGGCTTCAGCACACCTGGCACACTTCACCTCTACAACCCTTCCACGCAGGAGGATATCGCGCTCCCAGCTCCTGATGAAGTGAATATCAGTGCGGTGAACAGCCTTGCATGGTCCAATGATGGGATTTTCCTGGCGGCAGGATACTACAACGGGAAGACCGCCACCCAGGAAATCCAGATCTGGAATATCGAAAGACCTTCAGGGTCTTCAGAGATTCTGAAAGCTTCGTTGGCAACCGTCCTGACTGGCCACGCAATGCGCCTCACCAGCCTGGCATGGTCAGCCGGGGGGGATATGCTGGCCTCGGGAGATTCCGCTGGCGTGATGATCCTGTGGTCTTTACAAAACCAGGCAGAGTCTTCGGCGGCCTTGGAGTTTTCTCCCACCTTTCTCGGCGGGCATACCGGCGAGGTGCGCAGTCTCGATTGGTCGCCGGATGATCTGCGCCTGGCATCCGCCGGCGAGGATGGCACGGTTCGCGTCTGGGGTGTACCGCAGAGTGCCCCTGCCCAGGCCAGCATCGGATTACCCATCTTGACGGAATCTACCCCTGTCGCCTTCCCTGCCAACCTGCTGCCGGTGACGGTGGATAATGCTGATGGCTTGTCTCCGTTGACCGTGTTGGGGCGCGGCACAGTAAAAGACCTATCCCCGAGCCCGGATGGGCGTTTACTGGCATTGGCCTCCACTGGGGGGGTATGGCTTTACGATGCTGAAACGCTGCAAGCCCTCTATTGGCTGCGCTTACCCAATAATGGCGTTGCGGACGCCGTGGCCTGGTCACCGGATGGACACCAACTGGCAGCACGCGGCTTAAGCGGTTGGTTTGGAGGCGATTTGCTCGTAGTGATCTGGGAGACCCGCGCCTGGCAGTTGCAGCGCGTGTTGGGGCCTGAACCGAGCAATGAGTACTTGCTCAAGTACACCCCCAATCTGGCTTGGTCACCGGAAAGCCACCAACTGGCCGCTGCGGATGACCGGCAGTTGTACGTTTGGAATGCGATCAGCGGTAATCGGTTACACAGGTTGGAAACCGCACCTGCAATCCCATTGGCCTGCGTGGCCTGGTTGCCCGGTGATGATGATTACCCGCTGGGGCGCATCGTGGTGGGAGGCGGTAACCGCTATGGGAAAGGCAGTTTGATCGTATGGGATGCGATTGACGGTACTCTCCTGCAAAACCAGGAACTGCCACTGAAGGAGGATGGTTACGTATTCGGCATGGCAGATAACCTGGCTCTCTCGCCGGATGGCCGCTTGGTATTACTCGTCAGCGAGAGGGATGGCTTGCAGATGTGGCAGGTGACATTGGATGGGCTGAGTTTTATCACCAGCTTCGCTCCACCGCAGGAAGAATTCCATTCATCCTGGGACGCGACCTGGTCGCCGGACAGCAGCCGTATCATCGTCGCTGGCACCAGCGCCGCGCAGGACGGAATCATGGGGACGCTTTGGGTGTTGGATGCAGTCAACGGCCAGTCACTGCAGCGCCTCCATTCACATGCCAGCGATGTGTTCACTGTAGCCTGGTTGCCTGGCGGTAAGCGCTTCGCCTCAGTGGAAGTGGACGGTAGCTTGCGTCTTTGGGAGGCTTTGCCTTCGCCCGATCCAGATTCTGTAAACATCGAGCAACTACGATCTGCAGCAGCCTACTCAGGTCAATATGGAGTACTGGTTTGGGATGTGACAACTGGTAATTTTCGCCTGTCATACAACACACGCCAATATCCGCTGGAGGAACTGGTCTGGTCACCGGATGGCAGGCTGCTGGCTGCCAGTGATACGAATGGACAAGTACGCCTGAACAATGTGGGAGATGCATTGGCATCAGATCATTCAGGCGCGCAGTTGTGGAGCACGTTCAACTTCCCCGTGAACAACCATGCAATGACCCTCGATTGGTCGCCAGATGGGCAAAGGTTGGCAGCCGGTGTCAGCCGTATAGCAGACTATGAGTACATCGCCATATTCGATCGCGCAGGATTACTGTTGAAAAGTGTTGACACGCAGGTTAACCAGGGAGGTTTCAATTGCTTGAGCTGGACGCCTGATGGCCGCCTGTTGGCTGGGGCTGGTTACCTTGCCGGTGTATTGGGCTTGTGGAACACAGATTCATGGGAAAAGGTTGGAGGGCGTTATTATACCCCGCACGCCGTGCTGGAGTCCTCTGGTTGGCCGATTATGGCGTTGCACTGGTCACCAGAAGCTACGCGGCTGGTTTCGATCGGCGAGGATGGGCTGGTGCGAATCTGGGGTGTGCTAAAATGAGGCAGCCGCCCCCATGTATATGATATCTTTCATGTTCATGCCTAGATACTCTATCCAGGCATAGGAGGAGCTATGAAAAACAAGCATATGATTCTTATCGTTCTAGCTGCGCTGATCATTTCCACCCTCTCGTGTAATTTTCCCAAACCAACCGCAACACAAGAAGTCTCTGGAGGGCAACCCACCGGAATTGCCACTTCGGTCTTGAGACCCGTCGGTGTCTGGACGCCATGCTCAACAGGGATGAATGGCGGTATTGTCCAATCCATTGCTGCCTCGCCCGATTACAGCAATGACCAGACCGTCTTCGCTGCCACCATGGGAGCAGGCATCTTCAAATCCATTGATGGAGGCGGCACCTGGCAGGCAGCCAATAATGGGATGTGGATTAAGCAGAATACAGCCCTTGTCATCTCACCGGGATTCGACACTGACCATACAATTTTCGCGGGTGGGCTCCATGTTGGTGTGATGAAATCCACGGACAGGGGTAATTCGTGGCTGGAGGCAAGTAATGGCATTTCTGTAAAACATGTCAATGCCCTTTCGATGTCACCGCAGTATCCGCAGGATCACACCCTCTTCGCCGGGACAGCGGGCGGTGGCATCTTTAAAACTGTGGATTCTGCCGCCAGTTGGGTTGAGGTTAATTCAGGGGTCGATAACCTCAATATTATTGCGCTGGCGATTTCACCTGCTTACCAGGCTGATGGCACGATCTTCTCGGTCACAAGCGGAGGAATATTCCGATCCACCGATGGCGGCGCTTCCTGGCAGTCGGTGAATAACGGTGTGAACACCACGGATGTCCGTTCACTGGCAATCTCACCGGGCTTTACAGACGATCACACTCTCTTTGCCGGATCCGGCGGCGAAGGGTCTTTCATTTCTCGCGACGGTGGTAATACCTGGACACAGGCTGGGCTTTCCGGCATGTACATCAGCGCCTTGTTGGTTTCTTCGAATTTCATTACCAACCACACCATTTTCGCAAGTGAAAGTAGTGTCGGTATTTTCAAATCCATTGATGGCGGAGAAACCTGGAACAGGTCCGATAACGGCATGGCAGATAATGATCGCCAGCCAATGAGCCTGGCTGCTGCGCCGGATGGCACGCTCTTCGCCGGTCTTTATGGAAATGGAATCTACAAGTCAACCGATGGAGGCAACTCCTGGAGCGCTGCCAACACCGGCATCACCAACATCTACCTGTACGCAATTGTCTCTTCACCGGATTTCACCACTGACCAAACTCTCTTCGCAGGCAGCGAATACCAGGGAATCCTCCGCTCCAGAAACGCCGGTCAGACCTGGCAGCGCGTCAATGCCACTGTCATCCGGGTTAAAGACCTGGCGATCTCACCGGCATTCGCCCAGGATCGCACCGTACTTGCTGCCACAGAGTTGAGTGGCGTCCAAAAATCCACCGACGGAGGTGATTCCTGGCAGGCGATCAATGCAGGCTTGCAATCGGTTCAACTGACCGCGCTTGCCATTTCTCCGGATTTTATTAACGACCAGACCATTCTGGCTGGCTCAGATCGCGGTAACCTCTACCGCTCCATTGATGGTGGGAACACCTGGTTGGATCTGAATGCTGGTCTTCCTGTAAAAATGGTACGCGACCTGGCTTTTTCACCTGCCTACAACCAGGATCACATTATCTTTACTGCCTCCTATCAGGGCGGAGTCTTTATCTCCAACGATGGCGGGGCGACATGGCACGATGCCAGTGCTACATTGCCTGATTTGTCAGTTTTTTCGCTTTCATTCTCCCCGGATTTCGCCCAGGATGAGACGGTTTTTGTTGGGATTGATTATCAGGGCATCTATAAATCTATTGATGGTGGCAATACCTGGAATAGCAGCAATGCGGGATTCCCGTACACGAACTACTACCTGCTGGCTCTTTCTCCTACGTTTGCCAGCGACCAAACGCTCTACGCTGCCTTCTCGGATGTGTACCAATCCAACAATGGTGGAGCAGCCTGGTCACCTCTCGGGACAATCACTTGGGGGCGCTATGTCACCGCCCTTGAGACCTCTGTCGATGGTCTATTCCTCTATGCTGCGACGGATGGTGAAGGGCTTTTCTGCATGAAGGTGAAATAACCATCAAACCTGGGTAGCAGCACATTCCGTCAGCCAGAAGCTTCCACACTACAAACTTAGAGGAATCATGAACACCAAACAACCTCTCACTCTCAGCATCACTCTCTTCGTCGCCATCCTGCTTTCTGCCTGCAGCGGAGGCAATCCAACCGAGCCTCCTCGGCCAACCACAGATATCATATTCACCGCCGAGCGGATAGAAATCCATGCTGGCGAGTGCACCGTCCTGCGCTGGGAGGTAACCGTTGGCTTTGGCGTGACTCTCAACAACGAACCGGTGGATAAGACCGGTCAGATGGAAATCTGCCCAGCTGAAACACACGGCTATGAATTGGCCGTGGATATGGGCACGCACATCGAAACGCGCTCGATCGAGATAGCCATCAACCCTGCGGGTGGACCGGCAACCGGGAGCCAGCCCACGGAGCCGCCTGCAGCAACGCGCCAGCCTGGGCCGGTCACGCCGGGTATTCCCGCCTATCAATCCGAACCGTGGATCTCCACCGGCGGGCCGATCGGTGGATTGGGCTACGATGTCCGCATGGACCCGCGCAACCCGGACGTGATGTACGTAACCGACGCCTACGCAGGGGTCTTTAAAAGCACCGACGGCGGTAGAACCTGGTTTGCATCGAACACCGGTTTGCCCGCCTATTCAGGCATGTCGGGCGATGCCATCCCGGTTTTCTCGCTGACGATTGACCCGAATCATCCCGACACAATCTGGGTCGGCCTGCAAAATAGTAACAGCATTTACCGCAGTGACGACGGCGGAAGTTCGTGGCGAAACATGAACAGCGGCAGCAATGGCATCCTTGAAAGAATGCTCACCACGCGCGGCTTCACTGTCCAGCCGGGGGACTCGAATAAGGTGTTTTTTGCCGCAGAAGTTCCCAGCGACGAGTGGTACGGTTCGCGTTTACCCGGCCCGGAGGGACTGGACACGGTCAAGGGTGTGGTCTATAAGACGACAGACGGCGGTTCCACCTGGACGCGACTGTGGTACGGCGACAACCTGGCACGCTACATCTGGATTAACCCGAAGAACACGAACCTGATCTACGTCTCAACCGGCATCTTCGACCGCACAGCAGCCAACAACGGGCCAGGGGCAGATGTTCCCGGCGGTGTGGGCATCCTGCGCAGCCGCGATGGCGGCGCCACCTGGGAACCGCTTGATCAGCGAAACGGTTTTAACACGAACGAACTCTACCTCGGCAGCCTCTTCATGCACCCGACGGATCCGAACATCTTGATCGCCGCCTCTGGCGACGATGTTTACCATACCAGTGGCGGCGTTTACCTGACCGAAGACGGCGGTAATACCTGGACGAAGACGCTGGACGCGGTCAACATGAGCGCCGTCGAGATCTGCCTTTCGAATCCAGATATCATCTACGCAGGGTCACGGGCTGGCTTCTACCGCAGCGACGACGGCGGGTATAACTGGATGCAACTCGGCCATCGCAACTGGGGACCGCCGGATGTGGTGGCAGGCTTTCCGATTGATATGCAATGTGACCCACGCAATCCAATGCGCCTCTTCGTCAACAACTACGGCGGCGGTAATTTCCTCACCGAGGACGGCGGCGTCTCGTGGGTTGTTTCGAGCGCGGGTTACACCGGCGCGCTGATGGCGCAAATCGCCGTCGCACCGGATGACCCGGACATCGTCTATGCCTCCGCCCGTAGCGGTCTATTCACTATACAGGATGGTGGGGCTAACTGGGTTGGCATGGCTTACGGCGCTGGTCGCAACGTGGAGGGCAAGGCGATTGCAGCTGATCCATTCGATTCGCAGCATGTCATTGCCACGCTCGGAGACGAAGGCCTGCATCCGCTCGTCAGCAAGGACGGCGGTCGGAACTGGCAGGTGGAAGACGAGAATATCGTCGGTGTGGTGAAAGCTCTCTTCTCACCTGTAATCCAAAATCTCGTCTATGCCGTCGTGGATAAGGACGGTATCCTCCTTTCCCATGACGGCGGTCTGACCTGGCCGCAAGGCGCACTGGATGGGGAGAATGTCATCGCCTTGACCATTTCCGCGCAGGACGGTTCACTGCTTTTTGCCGCAACCTCCGAAAGCAAGGTTTATCGATCACAGGACGGCGGCGTGACTTGGAGCCTAGTCGCCCAAAACGTGGCTGGCGGCCCATCCCTGACAGCACTGGTAATTGATCCGTTCGACTCGCAAAAACTGTTTGCCGGTGCAGCGGGTGGCGGTGTGTTTATCAGCCGCGATGGCGGCGTCAATTGGCAACAATCCTCAAGCGGGATGCCACCAGAGGCGGAGATCCACGCCTTTGCCGTCGACCCGGTTCATCAGGATGTGGTCTACGTGGGAACCGTCGGCGGCGTCTACTACTCGTTGGATGGCGGTGAAACTTGGCAAACCCTCATTGCCGGCCTGACCATCCGCGCCGTCAACAGCCTCGCCCTTTCAGCGGATGGCAGTGTGCTGTTCGCTGCCACCTACGGCGCGGGTGTTTTCCAGCTGGGCATGCCATAATCTGTTAACCAGGACAAGGAGAGAACATGAAAACCATCATTACTCGAACCATCGCCACAATCCTGCTGTTCTGGCTGACCGCCTGTGGAGGCGCGGCAACCGAACCGCCTACCGAGAGCGGCATAACCTACATCGCCGAGCGGACCAACCTCCACGCCGGCGAATGTACCGTTCTGCGCTGGGAAGTGACCACCGGTTACGGCGTGTCACTTGATGCCCAATCGGTGGACAAGATCGGGCAATTGGAAGTCTGTCCACCGGAAACGCGCATATACGAGTTGAATGTGGATATGGGTACGCACATGGAAACGCGTACAATTAAGATCACTGTCGCCGGAGGAGAACAAGCTGTAGGTCCAACCGCGCTCCCCAGCGGAATGCCCGAGTCTGATCCGGGGGTCTGGGTGCGACTGGGTGGCCCTCCCGGCGGACTCGGTTACGACATCCGCTATAACTTCGACAACCCAGATATCTGGTATGTAACGGATACTGGTGCCGGGGTCCATATCAGTACAGATAACGGCCTGACATGGCAGCCAAGCAACAATGGCATTCACTCCGCCACACTCAACGATTACCCCCCCATTTTCAGCCTTACTGTGGACCCAATCAATCCGCAAATCCTATGGGCGGGCACACTCGACACTGGGCATATCTACAAGTCCACTGACGGCGGCCAATCCTGGGTTGAGCGCGAAAACGGTATTGGTACAGGTATTGAGTATCAGTTCCTAGCCTTCCGCGGTTTCACAGTTGATCCCAGTTCCTCCGATATTGTCTATGCCATGGGCGAGGCGACTCTCGAAAAAAGTGACGACCCGCAAGGTCTGCGCCAGAAGGTTGGCGGCGTCATCTACAAAACCATGGATGGCGGAGAAAATTGGGAACTGTTTTGGTATGGGGGTGAATACTCCAGCCTGACCCGGTATATGTGGATCGACCCGCGCGACCCAGATGTCATGTATGTCTCCACAGGCATCTTCGACCGGTACGCAATCGGGGGTCCATTGCCGCAAATTTTCTCCTGGGAGGGCGGATTGGGGATCCTGAAATCCACTGATGGGGGAGAAACCTGGCGCACCCTCGGGGTGGAGAATGGCTTGCGTATGTTGTATATCGGCAGTCTCTACCTGCACCCGGAAAATCCCGATATCCTGCTGGCTGCTGCAGGTCACCTGATCGATGCGAGACTGCTGGAGCAGTGGGAAACACTTGGAGAGACGGTCAGCGCAGGCATTTACCGCACCACCGATGGCGGGGAGCATTGGATTCAAACATTGATTCCTGATACCTGGGAGACATTTACCGCGGTGGAACTTTGCGAGTCAGATCCCAACATCGGTTATGCAGGCAGCGAGAAGGCAATTTATCTCACCCGGGATTCCGGCCAAACCTGGGAATTGGTTTCCGGCGAAGACCGCATGTGGGGACCACCGGGCGTGGAGGCAGGCTGGCCGATTGACCTGCAATGCGATCCTCGCGACCCGGCGCGCATTTTCGCCAACAATTACAATGGCGGTAATTTCCTGAGCGAAGACTATGGGTACACCTGGGTCAATGCCAGCGACGGCTACAGCGGTGCGATCGTATTTCGTGTTGCGGTGGATTCATCCAATCCGGCGCGGGTCTACGCGGCCGGACGCAGCGGCATTTGGCGGAGCGACGATGGAGGCGGGCATTGGACGGGCATCTACTACCTACCTACTGGAAGCGGTGAGGGCGGTTTTGAAATCGAAGAAAGCGGCGCGCGCGGTATCGAATGGACTTTCGTCACCGCCGATCCGTCACGAACCGATCATATTCTGGGCGGATATGTCCAGCTCCTGGAATCGAGTGATGGAGGATTCTCCTGGCAATTGAATTTGCCCTCAGAAGAAGTATCGAACAGCGTCACGGTCAGCGCAGCTGTTTTTGCTCCATCGAATCCCCTCATCGTGTATATCGGTATGGCAGGTGATGGATGTATTCGCTTCCACGAAAACGCGCCATGCAATTCTGGTGATGGTGTGGCAGTCTCCCGGGATGGTGGGACGACCTGGCAGGATATTTCCAGCAGTGCATTGGCAGGTGTCGCAGTTTTCGACCTCGACGTAGATCCCGATAATACCCAGATCGTTTACGCTGCTACCGAGACAGGTCTCCACCTCACCACGGATGGCGGAGCGAATTGGGAACTCTTGCCGGGATTACCCAATGGAATCCGTGTCCGCACAGTGGCCGTGGATCCCTCCAACGGGCAACATATCCTTACCGCGGTGGACCAGCGAAGCGTATTCATCAGCCAGGACGGCGGCCAGACCTGGACGGAAAGCGTCTCCGGCCTGGAACCCAATAACTCGATCCACGACATCGAGTTCGATCCTGCTAATCCAGCCAACATTTATCTAAGCGATGCCCGGTCAGGGGTTTATCGCTCCACCGATGGAGGCGCAACCTGGCTCAAGATGAACACCGGCCTCACCAACCGATATGTCCTTGATTTAGCCATCTCTGCTGACGGAAACTACCTTTATGTTGCCACACATGGAGGTGGTATTTTCCGAATGTATCTGCCCAGCCTGGGAAGATGATGACATCTCGCGATGTAAAATAACCGCGATGACAATATGAAATCCTCTCACGCTTTTTTTATCAGCGTATTTTCATGACCAGCGAGGGTGCCGGCGTCTTTCAGCTGGGAATGCCGAAGAGGAGATATCCTTCCTTGAACAGAATACGATTTCCTTCTTCCGGTCTCGTGTTGGGAACGATTGTCGCGACCTTGATTCTGGCTTGCAAGGGCAGTACACAGATCCCTGCTTCGCCCAGGCCTTCTTTTCCGCAGCCAACCTTGGATTTTTTCGACGCAACCGCAGTCCACCCGGATGCCAGAGGTTTCCAAATGGCGGTTTATGACGCTGTAGGCAAACGGGCTATTTTAATCCCCTGGGGTGGCGGCATGGATGACCCCCTGGGTATACTACTTGGCTATCACCCGGATCAGGACTTCTTTGCTGTAGAGGGTTATGAAGCGATTGATTTGACTTCTCTGATTGATCCTGCTGCGCAAGGATTTGCAGGGGCATTTATTGACGATGCTGGAGACCGGCTGTACTTTGTACCCTTCCGAAAGGACATCGGATCTGGGATCGAGCCAAATGGACTCGCTATCCCCTTCGACCTGAGGGTTGAATTGACAGATCGGAGCGCATATGAGATCTTCGACCTGACCACACTGCCCTCCCCTCCTCCGCGGATTGGTTGGGCGGCAGGTGCATTTATGGATGGTTTCCCTTACTATTCACCAGTGGTAGAGGCGCACGACACATACATTCCACACGGTTACCTGCTTCGATTTGACACAACCAAGGCATTCGACAATCCAAACGCCTGGGATTGGTATGATCTCATCGAATATGTACATCGCAGCGCGTGGGGTTTCCAATCCAATGCAGTGATATTTCCATGGTTTTTTTTGATTCCTTTTGGGGTTGGAAATAGCGTAACCCTCCGATATGACGCTTCTCGTCCTTTTACCGAACATGATTCCTTCGAGGCTTTTGACCTGGCCACTTTGAATACCGAAGCCAAAGGATTCACGGGTGGGGTTGTGCTGGGGGACGATCTGGTCCTCATCCCGTGGAGAGATTGCTCACGACCTCCACTCCAGGAGAGCACGAGTGTGGCGGCATTGTATGACACCCGCATGCCCCTCTCCAACCCGGACGCTTGGTCATTTATTGACCTGACCCTCGTTCACCCCGATGCTCGGGGATACATGTTCGGTTGGCTCGATCAAAACGGATTTGTGCACTTTGTTCCGGCTGCCAATTTTGCTTAACGTGTTGCACCGCCCTTCGTAGTCTGGGATAGCAGCCGTCCATTCACCGAGGCAAGTTCCTGGACTGCCTATCCCAGTACGGGTGTTCCTACTTCGACCGGTGTGGCTTTTGACGGCATATATTCCTGGCTGGCACCTTTTGGAACAGATTTATCCGGTAATAGCGGTCTTCTCACCAGGGTGAGCACTTGGATGAATGTATTTACACCAACAAAGTAAGAAACCGAAACTTTGCTGATCTCCTTATTAAGGGATTAGTCGAGGTTTTGTTCTATCTCCGCCAAACGGAACCTTGCATGTTTTCACTCAGACTCTCACGCGTTATGATATGTTCAGGCGTAGTTCTGGTGCACCTGACTGTGCTTATCGCCTGCCAGCCGGTAACATCGCGACCTGAACCCACCTCAGCCTATGTAATTCCATCGATTCCAGCAACCTTCACACCATCACAGGCTGTCACTCCGGAAGGTGCCTCGATCTCTGGAATCGTACTCGACCCGGAAGGCGCACCGCTCGCCGGAGCCACTGTTCGTATCCAGGCGACAACCAACCAGACTTTCACCGATGAACTGGGACGCTTCATGCTCTTTGGTCTGGAGAAAGACACAATAGTCACAGTTAGCGCGTGGTCGGATGGTTATTACTGTGCGAAAGTGGAGGGTGTATCGCCTCCTGCAAGCGGTATTACCTTTTCTATGCGTAAAATCCAGGCGAACGATAATCCAAATTACCAGTGGATTCCTCCAACTGGAGAGAGTTCATGTTACTCTTGCAAGCCCGGCCTCACCCAGGTTTGGCTCGACAATGACGCGCATGGCAAATCTGCTACCAACCAACGCTTCCTTACCATGTATAACGGTACAGACGTGAATGGTAACCAGAGTCCGCTAACCCGTTATGGCTACAACCGCGATTACGGCCGCTTCCCTCTGCGACCCGATCTAACCCAGCCCTATTATGGCCCTGGCTATAAACTGGACTTTCCCGATACTGCGGGGAACTGCGCGGCCTGCCACGTTCCCGGGGCGGCAACGGATGCGCCTTATGCTACCGACCCTAACCTGGTCAGTGGGGTGAACACGTTTGGTGTCCACTGCGATTTCTGCCACAAGATCTCAGATGTCATCCTGAACTCGGAAACCGGATTGCCATTTCCAAATATGCCCGGAATCCTCTCCCAGGATATCCGCCGTCCCTTTCCAATGGACCCTGATCGTTATCAGATATTCTTCGGCTCATTCGATGACGACAATGTACCTATGGAAGACACCTTCCTGCCGCTCATCAAGCAAAGTCAATGGTGTGCACCCTGTCATTTCGGCGTCTTCTGGGATACGGTCGTTTACAACTCCTTTGGTGAATGGCTGGAGAGTTCCTACAGCGACCCGGAGACTGGCAAAACCTGCCAGCAGTGCCACATGCCTGCGCCTACGCTGCTGGATGGTCAAATGCTGACAAACGTCGCTCCAGGGATGGGAGGCGTGGAACGCGATCCGCTAACCATCCCCGCCCACACCTTCCCCGGCGGCTTGAGCACTGACCTGCTGCAGAACGCGGTCACAATGGACCTTTCCGCATCTCGTATGGGGAATGAGATCACCGTCGCCGTGACCATCGTCAATGACAAGACCGGTCACGATGTTCCAACCGATTCTCCCCTCCGCCAGGTAATTTTGCTTGTGCAGGCTCGAAATTCGGATGGAAGCACAATGATCCAGGTGGCTGGGTCAACGATTCCGGACTATGGCGGCGTGGGTGATCCAGCGAAAGAGTCTGCCCTGAGGGTAACCGAAGGGTATTATGCCGGTCTTCCAGGAAAGATCTATGCAAAAGTATTGATGGAATTGTGGACGGAGATCACGCCTAGTGGCGCATACTGGAATCCGACTCGCATCGTCAGCGATAACCGCCTCTCACCGTTCGTGGCTGATACCTGTGTATTTGTGTTCCAGACTTCCGAGTCCTCCAATGCTTCGCAAATATCGGTTAGCTTGCTCTTCCGGCGTGCCTTCAAGGAATTAATGGATCAGAAAAGTTGGGATATGCCGGATATTGTGATGGTGCAGAAAATAATCAACATTCCATGAATAAATCCCTCACCCGCATGTGCTGGTAGGAAATGAAATCGGTGTAAAGAAGAATAGGTGTAACTTTTTATCTGTTATGACGTAAATACAACAGGAATAAAATAGTAAGTTGTGCCTGCCAGGTGCTGCACACCTCACATTCTGAAAAAATGAATAAAATAATAGGAGAGTGTTTATGAATAGAAAAAATCGTTCCCAACTTGGCCTCGGGGTGATCCTCATCCTCGTCGCCGCCTGGCTGGTGCTGACTAAGTTACAGCCTGACTTGATCGCCAATCTCAACCTGGTCTTCGCCTGGCCAATGTGGGTCGTCATCGCCGGAGGGTTTGTGCTGCTCATCGGCCTGCTGGTCGGCGCGCCCGGCATGGCGATACCCGCCTGCATCACTGCCGGCATAGGCGGTATTCTTTATTACCAGAATGCCACCAATCAATGGCAATCATGGTCCTACATGTGGGCGCTCATCCCTGGCTTTGTTGGCATTGGCATCCTGCTGACCGGTTTGCTCGGTGAAAATTTCCGCCACAACATCGTGGAAGGCCCCAAGCTCATCGCCATCAGCTTGGTGTTATTCCTGATCGCTTCCGCCCTGTTCGGCGGCCTGCAAATCTTTGGCGCGTACCGCGATTACTGGCTGGCCGGTTTACTCTTGCTGCTCGGCCTTTGGTTCGTCCTGCGCGGTGTGTTTCATAAACGGTAAAAGGAGGCAACCATGCGTCGGAATTCTCTTTTCTGGGGCAGCGTCCTCATATTACTTGCCGCCCTATTCCTGCTGAAAGCCCTGCGCATCATCGATGATGTGTGGGGTTACTTCTGGCTGCTGGCGGTTGGATTTCTCGGCGTTTGGTTCATCCTCCGTGCCTTCTGGCACCCTAAAAGCGCGGAGGGTGAGCGCGTTACAATCGAGCAGAAAGGTGCACAACAAGCCAGTCTTCATATAAACCACGGTGCTGGGCGATTGGAAATTGGAGCTGGGGTAGAGCCTGGAATGCTCCTCACCGGAAATTTTGACAGCGGACTGGATTACAAAACCGAGATGGTCGGTGACAAGCTCGAAGTGACCATGCGCGCCACATCTGGTTTCGGACCCTTTATCGGTGAGGGTTTCGATTGGAGAATTAAGCTGGCGCGCGATATTCCTCTCTCGCTGGCGATAAACACCGGCGCAAGCGAAGCTCGGCTCGACCTGAGCGAGTTGCGCGTGTCGTACCTGAAATTGGAGACTGGTGCTAGTTCCACCGTGCTGACGATGCCTGCCGCTTCGGGCAGCATGCTGGCAGAGATCAACGCGGGCGTCGCCTCTGTGGAGATCCACGTACCGGAGGGAGTAGCCGCCCGCATCCGGATAAAGGAGGGGTTGTCAGCCCGCAGCATCAACAGTGCCCGCTTCACACGCTTGGAAAGCAACATTTACCAGTCGCCGGATTACGATACGGCAGCTAACCGCGTCGACTTAAACATCGAAACCGGAGTCGGCTCGATCTCTGTCCTATAGACATCTTTACGAATGAACGCTCTCTTGCGTTCACAGTCCGCGCTGGAGGGCATGGACTCATAAGAGAATGGAACTCGATCAGTATCTACTAGGAGTATTGTATGAAACGCATTGACTTTCGCATCGTGATTGGCGTGCTGCTCATACTCGGCAGCATCCTTGGCTTCCTCGAAAAGTTTGGGGTCATTCAGCGCGGGTGGGACCTGTTCTGGGGAACCATCCTCGGATTGGCTGGCCTAGCTTTCCTTTACATTTTCATCACCAACCGCAGGCAATGGTGGGCAGCCATCCCTGCATTCACCCTCCTCGGGATGGCGGCTTCCTCCTTCCTGCTTGATAAGCTTGGCTGGGGTGGATTTGCCTTCTTGGGCTGCATCGGTCTCGGTTTTTGGGCGGTCTATTTTACTGGATGTGAACGCTGGTGGGCGATTATCCCCGGTGGTATTCTGCTTACGCTCGGTGCGGTCTCTGCCCTCTCGGATGTCTTTGGCATCCTCAATACCGGTGGAGTGTTTTTCATTGGCTTGGGTCTGACATTCCTGCTCGTAGCAATCTTGCCCGGCACCGGCAATTCATCCTGGGCGTATTTCCCCGCAGCAGCACTGATTATCGTTGGCATTGTATTGGGAACGCCATTCAAAGGATTGATGGATTACATTTGGATCGCTGCCCTCTTCCTGGGCGGCGCGGTATTGATCTGGCAGTATTTCCGCACGAGACCATGAAAACTCAGCCGTAATGAAAGACCCCGGTCTCATTGAGAGACCGGGGTTGTTTTCTTACTCTTCTTTTAACAAATTTTGTAACTACTCAGGCAGAAACCGAGACGAAAGAAGGTAAATATGGCATTCCGGCGAGTGCCAGGCGCAAAGTGTCCAAGACTTGCTGCCCATTCTTTCGGGATGTTGAAATGTAGCTTCG
>Ga0172371_10001444_pt1 | contig 37760 bp, 38 predicted proteins | sample Lak12m_FD_114543 | JGI IMG/M metagenome (GOLD analysis project Ga0172371, IMG submission 114543) | Freshwater microbial communities from Kabuno Bay, South-Kivu, Congo - kab_022012_12m | ecosystem: Environmental > Aquatic > Freshwater > Lake | place: Democratic Republic of the Congo: South-Kivu... | reverse complement strand
TCCAGACGGTGGCACGCAAACGGAACATCGCCCGTTTCCTTGAAATAGAGGTTGTTTTCAATCATGTATTTCAACACCAGGGAAAGCAGGGTGGGCTTGCCGTCGTTTTTGTCATCCACCACCGAAATACCCGGCTGCTTGTTGACGATCAGCAGGTTCGGGTCTTCATACACTATATCCAGTTCAGGATAGGGCTCGGCCTGCCTCGGAAGATATACTTCCACAATGTCGCCGCGGGAAACGGCAGCGTCTTTTTTAGTGCGCGCGCCGTTCACCTTGATATCGCCCTTTTTCAGTATTTTTTTTGCGTCCCCCGGTTTTATGCCGGGCAGCATCTGGGTGACGCAGGCCAGAAGGCTTTTTCCGTCCTGCCCGTCGGGAATCTCAAGTTTAATCATCATTCAGTATTTCTCAAAATGTACCTTTGCATCATGGTATTCATCATGCGGCGGCCGCTCCGAATCCGGAATGCCGAAAGCCGTCATTGCGATGGGCACGACATTGCCGGGCAGTTGCAGCAGGCCCGATACCCCTTCCATATTTTCACGCGTGGGATAACAGCCCAGCCATACGCCGCCGACCCCCAGGCCGGCAGCCGCCACCAGCATATTCTGCGTGCAGGCCGCGCAGTCCTGCACATAATAATCGCCGATCTCCATCGGATACCCTTCCAGATTTGCCAGCACCGCGACCGCAAGGTCCGCGAAGCGCAGCATGCTCCAGTATTTGCACACCTTGGCCAGCTGGTCGAGCGTTTCCCGCTCCCGAACCACTACAAACTCCCAGGGCTGTACGTTATGCGCGCTGGGCGCGGCCATGGCCGCCTTAAGCATTGTCCTGACAGCCTCATCGGAAATCCGCTCCGCCTTATATCTCCGTATGCTCCGCCTTGTAAAAACCGCATCGTATCCGCTCATGTCCCCTGCTCCTCTCCGCCGCATTTTGAAGGAAATACGCACTTTTCTTTCTCTAAAACCATATTGATATGGGGAATGTTCTCTTCCATAAAGGGTTTCCCCACCGCTTCAAATCCGAATTTTCCATAAAAATCCGCCAAATACTGCTGCGCGCTGATCCGCACTTCTTCCGCGAACATAAAAGCCTTGTATAAAAGCAGGCGCGTAGCCAAATCCCCGATTCCCTGCCTGCGGAATTCCTTTAATACACAAATGCGCCCGATCCTGAAATGGGAGCCGTCATGGTATATCCTTCCCGTGGCGGCCGCCTGGCCGTCTACGGTTATCAGCAGATGAACCGCCTGGCCGTCATAACTATCCCGGACCCTCTCGGGCGCTATTTTTTGCTCTTTCACAAAGACCTTATCCCTGACCGTATGCACCGCCGTCAGGTCTCCGTTCCCTGTGATCCATTCGCTTTCTATCATTTTTTCCTTTATCCACATCTATGCATCCAACGGCGCTTTTTTATCCATATCCAGTGAAAATAAATATGCTTTACCTCTGCCGTTTTTCGGAAACCGGGGGCACTTTATCCACAAAAACAGTATAAAATGTGGATGGTTTACCGAATTTCTGTGGATATCTCCTGTATTTTTATGTTTGGAAGAAAACCTTTTTCCGCCTATTATCAGTACTCCGGCTGCGTATGAACGATGTCTATTTCCTCGTATTTTGTATATTCCCCATTCCATTTTACCGGGATGGACCCGGTAGGGCCGTTGCGCTGTTTTGCAACAATTATTTCTGCTTTTCCTATATTTTCAGGAGAACTTTCGTCGCTGTAATAATCTTCCCTGTGCAGAAACAGCACAACATCCGCATCCTGTTCGATCGCGCCCGATTCGCGCAGATCGGAAAGCATGGGCCGGCGCGAACTCTTATCCCTTTTTTCCATCGCGCGTGAAAGCTGCGATAAGAGAACAATAGGCAGATCCAGTTCCTTGGACATCACCTTGAGCGTTCGGGTCAGCTGCGCAATCTCCTGCTGCCTGTTTTCAGCCCGGCTGCTGCCACTCATAAGCTGCAGATAATCAATCACGATCAGTCCGAGGGCCTCCGTCTTCTTCAGGCGGTGCGCCTTGGCCAGCATTTCGGTCGCAGTAATCAGCGCGGAATCGTCAATATAAACCGGCGCCGTCTTCAGAGACTGGATCGCATTGGCGATCCTGTGGATCTCCTGCTCGCTTACATTGCCGCTCCGCAGGTTTTGGGAATCCACCTTGGACTCTGCGCTCAGCAGCCTTCCCGCCAGCTGGTCTGCCGCCATTTCCAAAGAAAAGATCAGGCAGGGAATCTTCTTCAACATGGCAAGATGTTCCACAATATTTAAGGCAAAGGATGTTTTTCCCATACCGGGCCGTCCCGCAATTACAATAAGCTGCCCGCCCTGCAGACCGGAAAGCGTCCTGTCCAGCCTGGGAAATCCAGTCGGCACACCCATCAGGCCATCTTTTGATTCCATGGCGGCGCTGAGCTTTAGGTATGTTTCCTCCAGCGCCTCTTTTATATGAACCAACGAGCTTTTGGAACTTTTGATTGCAATCTTGTATATTGCGTCACCTGCACGCCCCACGATTTCTTCCGCTTCCATACTTTCCGCGTAACAGTCATCCGTAATGGAAAGCCCCACATCGATCAGTCGCCGCAGACAGGACTTCTGCCTTGCAATGTCCAAGTAATGCTCCAAATTGGCAACGGATGGTACCATCTGCGTCAGGTCGGACAGATACTCAACCCCGCCGAGCTGCATCTTTCCCATTTGCTCAAGCTTCTGCGTAACCGTTACAAGGTCCACCGAAACCCCTGCAGCAAAAAGGTCCTGCATCGCGCGGAAGATATCCCTGTGGCGCTGCTGAAAAAAATCTTCCGCCGTCAGCGCTTCCAGCGCGTCGCATACGCACCGCTCGGAAAGCAGCATGCTCCCGAGTATGGATTTTTCCGCCTCCAAACTGCTAGGAGGCACCCGGCTTGAATCCGCCATTTTATTTTTCTTCCTTTACGATAACTTTGATATCAGACGACATTTCTGCGTAAACCTTCACCTGGACAACGTATTCTCCCGTTTCCTTTATATGGTCCATTACAAATTTGCGTTTGTCTATATCGATCCCGTGCTCTTCCTTGAGGGCGGCCGCCACCTCTTTTGCGGTAATGGCTCCGAAAAGCCGGCCGGATTCGCCCGTTTTTGCATGAACCGTTACAATAAGCCCCCGGATGTTTTCCGCAGTATCCGCCGCGGTTTGTTTTTCCACGTCTTTCTTGTGTTTTTCCGCTTCCCTCGATATTTTTGCAGCATTCAGGTTTTCTGCTGTCGCTTCCTTTGCCAGTTTCCTTGGAAAAAGAAAATTACGGGCATACCCATCGCTCACGTTAACAATATCCCCTTTTCTTCCCTTCCCCTTGACATCTTCGATCAGAATCACTTTCATCAGGAATTCTCCTTTAAATATTCTTGGATTGCATCCACCAGCCTTTTCCTGGCGGCTTCTATATCCGGCGGAAGCTGCGCGCCCGCAATTGTCGAATGTCCCCCGCCGCCCAGTTTTTCCAGAACACGCTGCACATTAACCTGCCCGAGCGAGCGTCCGGAGATCACAACCTGGTTTCCCGACTCGCATAATACGAAGGAAGCGTGTATTCCGCGGATGCCGATCAGGGCATCCGCAGCCTGGGCCGCCAGAATTTCAGGATTGGGCGCATCCTTCTGGGCAACGGAAACGGCAATCCCCGGCGCCTCCATCTGCGCATCCTGCACAATCCGCGCACGCGCGTTGAAAGTTTTCAGGTCATCCTGGAAGAGATGGCGTATGGATGTAGTGTCCGCCCCCACTTTCCGTAGATAAGACGCAGCCTCAAAAGTACGCACGCCGGTCTTAAAGGAAAATCCTTTGGTATCGATTGTAATTCCGGCCAGAAGCGCCTCTGCATCTATGGGTTTTAAACTGATCCTGTCTGAAAAATACTGCACGATTTCGGTAACAAGTTCTGCTGTGGAAGAAGCGTATGGTTCGTGGTAGAAAAGCGTAGCTGTTTCAATATGGGAAGTCCCCCGCAGATGATGGTCTATGACCACCAGTGTCTGCGCTTTTTTCAGCAGTCCGGGCGCCAGCGTATAGGAGGCGATCTGTGTGTCAACCACCATCAGCATTGTCATCGGGTCCATCAGCTTCTCCGCTTCGTCCGGTGTGATCAGCAGGTTTTTATAATCGGGGTCCGCCTTGATCTCTGCGATAAGCGCGTCGATAGCGGCGTTTACTTTATCCAGAATCACATACACCTTTTTATTCAAGTGGCGCGCGCAGGCAACCAGTCCCATCGCCGATCCGATTGAATCAAGGTCGGGCACCGTATGCCCCATGATGAGGATGTTTTCACACTGCTCCATCAGATTGCGCAGCGCCGTTGAAAACATCCGGGACCGGACGCGCACCCGTTTCTGGGCAGCCTGTTGACCGCCGCCGTAAAAACGGTATTCCGTTTTTTCTTTGATAACGGCCTGGTCGCCGCCGCGGCCCAAAGCAAGATCTAGCGCACTGGCCGCGTTTTCGCCCGATTCGTCGAAAGACTTGCCCACGCCAACGCCGATGCTGAGTGTTGGCTTTACGTTGCCTTCGGTGGGGATTTTCTTAACTTCGCCGAGCAGGTCGAACTTGCTTTGCATCAGGGAAGCCAGATACCGGCGTTCGAATACCATAAGGAATTTATCCTTCGCGTACTGCTGATAAAAGCCATGCAGGTTAACCGCATTTTTTGCTATAATCTTTTCTACTTCAGCCATAATGGCATAATGTTCCTCCTTGCGGATAGAACGAAGCAGGTCTTCATAATTGTCGATCTGGATATGCAGAACCACGCCCAGGACTATTTTATAGAGATCGGACGCCTGTACGGATTTTTCTTCGTCAATAAAGCGGAATATGTAGTATGTTTTATGCTTTACTATAACTTCGTTTTGTTCTTTTGTGTATTTTTTATCACCGAAAACAATCTTTTTATCGCGGTCCGGTTTACCGAACCTGCTCAGCAGGGCATATATGTTTTTTTCTTTGATATACGGCCCTGCCAGAACCAGGAACGCGGGGTTATACCAGAATATCCTGCCGTTTTTTGTTGTGACGGCAATGGGAACAAAGACGGAATTAACATAGTTTTCGATTTTTCCGGATTTCTGCGCAATCACCTGCGCCGCACGGTAAAAAGCGCGGCGCTTCAGATAATCAAGAATAACAATGATAAACAGCACCGCTGCAAAAGCGCCGATAACGATGAACTCCTTGTTGTTTAAGGGTACAAAAAGGATCAGCAGAATGGCGAAAACCACTATCAGCCCAATCATCAGGATCTCTTTTTTTATAATGCTGTTGTTTGTATTCACGGGCTACCTCTTGTTTTCTGCGGCGCGCTGGCGTATCTTGACCAGCTGCTCAAAAATCCCAATAAAAATATATATGTTAAATTGCGAGAAAACAATTGCAATCAGGATGATGATGGCGGCCCTTGCGGCTATGGAATGAATCCGCTTTTTCAGCCACCATTCCGTCAATGCCATACCCAGGACAAAATATATGGATCCGAAAAATGCGAAGGCAATTATAAATACGTAATCAAAATTTCTCCAGCCGGCCATCTGCCCGATCCATGCAACCAGCAGAACGGCAATCGACCACCGGCCAAACTTTGGCGGAAGTTTGAAGTCCGCAAACGGAGGCACTTCTGCAACCTTCGCCCCCGCTTTTTTGGCAATGGCGCGGGGAATAAGATAAAAAACAAGGCCGCCCAGAGGGATATATGCCGCCAGTGCGGAAATAACAGAATAGGATACGTTCGTTTCAAGGGATGAATACAGCGCATCCACCGCAGCGGCAGACGTTATCTGGCTGTCCGCCGTATTTCCGAGAAGGCTTTGCGCACCCAGGTATACCTGTTTTGTATACTCGGGATCCTGCTGCAGGTATTGTTTGATGGAATCGAGTGTAAACGAGATGATATCCTTGCCCGAAATAAAATAAATCAATCCCAAATAGATTAACACGGAAACCGCTGTACCCACGCAGGCAAGCTGCACGCTTGCCAGAAATGACATCTTTTTTTGCAGTGCAATCCATACGCAGACAATAACGGGCAACAGAACAATAATTAGCATAAATCCTTCTTTCTAAAACGAAACATGTCTTCCCGGCCTTATTATTATAATATAGTAGATCGTACCTTTTTACAATACCATTTCAGGAAGGCCCTCACCTTGCACGCACTCTCCGCCAAAGAAAAAGCGCAGCTCTTTTGGCTGCGCTTTAACATTCGTAACACGTAAAAATCAGTCGGATACATAGGGCAGCATTGCCATAATACGCGCACGTTTGATTGCAATAGCAAGCTGGCGCTGATGCTTCGCGCAAGTGCCCGACGCACGGCGCGGAGATATTTTTCCGCGTTCGGTCAGATACCTTTTCAGCCTCGGTATATCCTTATAATCGATATTTTCAAGTTTATCCACACAGAACTGGCAGACCTTCCTTCTGGGCCGGCCCCTGCGAATGGGTCTTTTAAGATCTTTGTCTTCGCTCATTTTTTATTACCTCCCGTTCCAAGAATTAAAAAGGCAATTCGGCATCGTCCACCGGTTCAAACGCCGCAAGTTCGTCCCCGAACAAGTCGTCCGCGCTTGCCTGCGCACCCCTTTGCGGTTCGTCTCTTCCTTCAGCCGCACCTTTCGCGGTTAAAAACTCAACCTCGTCCGCGATAATTTCGGTTATATAACGTCTCACACCGTTTTTATCGTCATATTGCCGGGTCTGTATCTGCCCTACGATGCCAACCTTGGAGCCTTTCTGCAGATACTTTGCGCAGTTGTCCGCAAGCCCTCTCCAGGTGACGATGTTTAAAAAATCCGCTTTTTGCTCTCCCTGGGAAAACCGGCGCTGCACGGCCACGGAAAATGTTGTGACGGACAGGTTGTTCGGAGTAATCCTGTGTTCGGGATCCCTCGTCAGATTTCCAACCAAAATTGCCTTGTTCATTTTGGCTCTCCTTTTTATTCTTTGTCCAGATTCACGACAATATAACGGATTACGTCGTCCGAAATCTTGAAGTTTCTCTCAAGCTCGGCCGGCAGTTCGGAATCCGCTGAAAAATACGTCAGTACATAATACCCGTCGTTGATATAATTGATCGGATAGGCCAGCTTTCGCTTGCCCCATTCGTCGGTTTTAGTGACCGTGCCACCATTACTGGTGATGATCTCGGAAAACTTCGCGACCAGCGCGTCCTTCTTTTCCTCTTCTAAATCCGGCTTTAAGATGTACAGCGTTTCATAGTTTGTCATATCTTTCACCTCCTTATGGACTCTTGCGCACCCTGATAACAAGGTGCAGCAGTTGCTGGCCCCGCCTCCACAGGCGGAGCAAGGACGTTACAACTAGCCTTTCTATTATAACATTTCACTTTATGAAGTCAAGAGCCTTATTGTATAAAAGCGCCAAGGCGCGCAATGCTCTCGTCCATGCGCCGGAGCGTCTCCTTTTTTCCCAGCAGGCTCGCGATTTCGGTCGCGCCGCCCGGCGTAACCGCCGTACCGGTGATCGCGATTCTAACCGGCCACAGCACCTGCCCCGTCTTGATGTCCATCTCCTCCGCCAGCGGAAGCAGGGCGTCGTGTACAGATTCCGGCGAATAGTTTTCAAGCCCGGCCAGAACTTCCCGCGCGCGCAAAAGCACGGGCAGGGAAGTCTCGGGCGATGTCTTCATTTTTTTATGCGAAAAAAGTTCCATGTCGTATTCCGGGAAACGCGCCAGAAACACAAGCTTTTCAGGGATTTCCGTCAGCGCTTCCGTCCGGGGCTGTATCAGTTGCGCTATCAAATGGACGTCGAACCGGTCAATATCGATCGCACGGGCCATATACGGCCGCGCAATTGCTGCAAATTCCTCTTTGGACATGGCTCTTATATATTCCCCGTTCATCCAGCGGAGTTTCCCCTCGTCGAATATCGCGGGAGACCGGCTGATGCCCGAAAGGTCAAAAACCTCGGCCAGTTCAGAAAGGGTGAATATTTCCCGGTTGTCCGGGGGGCTCCATCCTAAAAGCGCAATATAATTCACAATGGCTTCCTTGAGGTATCCCTTGGCCAGAAAATCCTCGAAGGACGCGTCCCCATGCCGCTTGGAAAGCTTGTGCTGCGCGTCGCGCATCACGGGGGGCAGGTGGATATACTGCGGCACATCCCAGCCAAAAGACTGGTACAGCAGGTTGTATTTGGGCGTGGAGGAAAGGTACTCTATCCCGCGGATCACATGAGTTATGCCCATCAGGTGGTCGTCCACCACATTCGCGAGGTTGTAGGTGGGCCATCCGTCTGATTTTAATAGTATATTATCCTCCATATCACTGTTCGGTACTTTTATTTCTCCGAATATCGCGTCTGTGTAGGCGGTCTGCCCCTCGGTGGGGATATTCTGGCGGATCACATAGGGCGCGCCCGCGTCCAGTTTGGCCAGTATCTCTTCCTTGGACAGAAGAAGGCAGTGTTTGTCATACTTGAACACCCGTCCATCCTGCTCGCAGTCGCCACGCAGAATATCCAGTCTTTCCTTGGTGCAGAAACAGTAATACGCCGCGCCCATCTCCACAAGTTTGCACGCATATTCACGGTATATCTCTTTCCGTTCGCTCTGGATATAGGGGCCAAAGTTCCCGCCCACATCCGGACCCTCATCATAGCTAAGGCCCGTTTCCTTAAGGGTGGAATAGATAACATCGCATGCGCCTTCCACCAGACGCTGCTGGTCCGTATCCTCTATTCGAAGTATAAATTCGCCCTTGTTTTTCCGTGCGTAAAGCCAAGCGTATAGCGCGGTCCGAAGGCCGCCGATATGCAGATAGCCCGTCGGACTGGGCGCGAATCTCGTTCTGATTTTCATCCGGTTCTCCTTATGGATATCGTTTACTTGTTCTTTTCCATCGTTTTTGAAAAACTGTCCTTGAGTTCTACGATCTGGTTGAACACGAGCGCATTGTCACCCGAATCGATTTCATCCAGGGCAAAATATCCCTGGCGGACAAACTGGAAGCGACTACGGTCCCGCGCTTTCAATGCAAAAGGCTCTATAAAAACGTCTTCTATCACCGTTAGCGAATCGGGATTGAGTTCCCCCGCATCGCCTATCAAATAATCATACAGCCGAACGGTCGCGGGGACGGCGGTATGCGCCTCCACCCAGTGCAGGGTGCCTTTCACCTTGCGGCCGGCGGTCGGGCCGCCTGTGCTGGAATCCGGATCATAGGTACACAGCACCTCCGTGACATTACCGTTTTCATCCTTTATAACGCTTTCGCATTTTATGATATATGCGTTTTTCAGCCGGACTTCTCCTCCCACAAACAGCCGGAAGTATTTATTATTGGGCTTCTCTTCCATAAAATCTTCCTGCTCAATAAACAGGTTGCGTGAAAAGACGACCGCGTGCCTGTCCTCGCCGCCCGGCAGGTCTTCGGCCATAAAGGTTTCGTTCTTCCCTTCCGGGTAGTTGGTGATAGTAAGTTTAAGCGGCCGGAGAACGCCCATCAGGCGTGTGGCATGCTGGTTCAAGTCTTCCCGTACGCAGTGTTCCAGAAGCTTGATGTCCACCTCGCTGTTGGCCTTGGAAACCCCGATACGGTCTGCAAAATCCCGGATGGCGGCAGGTGTGTATCCCCTCCGGCGCACGCCGGAAAGGGTGGGCATTCTGGGATCGTCCCATCCGGAAACCACGCCGTCGTCCACCAGCTTCTTCAGGTACCGTTTACTCATCAGGGTGTGCGTCAGGGACAGCCGGGCAAACTCATATTGGCGGGGGACGTTTTCGCAACCGCAGTTCTGTATAAACCAGTCGTACAACGGCCGGTGGTCCTCAAACTCCATGGTACATACCGAATGGGTGATGGCCTCCATCACATCCTCCAGCGGATGCGCGAAATCATACATGGGATAAATACACCATTCATCTCCCGTGCGGTGGTGGGCGGCGTGCACGATGCGGTAGATAACCGGATCCCGCATATTCAGGTTGGGGGACGCCATGTCTATCTTGGCCCGCAGCACCTTATCGCCGTCCGCGAACTGCCCCGCGCGCATCTTTTCAAAAAGCGAAATGTTTTCTTCCACGCTTCTCTCGCGGTACGGGCTGTTTTTTCCCGGTTCGGTCAGCGTGCCGCGGTATTCGCGGATTTCTTCCGCTGTCAGGTCGCACACGTAGGCCAGGCCCTTTTTCACCAAGGTTATAGCGCATTCGTACATAAACTTAAAGTAATCGGAGCCGTAGCATTCGTTTTCCCATTTGAATCCCAGCCATTCTATATCCCGCTTGATCGCACCTATATACTCAATGTCTTCCTTCACCGGATTGGTGTCGTCAAACCGCAGATTGCAATAACCGCCGTACTGCTCGGCCAACCCGAAATCAAGGCATATGGCCTTCGCGTGGCCGATATGCAGATACCCGTTCGGCTCGGGCGGGAAACGCGTAATCACCTTTTTCACACGTCCGCTCTCAAGATCAGCGTCAATGATCTCCTCTATGAAATTTCTTGACTTGTCCGCCATTTTGTCCTCCGTTTATCTATCTTCAAAATCAACAATCACTTGCTTTGGGTCTTATTATTTTCATATTCTCTCATAAAAATCAGTTTTTGAAAAGCGTCTTATAAAAAGTTTGGCCGCTGACTCCTTTTTAAAAGCATTTTCATCAAAATCCACCTCTGCCAGAACAGCGCTACATATGGACGGTCCCCGATGCAAAATGGGTGACTTTTCCGCGGATACTCGTTTCGCCGTTCATAACCCTGCCCTCAATCTGGCAGGGCCTGCCGTCATACCTTCCCTGGCTGATACGGATAATCTCTCCTTCCTTTTTCAGGCCGTGCCGCACAAGATAAGCGCAAAGGGATCCGGCTGCGCTTCCCGTCGCCACGTCCTCCACCCTTCCCGTGTTGTCCCATGTCCTGCACTCCAGCGTCTGCGGGTCGAAAACATAAACAAACCTTGCGCCGAATTCAGCCAGAAAATCAGTAAAACCTTCACCCGCAATCCGCGCGCGGCCGATCCCCTCGCGCACGGGGACCAGCAGGTATGGAAGCCCGGTGGATACAACCTCCGCCGGCAGGTTTTCATCTATGTTTTCCTTTCCAAGTCCAAGGGCCTGCGCCAAATCCGCAATGCGCGACCGATCCGCTGCCCCCAGAAACAAAGGTGCGCCCTGGTTCATTGTCTCCGCATATATATCCTTCTCCCGGACGGATTCAATCCGAAGGATCCTTCCTGCAAGCCCGATTGCTATTTCCGTTTGCTCACGCCCCTTGCCAAAAACGCGGTGCAGAACCGCTGCGCCACCCAGTACGGGATGTCCCGCAAAAGGAAGTTCTTCTTCCGTGGTAAATATTCTTGCCGGATACACTCCCCCGCCGTTTTGGGGGAAAATAAAAACGGATTCAAACTGGTTGAATTCCCGTGCGATTTTTAGCATCAACCCGCTTTCAAGCGGTTTTTCCGGCAACAGGACGCACAGGCCGTTCCCGCCAAGGGGCGCGGACGCAAATACATCCACATGAAAATATTTCAAAACGGCATCTCCTTCCCGTCCTATTTGTGATAGGTCTCGCCGCCCATTATCTTGAATGAGCGGTAAATTTGCTCCAAAAGCACGATACGGAACAGCCGGTGGGGCAGCGTCATGCGCGAAAAGGAAAGCAACAGGTCCGCCCTTTCCTTAACCTCCGGCGCCAGGCCGGCAGAGCCGCCCACCACAAAACAGATTTCCCCTGCGCCGGTGTCCATGCAGCCTTTGATATATCCGGCGAAACCTTCGGAAGTCATTTCCCTGCCGCCGGCATCGCAGACGACAACCCGTCCGCTGATGCGGGGCAAAATACGCCCGGCTTCCGCCGCGAGCGCGGCTTTGTCCCCCACGGCGGTCTTTAAAAGAGGCTGATCCGGGACTTCCGCAATCTCCACATCCGCAAAGCGGGACAGCATTTTTTTATATTCCGCCTGCGCCGCCGTATAGTATTTCTCTTTCAGTTTCCCGACGCAGACCAGTTTTATTTTAAACACCTGTCATTACCTCTATTAATAGGGCACAAAATATGCATACGTGCCCAGCACAAGCCTTCCCGCCAAAAGGAGGCTGGCCAGAACAAAGGGAACCATTTCAAACCGCGCCTTCTTGTTCCGTTCCGGGGCATACAGCGGCGGCGTTGCGTTCCCGTCTTTCAACCGCTTTATAAGAATGTATACCACCAGTGCGGATACCGCAAGGATTCCTATCGAATACGCCTGGTAGGCCGGATTGACCGTATCCATCGTTTCCATGGGCAGTATTCCTGCCGACCACGGATAGCCCGTTACCCATACATCCGTGACCTGCGTGTAACCCAGCAGGTTGAAAACGGCATGAAAGATAATCGTATTCCATATGGAACGGGTTTTAAAATAGATATAGCAGATAACGATGCCCGCGATTACGCCGTTGATGCTGGCCAGCAGGTCGGCGTGCATCAGCCCGAAAACGATGCCGGTCAAAATCACCGCAAAGAAACCGGTGCGGTTCGCATATGCGTTCTGGAATACCCCCCTGAAGAATATCTCCTCCGAAAAAGGAGCATAAACGGAAAAAAACAGAAACGCCGTCAGCGCAGAGCCGCTCATGATATAGTCGACGATCTCGTTCTGGGGAATGGTTCCCCCTGCGTCCATGATTGCTCCTGCCAGATAAATCAGAACCACCGAGGACAAAAGGTATACAAAAAACGCCAGCAGGGCGGAAAGCAGCACATCTGCCGCCGTCGTTTTTGCAAACCGGAGGGACGCCGTCCGCCTGCGGGATGAAAACGCAAAAATTATAGCCGGCGCAATCGCCGCCATGCGCGCAAGTACGGAAACATCCATGCTTACCTCAAAGCCGAAAAAGATGTACAGAAAGGCCTGCACAATGTCAACGGCCATATAGCCGAGCAGTACAAAAAAAAGGCACCAGTTTGCCTGTTTGATGGTAAACGCGGTTGATCCGCTTCTGTTATCTTGCATCGTAACACCCCGTCAATTGATCCCGTTTGGCCAAGGTGACCGCCAGATGCTTGCCCACCTGTACGCCCCGCTGGCATAAATACCCCGTAACCGTCTGCACGGCCAGGTCTTCCATATTGTTTTGCAGGCTCAGATGCCCAAGTATGATACCGCGCACCCCGGTCTTTGCAAGGTCAAATGCCGCCTGAGCCGCCGCGTCGTTGGACAGGTGCCCCTTGGTTGAAAGAATGCGGTGCTTCAGCCGGTAGGGATAGGGGCCCGCGTTCAGCATCTCCACATCGTGGTTCGCCTCCAGCAAAACAATGGAGGATCCGGCAGCCTGTTCGATAATCTTCCGCGTTACATGCCCAAGGTCGGTCAGCACCGATACCTTTTTCCCGCGGGAAGTCAGGGCGTATCCAAAGGTGCAGGCCGCGTCATGGGACAGTTCGAATGGCTGAACGCAGATGTCCTTGATATAAAAATCCTCGGCTTGGATCACCCGGACATTTTTTGCCTGTATGTCCGGCAGTTTGGGAAGCAGCACCTCCCAGGTCTGCTCGTTTGCATATACGGGAACATTGTACTTCTTGGAAATGATATCGAGTCCGCGAATATGGTCTATATGTTCATGCGTTACCAGTATGCCGTCCAACTCGTCCATATGCGCGTCCAGCTTTTGGAGTTCACCCCGGATTTTCGTGCAGGAAACGCCCGCGTCCACCAGGATGCATGCGCTTTTTGAACGGATGAATATGCTGTTTCCGCTGGAACCGCTGAAAAGCGGGGCAATGCTGAGCGCCATAGGTTTCTCCGGTTTTTTACTAATAATCATTTTAACCCCAAACCCCTTATTTTTCAATATAAGTTTGCATTCGCCCCATGCATCCACTATAATCAAACTTGGTAAACGTTATGATTCCAGTGAGGTTATTATGAGAATAATTGACGCTAAAGACGTAACGGCGGCTGTTCGCGGCGCCTTCCTTGCGGCCTGTATCGCTCCAGGCGAAGACGTTGCCCGCGCGCTCTGCGAAGCGGAAAAAAAAGAGTCCTCACCCAGCGGCCGGGAAATCCTCTGCCAGCTGATGGACAACAACAGGATCGCCGCCGCAGAAGGGATTCCTTCCTGCCAGGATACGGGCATGGCCGTGGTTTATCTTGAAATAGGCCAGGACGTACATATCATCAACGGAAACCTGACGGACGCGGTAAACGAAGGCGTGCGCCGCGCATATGACGAAGGATATTTCCGCAAATCAGTTTTATCGCCCCTGGACCGTATAAACACCGGGGACAATACCCCGGCTGTGATTTATACGGAAATCGTCCCCGGATCGGGCCTTAGGGTCGTCGCCGTGCCCAAAGGTTTCGGCAGCGAAAACATGAGCGCCCTGCGTATGCTCAATCCTTCAGAGGGAAGGCAGGGCGTTCTGGATTTTATCCTGGAAGCCGTGCAGAACGCAGGCGGCAGCCCCTGTCCCCCCGTCGTTCTGGGCGTCGGGATCGGCGGCACGTTCGAATACGCCGCATATCTTTCCAAAAAACAGCTTCTCAGGGAAGTGGGAAGCATCAATCCCGATCCCGCCCTTGCGCAGATGGAAGCCGAATTAAAGGCCAGAATCAACGCGCTCGGCATCGGGCCCATGGGCCTCGGAGGCGATACCTACTGCCTCGCCGTGTACATCGCGCAGTTTCCGACACATCTGGCCGGCCTTCCTGTCGCCGTCAACTTCAGCTGCCACGCGCTCAGGCATACGGAGGTGACGTTATGAAAAAGATCACCCTTCCCATGAACAGGGAAGAGATCGGCTCGCTGCGCGCCGGAGACACGGTGCAGCTTACGGGCACCATCTATACCGCACGGGACGCCGCGCACAAACGGCTGGTTGCAATGATCGAAAGCAACAAACCCCTTCCCTTCAGCCTGAAGGATGCCGCCATCTATTATGCCGGCCCCTGCCCTGCCAAACCGGGCCAGGTATTCGGGTCCTGCGGGCCCACCACTTCAGGCCGCATGAACGCCTACGCCCCCAAGCTGTTCGACTTGGGCGTGCAGTGCACCATCGGCAAAGGGCCGCTTTCCAAAGAAGTGATCGGCTCTATTGTAGAGAACAATGCTATCTATTTCTGCGCAACCGGCGGCGCGGGCGCGCTTATTTCAAAATGCGTTGAGTCGGCGGAAATTGTCGCGTTCGGCGATCTGGGCGCCGAAGCAATCACCCGCCTTGCCGTCCGGGATTTTCCTGCCGTCGTCGGGGTGGACTCCAAGGGAAATAATATCGTACGCTAGTTATTCACTATAAAAGGCAGCCTGTGCAATAAAAAACACCGCCACGTCTTGCATGCGGACGGTGTTTTATTTTTTTCTTTTGGGTACTGTTTTATTCTTGAATATACTCGTTGCCGAAAGCGCGGATTTTTTTATAGCGTTTTTTCAGCAGCTTGTCAATCGGCGTTTCCATAAGCTTGGGAAGCTGCTGGGCAATGTATTTTTTGACCTCCATTGCCATCATGCCGCCGTCGTCGTTTTTCGCGCCTTCCTTGGGCTCGGGAATCACATCATCCACAATGCCCATGTCGCACACCTCGCGCGCGGTCATGCGCATAAACTGCGCGGCTTCGGGCGCTTTGGAGGGATCCCTCCACAGGATGTTCGCAAATCCTTCGGGCGGAAGGATGGAATATACTGAATTCTCCAGCATAGCGATCCGGTCTGAAACAGCCAGCGCCAGCGCGCCGCCACTGCCGCCTTCCCCGATGATGATGGAAAGAACGGGCACGCGCAGACGGGACATTTCCAGAAGGTTCCTGGCAATGGCTTCGCCTATGCCGCGCTCTTCCGCGCCCACGCCGCCATATGCGCCCTGCGTATCCACAATGCAGATCACGGGCCGTTTGAATTTTTCGGCCTGCCGCATCAGCCGAAGGGACTTGCGGTACCCTTCCGGATGTGCGCTTCCGAAATTGCGTTTAACTTTTTCATTCACGTCCAGGCCCTTTTCCTGTCCGATTACGGTAACGGGGATGCCGTTAAAAAACCCGATGCCTCCCAGAATGGCCGCATCGTCCGCAAACAGCCGGTCGCCGTGCATCTCCACAAAATCGTCGAAAATATTGTTTATAAAATACTGTGCAGTGGGGCGGATGAATTCACGTGCCAGCTGCACTGAAAGCCAGGCAGAGTTTGCCATCAGGCATCACCTCCCGCATGGAGTTTGAGTATGCTTGTCAAAATGTCCTTGAGCTCTTTCCTCTGGACAATCCTGTCTATGAATCCTTTTTGGTAAACAAATTCTGATTTTTGAAAATGTTCAGGCAACGCCTGTTTCACGGTCTGCTCCACCACGCGTTTTCCCGCAAACCCGACGATCGCGTCCGGCTCGGCCAGGGTGATGTCTCCCAGCATGGCAAAACTCGCCGTAACGCCGCCGGTGGTTGCATCGGTCAGCACCACCAGATACAGCAGTCCTGCTTCGTCCATTTTTGTCAGCACCGCGCTGGTCTTGGCCATCTGCATCAGGGAGACGAGTCCCTCCTGCATGCGTGCGCCGCCCGAAACGGTAAAGGTAACCAGGGGCAGTTTCTTCTCGACCGCCCGTTCGGCTGCGCGTGTGAACTTTTCACCCACCGCGGCGCCCATGGAACCCATCATGAAATAACCGTCCATAACGGCGAGTACGCAAGGGTTCCCGCCGATGGTGCATTCCCCCGTGACGATCGCTTCGGTCAGGCCGGTTTTCTCCCGCAGGCCATCCAGTTTTTCCTCATATCCCGGATATTCCAGGGGATTGCCCCCTACCAGGGTTTCGCCGAACTCCTCAAAACTGCCGGGGTCCGCCGTGATCTCAATCCGCTCACGCGCCGGCATCCGGAAATGATGCCCGCAATAGGTGCAGACATGCAGGTTGTCCGTAAGGTCTTCCCCAAAAACCGCGCGCGCGCACCCCGGGCACTTCTCAAACATCTTGTCCGGAATCGCGCCTGCCGTATCCTGCCTTTGCTGGTACGTATGCACGTTGACCAGGGCGTTCTTTATAGGAATGTCTATCTGCTGGTTGGAAGTATACACCCGCCTTTTCTGGCTGTGTTTGTTTCTGTCAAATATGCCCATATTATCCCTCCATTATCCTGCCGATCAGCCCCGTATCCAAATTGCCTTTTACAACGTCCGGGTTGTGCAGCAGATCAAACTGGAAGTCTATATTCGTTTCCACTCCGTCCACCACCAGTTCGGTCAGGGCGCTGCGCATCTTGGCCAGCGCAAGGTCGCGCGTGGGGGCGTATACGATCAGCTTGCCGATCATGGAATCATAATTCGGCGGAACCTTGTACCCTACATACATGGCGGTGTCAAACCGTATGCCCGGACCGCCCGGTACGTGGAGCATTTTAATGGTTCCGACGGAAGGCATGAAATTCCTGGTGGTATCCTCTGCGTTGATCCGGCATTCGATTGCATGCCCGTGCAGTTTTACGTCTTCCTGCTCGTAACCAAGGTTTATATTCGCCGCAATCAGGATCTGCGTCTTCACGATGTCCACCCCGGTCACCATTTCGGTCACGGGATGCTCTACCTGTACGCGGGCGTTCAGTTCCATAAAATAATAATTGCCTTCCCTGTCTACCAGAAATTCAATGGTCCCGGCGCTGTTATATCCGGCTGCACGGGCCGCGCGCACCGCGGCGTCCCCCATTTCCATCCTCTTTTCCTTTGAAAGGAAGGGCGAGGGCGCTTCTTCCATCATCTTCTGGTTCCGGCGCTGCAGGGAGCACTCACGCTCAAACAGATGCACGGCGTTCCCGAAATTGTCGCACATGATCTGCACTTCAATATGCCGCGCATTGTCGATGCATTTTTCCATATAAAGCGTTCCGTCCCCAAACGCGGCGATCGCTTCCGCGGCCGCGGAATTGAACGCGCCTTCCATGTCCTCTTCGCTGACCACCCGGCGGATGCCGCGCCCGCCGCCGCCCGAAGCGGCCTTGATCATAATGGGATACCCCACCTTGCTTGCTATCTTTTTGGCATCCCGCGCGTCTTTCAGCGGATCAAGCGACCCCGGAATAATCGGGACATCCGCCCCGGTCATGATCTTGCAGGCCATCAGCTTGTTGCCCATCTTTTCCATGGCTTCTGCGTCCGGGCCGATAAACACGATGTTGCTTTTATGGCACATGCGGACAAACTTGGGGTTTTCGGAAAGAAAACCGTATCCGGGATGGATGGCGTCCGCACCCGTGATATGGGCGGCAGAAAGAATATTATAAGGGTTTAAATAGCTGTCTTTGGGCGCAGGCGCGCCGATGCACACCGCTTCGTCGGCAAGCTGCGTGTGCAGCGCCGTTTTATCGGCGGTGGAATAGACCGCCACCGTTGCAATTCCCATTTCCCTGCAGGCGCGGATCACTCGGACGGCGATCTCGCCGCGGTTGGCTACCAAAACTTTATTTATCATGATTTACTCCCTTGCAAAGGCAAACATGATCTCGCCTTCGCAAATGGTCTTGCCGTTCACGCTGGCCCTGGCCTTCGCTTTTCCCCCAAGAGAAGAGATGCGCGTAAGCTCTGCTTCCAGCACCAGATCGTCCCCCGGACGCACCAGCCCCCGGAACTTCACGCCGTCAATACCGCCGAAAAGCGCAAGTTTTCCACGGAACTTTTCGTCCAGCAATATTGCATAGGCGCCGGCCTGCGCAAGCGCTTCCACCATCAGCACGCCGGGCAGCACCGGATTTCCCGGGAAATGCCCGCGGAAGGCAAAGAAGTCTTCCTTTACATGCCAGACTGCGGTTGCCGATTTGCCTTCTTCGACCTCTATGATTTCGTCAATTAATAAAAAAGGCTCTCGATGCGGAAGCACTTTTTTAATTTCTTCTCTGCCGATCATTTCCCTAATCTCCTATGGTCTATTTATAGCGGAACAAAAGCTGTTCGTACTCTACCGTGTCGCCTTCGCTGCATGCGATCCAGACGATCTCTCCGTCTTCGGGCATCACGATTTCGTTCATGAGTTTCATGGCCTCTATATTGCATAGCGGCGCGCCTTTTTTCAGTTTACTGCCAATGGATACTTTTTTTGTGCCTTCCAGCTCGTGATATGTGCCGACCAGCGGAGAGAAGATATCCTTCCCTTCGTCCTGGCCGCCCGGGATCACGTTTTCGTTCTTCGCTCCCTCGTCCGCCGCTTCCGCTTTCTGCTGGACCGCAGGGGCGGGCGCTGCCATTGCCTGGCCGCATCCCCATTCGAGGCGTATATCAAAATCACCGTCTTTTATTTCAAGTGATTTAAGCCCGTCAACTTTTTTAATAAACTCCAATACTTCTTTTAAATCCATTATAATCCCTCCCGTACCTTCAGTTTTGCAAAAAGGATGCTTGCGTTATGCCCCCCGAAAGCAAGCGAATTGGAAAGCGCGTAATTGACTGTCATGCTGCGGCCGGTATTCGGCGTGCAGTCCAGATCGCATTCCGGGTCGGGCACCTTATAGTTTATGGTGGGCGGCACAAAGTCATCCACGATGCTCATTACGCTTGCTACCGCTTCAATTGCGCCCGCCGCGCCCAGCAGATGTCCTGTCATGGACTTGGTGGAAGACATGGCCATCTTGTAGGCGTGGTCGCCGAATACTTTTTTGATGGCCAGCGTTTCCGCTTTATCGTTGAGTTCGGTGGATGTGCCGTGCGCATTGATGTATGATACCATATCCGGCGTGATTCCGGCATCCTCAACCGCGATCCGCATGGCCGCCGCCGGGCCGAACGCTTCCGGATGGGGCGCTGTCATATGGTATGCGTCCGCGGTTGCGCCGTATCCTACGATCTCTGCATAAATCTTCGCCCCGCGCCGTATGGCATGTTCATATTCCTCCAGTACCATCGCGCCCGCTCCTTCACCCAGCACAAATCCGCTGCGCTCAAGGTCAAAGGGTATGGACGCCCGGTTCGGGTCCGGCGAAAGGGAAAGCGCCTGCAGGGCGCAAAAACCTGAAAACGAAAGGGAGGTGACCGCCGCTTCCGCGCCGCCGGCCAGCATCGCATCCGCGTATCCGTGACGCACCAGCCTGAAAGCATCCCCGATGGAATGCGATCCCGAGGCGCATGCCGTCGTAACCGTTGTATTATGCCCCATCAATCCGTATTTGATCGCCAGATGCCCCGAACCCATGTTCCCGATCATCATCGGGATAAACAGGGGGTTGGTTTTTCTGAATCCCTTTTCATGCAGTTTGATCACTTCGGTCTGCATGGTATCAAGGCCGCCTTCACCGCTGCCGATAATCACGCCGAACCGCACCGGATCGGGCATATTATCCCCGAAGGCCGCGTCCTCCATTGCCTCGCTCCCGGCGACCATCGCATATCTGCAATAGCGGTCCATCCTGCGCGCGTCCTTTTTATCCATATAATCAAGAGGATCAAAATTTTTGATCTCCGCAGCAACCGAAACCGGGTTGTCCGCAATTTCCACGGTCGTAAGGGGACCGATGCCGTTTATTCCGTTTTTCATCGCGTCCCACATCAGGGGCGCGCTGTTCCCGTTTGGCGCAATTGCGCCGATTCCAGTCACTACAACTCGTCTTAGCATAAGAAAACTCCTAGATATCCCTTTTTAGATCAGCAGGCCGCCCGAAATATTGATCACCTGCCCGGTGATATAGTCCGCATCGGCCGAAACCAAAAACGCAATCGCCCCGGCAATGTCTTCGGGCTGCCCCGCGCGTTTAGCCGGAATGGCGTCCAGCATGGTCTGGCGCGCCTTCTCCGGGACGGCGCGCGTCATATCGGTATCGATAAAGCCGGGCGCAAGCGCGTTGACGTTGATATTCCGGGAAGCGACTTCCCTGGCCAGGGATTTGGTTATGCCCACAATGCCCGCCTTAGATGCGGAATAGTTCACCTGGCCCGCGGCGCCGGCCAACCCCACGATGGAGGACATGTTTATAATTCTTCCGTATCGCTGTTTCATCATCACCGCGACCGCATGTTTCGTGCAATTGAAAACGCTTTTCAAATTGACTGCGATCACAGCGTCAAACTCTTCTTCTTTCATCCGGGCCAGCAGGTTATCCCGCGTGATCCCCGCGTTATTCACCAGAACGTCGATCCTGCCGAAGGCTTCCATTGCCTTATCCATCAGTATGCCTGCCTCTTCATGGCTGGCCACGTTGGCTTCCACAACGATATGTGCTGCGCCCATCTCCTTCAGGTCGGCCGAAAGAACGTCCGCCGCCTCGGGCGTTTTGTAATGGTTCACCACTATATCATAACCTTCGCGGGCCAGGCGCTTGCAGATCGCGCTGCCTATGCCGCCCGGTGCGCCGGTTACTACCGCAACTTTGTTTGACATTTATTCTTCCTCCTTTACCGCCTGCGCCGTTTGCCTGAGGGTCTCGGCATCGTTTACGTTATATACGGCGGCGTTCCTGTCCGTGCGTTTTACGAATCCGGCCAGGGTAGCACCCGGACCGACTTCCACGAAAGCGTTATAACCGCTTTCCAGCATGCTTCTTAAAATCTGTTCAAAATAGACGGGGCCTGCGGACTGTGCCGCCAGCGTTTGTTTGATCTCGTCCGCCTCGTAAGGCCGGGCCAGCAGATTGGAATATACCGGAACGGCGGGAACCTTAAAATCCATGTCCGATATCGCCGCCGCGATTTTTTGCGCAACGCCTTCCATCGCTTTTGAATGGAACGCGCCGCTCACCGGCAGCCGGACCGCTTTTACCTTGTTCTCACCGCAAAAGTTCAAAAATTTCTCCAGGTTTTCCCTATCTCCGGCCACCACCGTCTGCCCGGGGCAGTTGTAATTGACCGCCTGCAGGATGCCTTCTCCCCGCACCGAGGACGTCATCGCGTCCACTTCCCGGCCGTCCTTGCCCAACACGGCCGCCATGCCGCCGCCCGCCGCTTCCGCGGCTTCCTGCATCCATTCCGCACGCCGGATCACCAGGTCAAGCCCCTGCTCAAATGTAAACACCCCGGCACATGCAAGCGCAGCGTATTCGCCCAGCGAAAAGCCCGCGGCTGCGTCCATCTTCCCGCCGGCTTCCCGGTAGGCCGCATATGCCGCAACATCCACCGTATAGACCGCCGGCTGGGTATTGACCGTCTGGTTTAAAATTTCCTGCTCGGCCGAAAAGCACATTGTTGAAAGTCCTGGCATCCGCGCTTCGGCCCTGTCGAATATCTCTTTTGCCGCCGGGCTCGCATCATACAAGGCTTTTCCCATGCCTGTCTTCTGTGCGCCCTGTCCGGCAAACAATACAGCGATCTTAGTCAAAATGAAGCCCTCCCGCAAGCAGTTTTTCCGCCTCGCCGCAGATCTCCTCCAGGATCTCCTGCGCGCTCTGGCGGCATTTCACCAAACCGGCGCTCTGACCGGCCATGACCGATCCCGTTGTGACGTCGCCTTCCCGGGCCGCACGCCGGAGCCGGTCGGACCCGAGCTGTTCATATTCCTCCAGGGAAGCCGCCTTGGCTTCAAGTTCCTTGAATTCGCGCACCAGGGAGTTTTTAAGGCAGCGCACCGGATGTCCGGTCGCCCGTCCTGTAACAGCCGAATCCGTATCCTTGGCGTCGATGATTTTTTGTTTATAATTATCGTGCACCGTGCATTCGTTCGCCACCAGAAAACGCGTTCCTATCTGCACGCCGGATGCGCCCAGCACGAATGCCGCCGCCATCCCGCGGCCGTCCGCAATTCCGCCGGCCGCAACCACAGGGATGCCGATTGCGTCCACAATCTGGGGAATGAGTACCATGGTTGTAATCTCACCAATATGGCCGCCGGCTTCGGTTCCTTCCGCAATCACGGCGTCCGCCCCCAGTTTTTCCATACGTTTTGCATACGCGACGGAAGGGACAACGGGCAGAATCTTGATGCCCGCATTCTTCCATTCCTGCATGTAGGATCCCGGATTGCCCGCGCCGGTGGTAACCACCGGTACTTTTTCTTCCACGACCAGCTCGGCAATTTCGGGCGCATAGGGTGAAAGCAACATGATGTTAACCCCGAATGGTTTGTCCGTAGCCCGCTTGACCGCACGGATCTGGCTGCGGACAACATCCGCGGGCGCGCCTCCCGCAGCGATAATCCCAAGGCCGCCTGCCCGGCTTACTGCGGACGCAAGGGAAGCGTCCGCTATCCAGGCCATTCCGCCCTGGATCACCGGGCAATTTGTTTTGAGCAATCGGGTAATTTCAGTTTGTATTTCTTTTTCCTCCAGGTTAGTTCAATATGCGGGTATCCGAGAGGGTACCCGCATGTTTTCATCCAGCATAAATCCCCTGACAAAAGCTTATTAAAGCTCTTTTAGGGGTGCCGTTTTTTTATTTATTTGTTCTCGTCAATAAAGTTTACAAGGTCGGCAACCGTCTTCAGGTTTTCGGCCTCTTCAATCGAAATATCAAATTCTTCTTCAATGTCCATAACGATCTCAACCATATCCAGCGAGTCGATCTTCAGGCTCTCAAAAGAGGAATCCATCAAGATGTCGCCAGCGTCGATATCCATTTTTTCAGCAATTATTTCGCAAATTTTTTCGTAAACCATTTTTGGCCTCCTAAAATATTATATTTATGATAACGCCCTGTGTTTGCGCGTTATTTCCAAGTCAGCACGGCGCAGCCCGATGTCAGGCCACCGCCGAATGCCAGTACAACAACCGTATCACCTGCTTTAAGCAGTCCCTTTTTGTTCATTTCATCCATCACGATGGGCACGCTCGCGGCAGATGTGTTGCCAACATCCTGAATGTTGACATAGAATTTTTCCATCGGGATTTTCAGCCGTTTGGATGCCTCCTGCAGGATACGGACGTTCGCCTGGTGCGGAATGATCCAGTCTATCTCTTCCGGTTTCAGGCCCAGGGCGTCCATCGCTGCTTTCACATCCTTTGGGACCTGCCGGGTCGCAAATTTATAGATCTCCTTGCCGTCCATGGACACATAAGAGAATTTTGATACGCCTTCCGCAAGGCCGTTGTTGATCCCCGGGATCTCCAGGGAATGCCCTGTGTCCGGATGCGCGTACACCTCGATATACTTCAGGCTGTCTCCCGGGCCCACTACAGCCGCGCCGGTGCCGTCAGCAAAAAGGATGCATGTGGAACGGTCCGTCCAATCCATAAACCGGGAAAGGACTTCGGTCCCGATTACCAGCACCGGTTTTTGATCCTGCAGCACAAACCCGACAGCGGCTTTCAGTGCGTACATGAAACCCGTGCAGGCCGCGCTTATGTCGAACGCGCCGCAGTTGGTGGCGCCCATCGCCCGCTGCACCTGGGATGCGATGGAGGGTACGTCCATTTCATTTGTAACGCTTGCAACAATGATGGTGCCGATATCGTTTATCGTAAGGCCCGCTTCCGCGAGCGCGCGGTTTGCTGCAATCACGCACATTTCACAGTTGGTCATCCCGTCTGCGATATGCCTTTGCTTTATGCCCGTACGGGTGGTGATCCATTCATCCGAAGTGTCCAGAAACTTCTCGAAATCCGCATTGGTCATGATTTTTTCCGGAAGGTAGCTACCCGTACCTAAAATGTCAATACTCAATACACCTGTTTCCCTTCAATCTTTTCCCAATCCGTCAGAAATAAAATCGTAGATTAAGACAGATTAATGATATAGTATGAGGTTTCAATTGTCAATAAAAAAAGATTGTGAAAAAAGCGGTGATAAACCCGATTTACCACCGCTTTTCAGTTGTTTTTAATGCATTTTAACCGAACATAATTTCATTCAAAACGCCTTCCAGATACTCCTGGCGGCCGCTTTCGTTTTTCACTTCGCCCAGTGCAAGCGCATATTTTTCAAGGTCGGCCAGCGTTGCTTTTCCAGAAACGATGTCCGCGCCGATGCCTGATTTATAGCTTGCATACCTCTGCTCCACAAAGCCGTCTATCCGGCCGTCTTCGATCATGCGGCTGGCCATTTTGAAGCCCAGCGCAATGGTGTCCATACCGGCGATATAGGAATAGAAGGTATCCTCCTTGGTATAGGAACCCCTGCGGACCTTGGCGTCAAAGTTGAATCCGCCCTTGACAAATCCGCCCGCCTTAATGATCTCGTACATCGCCAGCGTGGTGTCGTAAACGTTGGTGGGGAACTGGTCTGTATCCCATCCGAGCAGCATATCGCCCATGTTGGCGTCGATGGAGCCGAACACGCCGTTCTCACGCGCAACGCGTATCTCGTGCTGGAAAGTGTGCATAGCCAGGGTCGCGTGGTTCGCTTCCAGGTTCAGCTTCATCTCGTCTTTCAGGCCGTATTTCTGCAGGAACATGATGCAGGTTGCCGCATCGAAATCATACTGGTGTTTGGTGGGCTCTTTCGGCTTGGGTTCTATATAGAAGTTGCCGGTAAAACCGTTCTTGCGGGCGTTCTCGATCTGCATACGCAGAAAACGCGCCATGTTATCAAGCTCAAGGCCCATGTTTGTATTGAGAAGGGTTTCATAGCCTTCCCTGCCGCCCCAGAAGGTATAGCCTGCGCCGTTCAGCTCCATGGTACATTCAATTGCTTTTTTGGCCTGTGCCGCCGCATAGGCGAACACATCCGCATTGCAGGACGTCGCCGCGCCGTGCATATAGCGTTTGTTTCCGAAAAGGTTGGCGGTGCCCCAAAGCAGCTTTTTGCCGTACTGTTTCTGCAGGTCCTTCAAAAGAGCGACGATCTCGTCAAGATTGTCGTTGCTTTCCGCAAGGGTTGCTCCCTCGGGCGCCACGTCGCGGTCATGGAAACAGTAATAGTCTATGCCGATCTTGTCCAAAAATTCAAAAGTTGCCTTTGCTTTGGCTTTGGCGGACGCCATCGCGTCGGATTCGCCGTAGGAACGGTCGATGGATCCTTCGCCGAACATGTCTTTCATATCGCTGGCAAAGGTATGCCAGTAGGAAGCGGTAAACTTAAGATGCTCGCGCATCGTTTTGCCTCCAACCTTTTCATCCGGATTATAAAACTTGAAGGCCATCGGGTTTTTTGATTTGGGCCCTTCGTATTTTATTTTGGGTATGTCCTTGTAGAATTCGGTCATTTTATTTATTCCTCCAGTTTATTATTCATTGGCTAATGCTTTGTCAAACGCCACATCGGAAGGCGAAAAGTTGATGCCGCGTACAAATTCGCATGCTTCTGTTCCGCCGTAGATGCGTTCCATGCCGCTGTCTTCCCATTCCACCGATAGGGGCCCTGTGTATCCGCCCTGGTTGAGTTCACGGATAATCTCCTCAAAGTTCACGTCTCCGTGCCCCAGCGACCGGAAATTCCAGCCTCTGCGGGTATCCCCGAAGGTAATGAAGGAACCCAGGATTCCGGCTTTGCCGTCCAATGTTACGGCGGCATCCTTCATATGCACATGGTAGATGCGGTCGATGAAGTCGCGCAGGAAGATGGTCGTGTCCACGCCCTGCCAGAGAAGATGGCTGGGATCGTAATTGAAGCCCAGCGTCTTCCTGTAGTCAAACTCTTTCAGGAGCCGCTGCGCGGTATAATAGTCAAAGGCAATCTCGGTGGGATGCACCTCCAGCGCAAATTTTACGCCGCACCTGTCAAATTCGTCAAAAATGGGCGTCCACAGCTTAACGATTTCCGCAAACCCCGCATCTATCATTTCGTCCGTGGTCTGGGGAAAAGAGTACCAGTATGCCCATATGGGCGAACCTAAAAATCCGGTAACAACGCCCACTCCAAGGTTTTTGGCGGCCTGCGCGAGATATTTCATTTCCTGGATAGCCCATTTGCGGATTTCTTCCGGCTTGCCGGCAAGCGCGCTCGGCGCAAAATTATCCAGGCGGGGATCCCACCTGTCGCCAACACACTGGCCGGGCAGATGCCCGGATATCGCCCAGCAATCAAGGCCGTATTTTTTAAGCGTTTCCTTAAGTTCGCGGACATAGCCCATATCCTTCGCCGCTTTCTCGGGATTCAGATGGCTGCCCCATCCGGCGATCTCCAGGCCGTCATAGCCCATTTCGCTCGCCGTTTTGCACATGGTTTCAAAATCAAGGTCCCCCCATTGTCCGGTAAATATCGTAACGGGTCTGCTCATAAAAAACACTCCTTTTCCATTGGATTTTTCATTAGATAATAACAAGATTCCTTTTATAGATAACGCTTACAAAATTATGTTATACCAGTTTATATGCAATGTCAACATTCCGGAGCAATATTGGTATAATAATTTTACAAAAAAAACAGTGGATGATCTTTTCTTTGAATCATTGACTTTTATGCCCAAGTATTATATTATAGTAAAGCTTTCACAAGTGCCCGTAGCTCAGCCGGATAGAGTGTTTGGCTACGAACCAAAAGGTCGGGGGTTCGAATCCCTTCGGGCACGCCAAAAATGCCTGTGGCTGCCTTGCGGTTGCGGGTGTTTTTTTATTTGAAGGGATTCGAACCCGAGAGAGCGCTGAACGTTAAAAAAATAGCCCTGTGTGGCTATTTTTAGTGAAGCGGCGCGAGGCTGTCCTAGCCGAGCGAAGCGCTTGCGACGCAAGCGCAATCCCTTCGGGCACGCCAAAAATGCCTGTGGCTGCCTTGCGGTTGCGGGTGTTTTTTTATACTCTTCTTTCATCCTTTTTCCAGGTGATAGTCCGGTATAATTCTATAATGCCCTCCGCCGGCAATCGCTGTTTCACACCCATTGCTTACAAACGCAGATTTTTTTGGTATTATATTTAATAATAAAGAAAGCTTTTGGAGAAAACATGAACTTTTCACAAGCGTGCGCCGTGCTTGCGCAGGCAGCGCGGCTGGGATCCCGTCCGGGCCTTGAAAGCATCACCCGGCTTTGCGCCCTGCTCGGGAATCCCCAAAACAAACTGAAGATCGTCCATGTCGCCGGCACCAACGGCAAAGGCAGCGTCTGCCAGATGCTGGCCTGTATCGGACAGGCATCCGGTTACAGGACCGGCCTTTTTTCCTCGCCCTTTATTGAGGATTACCGCGAAAGCATATCCATTAACGGAAAGAGCATTTCGAAGGCCGGGTTTGCACGGATGGTCGGGGAGATTCGTCCCTTCGCGGGTATTATGGAAAAAGAGGGCCTGCCGCCCACGGAATACGAGCTGCTGACAGCCTGCGCATTCCTTTGGTTTGCCCGGAAGGACTGCGGCATGGTTGTGCTGGAAACCTGCATGGGCGGCCGGCTGGATGTGACAAATGTAGTGGAAAAACCCCTTGCCTGCGTAATAGGCGCCATAGGCCTTGACCATACCGCATACCTGGGGGATACCGTGCTTGCGATCGCTGCCGAAAAAAGCGGCATCATCAAGCCGGGCAGCATCACCGCTGCCTATCCGCTGCAGCCGCCCGGCGTACTGGAACTCCTGCGGGATACCGCGCTTAAGACCGGTTGCCCCTTCATCCTGCCCAATGCGAACCGCATCCGTATCACCGCGCGCTCCCTTCGCGGAACCGATTTTTTTTACGAAGAGTCGCCTTTTCATACCGTGCTGCCGGGCGAACATCAGGTTTTAAACGCTTCCCTCGCCATCGAAACAGCCCGGGCGCTCAATGCTTCCTCCGCCCTACGCATCCCGGAAGACGCCGTCCGCATGGGCCTTTCACTGGCCTGCCTGCCCGCCCGGCAGGAGGTTTTTTGGACCCGCCCGCTTGTAATCCTGGACGGTGCACACAATCCGCAGGGAATCCGCGCGCTGGCCGCAACAATACAGGAACACCTGCAAGGCCGAAGGATTATCGTGGTAATGGGAATGCTGGCTGATAAATCATACGAGGAGCCTGTCGGTGTAATGGCAGCTCTTTCCTGCGCGTTTATCGCCACCTCCCCCGAAAGCCCCCGGGCGCTGGATGCGGCAATCACGGCGCAAACCGCTTCCAAAACCGTCCGCGAAGTGTATCTTTTGCCCCGTATAGCAGACGCGCTGGATAAGGCAATGTCTTTGTCCGGGGAAGACGGCGCAGTCGTAGTCTGCGGATCGCTTTACCTGGCCCTGCCGGCGAGGCGGATTCTCAAGGGTAAAAATAAATTGCATCTGCGGACCTGATTATGTTATAATCTGCACGAGATGCACAGAGTAGATATTACGCGTTAAGTTTTAAAGGATGGGAAGTTGCCTTTAACCGAAAGACGCGACGCGCGTTTGCGGTGTAATATCGCGTCCGCTGTGCTGCAATATTTAAAGAAGTTTATTGTAGCCTTCTTTTATTTGCAGGCATTTTCTGTGAATCTTGAAAAAAGGAGGTTATTTTTATGCAAATCAAACCAAGAGAACTTGTACTGGCAGGCTTCTTCATCGCGCTTAGCGTGATCCTGACCCGGATTTTTTCCGCCAATCTGATGATTGCGGGTGTTCCCAGCGTCCGCCTGGCCATCGGTTTCGTGCCCATTATGATGGCCGGTATCCTGCTCGGGCCTACTCTCGGCATGTGCGTAGGCGCGCTGGCGGATATTCTGGGTTTTCTGCTTTTTCCGGCGGGTATGTATTTTCCGCTCATCACCCTAACCAGCGCAACAGCCGGACTGCTGCCCTGGGCCATATTCCGCATCGCGTCCAAACTCAGCGACTGGCTGAAAACATTGATTGCCGTAGGCGTTACCCAGATCGCCTGTTCTATATTCATGCAGACGCTCTGGCTTACCATGCTTTATGACAAGTCCTTCGAGGTCCTGTTCTGGCCGCGGGCTGTCGCCGCGCTGGCCACCATCCCCGTCTACTTTATCATTATTCATTCGGTTCTTTCCGGTCTTAAAAAAGCAAAAATAACGTCCAAGGCAAACGAAATCTGACCGGACAGTGTCTCAATGCAGGGGCTTCCGTAAAAAGCGTTTTTATGGAAGCCTTTTTTTTCGTGTTGTCCGCTTCTCCTTTCAATGGTAGAATAATAAAAAACCGCCCTGCCGGGCGGGTCAAACGGAGTACGGATTGGTTTATTTGTTTTTTTCCGCCCTGACCGTCGGATTTTCGGGTGCGATGATGCCGGGGTCACTGCTGACGTACACGATACAACAATCACTGAAAACCGGCGCACGCGCGGGTGTTCTGATCTCATTAGGGCACGCAATCCTGGAGCTGGGTATCATTTTTCTGATTATTTTGGGTCTGGGCGCTGTTCTCCAGTCCGATCTGGCCCAGGCCGTCATCGGCCTTGCGGGCGGCGCGCTTCTGATTATCATGGGGATCCAGATGCTTCAAGGCGCCCTGCGCAATACCGTCCGCATTCAAACCGAAGATACGAACACCAAATCAAAAAACTATAAACTTGCCCTGTCCGGCGCCCTGATCAGCGCCGCCAATCCCTACTTCCTGCTATGGTGGGCTGTTATAGGCCTCGGGTTCATTATGCAGTCCTACGCGGCGCTGGGTACGGCAGGCGTTGCCGTCTATTACTTCGGCCACATCACGGCGGACTTTATCTGGTATGTATCCATTTCCGCCCTTATCGGCAGGACAAGGCATTTTATCAAAGAAAAACCGTACAGGATACTTATCGGAGCGCTGGGCGGGCTGCTCGTATACTTCGGTATAACGTTCATTGTAGGCGCTTTTGGATACTTTGTTTAAATCTTAACCTAAAAAAACCATACGGTACCAACATAGAGAAAGACGGCCGGTTTTTTTACGCCGGCCGTCTTTTTGATTTGTTTTTGGCGGTATCCTTCCTTGTTTCTAAAAGAAAGAATGATGGAAACTAAATCCTTGCCACGCCGGATTCCCGGGCAGCCTGCGCAACCGCTTTGGCAACCGCCGCGCCAATGCCGGATTCGAAGGGTGCGGGCAGGATATAATCCGGCGAAAGTTTTTCATCGGGCACAAACTGCGCGATCGCGTACGCCGCGGCAATCTTCATCGGATCATTGATATCGCTGGCGCGGACGTCCAGGGCGCCCCTGAAGATGCCCGGAAACGCCAGCACATTGTTGATCTGGTTTGGAAAGTCGCTCCGCCCCGTCCCGATCACCGCCGCGCCCGCCGCCCTGGCCAGGTCGGGCATGATTTCCGGCGTGGGGTTGGACATGGCGAATATAATGGGGTCCTTGGACATGCTGGCGACCATCTCCCCGGTCACGATTCCCGGCGCGGAAACGCCAATGAATATATCCGCGCCCTTGATCACGTCTTGCAATAAGCCTTTTTTCATTTTTTTATTGGATATCTCAGCCATTTTTTGCTTGAAGGGGTTCATTCCTTCCCGGCCTTTATATATCGCGCCCTTGCTGTCGCAAAGAATCACGTTCCTGAGTCCCATGCCCATCAGAAGCTTGGTTACGGCAACGCCCGCGGCACCCGCGCCGGAAACCACCACTTCCTGGTCTTCCAGCTTCCTGCCGGTCAGTTTCATCGCATTGATCATGGCGGCGGTTGTGACCACGGCCGTTCCGTGCTGGTCGTCGTGGAAGATGGGAATATCGCATACCTCCTTCAGCCGTGATTCTATCTCGAAACACCTCGGGGCAGATATGTCTTCCAGGTTTATGCCGCCAAAGCTTCCCGCCAGCAGGCGGACCGTGTTTACGATATCGTCCACTTCCTTGCTGCGCACGCACAGCGGGAAAGCGTCTACATCCCCGAAGGTCTTAAAAAGTACGCATTTGCCTTCCATGACCGGCATGCCGGCCTCAGGCCCTATATCACCCAGGCCAAGCACCGCCGTGCCGTCCGTGACCACCGCAACCAGATTCCACCTTCTGGTATATTCATAGGAAAGGTCCATGTTTTTGGATATTTCAAGACAGGGTTCCGCCACGCCGGGCGTATAGGCGATGGAAAGATCCTTCTTGTTTTTGACCGGAACCGTACTGATGACCTCAATTTTTCCCTTCCATTCCTTATGCGCCTTTATGGCTTCTTCGTTTATCGTCATATCTTTACTCCTTTGCAAAAATTAAAAACTAATTGATTTCATATGCCTCGTCAATGACAGCCTTGAGCTTGTCCGCAGACTCACGCAGTTGCGCTGATTCTTTTTTATTTAGTTCAAGGTTGATGATCCTGTCAATGCCGTTAATATTGATTACGCTGGGCAGACTGAGCGCAACGCCGGATACGCCGTATTTGTTGGCTACGCAGCTTGAAACGGTCAAAACCGCAAACTCGTTTCCAATTATCGCGTTTACAATCCTGGCAACCGCCATCGAAACGCCATAGTAAGTCGCACCCTTTTTGCTTATTATTTCAGCCCCTGCGTTTTTTGTCAATTCAAATATTTTATTGCGGTTGACCTCCCTGCATTGCCGGGGACAGTCTTCGCAATATTCTTCAAAAGGCTTGCCAGCGATGTTTGCACGGCTCCAAACGGGAACTTCACTGTCACCGTGCTCCCCTATGATATATGCGTGCACATTGCGGACGTCCACCTGGCAATGCCGGGATAAAAGGTAACGGAAACGTCCGGAATCAAGCGTAGTGCCTGATCCAAATACCCGGCTGGCTGGCAGTCCCGATTCTTTTTGCACTACATAGGTGAGTATATCCACCGGGTTGGATACGACCAGGATGATCGGGTTACTGGCGTACTCCATTATTTTATGCGTAATTTCTTTGATGATGGCAATGTTTATCTTTGCAAGGTCAATGCGTGTCTGTCCTGGCTGGCGGCCGACGCCGGCGGTGATTATAACAACCTGTGCGTTCTCGCAGTCGGAATAATCCCCTTCCCGGATAACCAGCTGTTTGAAAAAAGCGATTCCGTGATTCATATCCAGCGCCTCCCCGCTGGCTTTCTCCTTGTTCACATCGATCAGAACAATCTCGGAAGCAATATGGTTCATCATAATCGTATAGGCGACCGTTGCCCCCACATTGCCCGTGCCGATGATTACGGCTTTTCCTTTTACAGATACTGAATCCATTTTTTTGCCTTTCTAATATATAAATTTTTAATAAAAAATGATAGCTTCTCCATTATTTTAAATTGTACTATACTCTTTTTGCTTGAATTGTCAAAGGTTTTTTGCTGCACTTTTTTTCAACTTTTTCCGATGGTTCTGCTCCGCCAAACATTATATTTCATAATACAGCAAAACCGGCCCTCCGGCCGGTTTGACTGCTGCTTACATCTGCATTTTATAAAGAATATTTTTATATACAAAACCGCCGCATTTTTCTGATGCGGCGGTTTAAATTTCTAGGATTTATTTTTCAAAAACTGTATTGCCTGCGCCGGCTATAAAATTCCGTATTTCTGCGTCCCTGCTGCGGGCATCTTCGTAGCCAGTATCATACAGTGCAATAAGGCGGTCCCTGTCTTTCTCGAATTTTCCGACGGGCATGGGGCGGGAAGGGCGCAGTAGCAGCGCTTTTCCCTCTCTCTCCAGCCGTTCAACCAGCGCAAGGCTTTTGTTATACGACTCGTGCCGCGTCAGTAGGGAAGCCTTGAACGCCGGATATCTGCCGTACATCAGGCTGGTCAACAGGCGGCTTGCGCGGGTAGGCTCGCGAAGGCTGTATCCCTCGCTTTTTGTCAGTACGATGATGTTCTTTTCGTTTCCGTCCGCAATCGACTTTTCTACGGGAATGGAATCGGATGCGCCGCCATCCAGCAGTTTCTCGCCATGCAGCCGGAAAATCCTGGATACCAGCGGAACCGCGCTGGATGCCATCAGGTATTCCATGCCCTCCCGCATCCTGTCTATTTTTTTGTAAAAGGGCAGCCCCGTCCGGCAATCGGTGGCGACCACCGTAAATTCGATCCCCGACCGGTCGGCGGCTTCAAAATCCAGCGGCAGCGCGCCGTTCGGCAGTTCGTCAAACACATATTTCAGTCCGAAAACCGATCCCTGGGAAAAATAGTTGCCCGCGCTCAGGTACCTCTTTTTTCCGGCCGAACCGATAAACACATTATAGTTCCTGCCCTTCTGTCCGGAAAGGTATGCGGTCGCACAGGCAGCGCCCGCGGAAACGCCGATCACATAACCGACCCGGATGCCGGCTTCCAGCAGGTAATCCAGTACGCCCGCCGTATAAATCCCGCGTTGGCCTCCGCCTTCTAAAACAAGCCCTGTTTTTCCCACGTTTTCACCTCTTTCATCCGCATTATACCAGAGCCAAAAGCGCCTGTTCAAACATTTGTTTGAAGTTTTATATAAAATAAGTTAAAATTATACCGTATCAATGTGATTTTCAGCATCCGAAAGGAAGCCAGGTATGGTGAAATCCGAAAAAGTGACAATAAAAGATATCGCCATGATGGCCGGCGTTTCCACCGCCGCGGTTTCCTATGTCATCAACGACAAACCGGGCGTAAATAATGAAACGCGTAAAAAAATACAGGATATCATCCGGGACACCGGATTTTCACCCAACATCAACTCCAAACGTCTTTCCTCGGGAAAAAGCTACAATATCCACGCGGTACTGGATAAAGACAACCCGCGGCCCTGCAAACTGTATTACTTGGGCGTTATATCCCACATTATCGAGGAGCTTTCAAAATTTGAGTACAACCTGATCGTTTCCTATGTCAGCCGGCAGGACACCGCGCTTGCCGTAATGGACGTAATCAACAAGAAAAATGCGGACGGGATTTTCTTTTTCCAGATGGTAGATGAAAACCTTCTAGGCGAAATCGCGGGCAAAGGGATTCCTTGTATTGTTGTGGACAACCGTGAAATATACACCGAACTCGCGCACGTAAGCGTGGATTATTCACTGGCCGCCTATACGGCCACCCATCATCTCATCCGGAACGGGCATAAAAAGGTCGCCTATGTCGGAATGCAGAAAACGCCTTATTTCTGCCAGCAGACGCTGGACGGATATAAAAAAGCCCTCAAAGAAGCGGATATTCCCTTCAATGAAGGCTATGTTATCTACGGAGATTTTGAAAAAGAATCCACCCACCCCGCGCTGGAAGCACTGCTTTCTTCCGGGGATATTCCCACCGCGTTTTTCTGCGTGGAAGATTTTTATGCCGTGTGCGTCCTTCATTATATTAAAAAACTCGGGTTTTCCGTGCCGGACGATATTTCCATGATCGCCCTTGACGATATGATCCTTTCCGAATACACAGATCCGGCGCTCACCACCATCCGCCTCTCCGAAACTGAGCTTGCGAAAAACGCGGTGCGTATGATCATGGATCTTGCACAAGGCCGCGAGTCCGAAAGCTGTGTCATCCGCTCCGACCACCTCATTATCCGCGAATCCATAAAGAAGATTGACTAATCTTTCTATGCTTTTTTAAGAATAAAACCGTTTAAAACTAAAGCCTTCCGTACCTGTCCGCGAGTCCGCGGATTTTTTGCGCGAGTCCGTCTGAAAGGTAATCCCCGTCCGCGCGCCATCTCCAGTTTTGTCCCAGGGTGGCGGGTTTGTTCATGCGTGCGGCGGACGGCAGGTTTAAAAAATCCTGCATGGGGATGATTGCGAGGTCTGCAACGCTGGAGTACGCAAGCCGGATCATTCCCCAGTTATAGCCTTCATCACTTGTAAGCGCCGCGTATTTTTTTGCGAATTCCACCTCTTGCGCAGGCGCGCTCTTCATCCATCCATCTATGGTATCGTTGTCGTGCGTCCCCGTATAAACCACGCAGTTTTGGGTATAATTATGGGGAAGATACGCATTCCCGCTTCCCGAATCAAAGGCAAACTGCAGCACTTTCATCCCGGGATAACCTGTTTCCGCAAGAAGCGCGCGCACTTCTTCCGTTAAAAATCCAAGGTCTTCCGCTATAATGGAAATCCCCGGCAGCCGCTCCTTTACTTTTTTAAAAAAATCCATCCCCGGGCCTTTTATCCACCGGCCATTCCTCGCATTTTCCGCACCAAAATCAATTGCATAATACGCTTCAAATCCCCTGAAATGGTCAATACGGATCATATCATACAGTTTCCCGAGGCTCTCAAGCCTTTTTATCCACCAGCTATATTCCGTTTCCTTTAAATAATCCCAGTTATATAGGGGATTACCCCAATATTGGCCATTATTGGAAAAGAAATCCGGGGGACATCCGGCCACGCACACCGAATCGTTATTTTCATTAAAATGAAACATTGAGCGGTTGGCCCAGACATCCGCACTATCCGATGCAACATATATGGGGATATCTCCAATAAGCATGATCCCCCGCTCGTTTGCATATCTTTTCAATGCCTCCCATTGCTCGAAAAAAAGAAACTGTATATATTTGTAAAAATCAACAGTCTCATGATTTTCTGCGGAAAATGAATCGACGGCTTCCCTTTCGTAATGAATTAAATTTTTATTATCCCAGTTTTTCCACGCTTTCATCCCGTTTTTCTCTTTTACCGACATAAAAACAGCATAATCCTGAAGCCATGACTTATTTTTCTCTAAAAAATCCACATAATATGAGTCGTTCGGGTCAAACCCCCGGCTAAAAGCTTTATAAAGAACTTTATATTTGTTTAATTGGATTTTCTCAAAATTTACGCTGGCAGCGTCTTCTCTCCAATTAAGCTTTTCGCATTCCGAAATAGAAAGTATGCCTTTTTCACATAAAAGCTCCAAGTCTATTATATTGGGATTCCCAGCAAAGGTGGAAAAGGATTGATACGGTGAATCTCCAAAACCGGTTGGATTAATAGGCAATACCTGCCAATATTTTTGTCCGGCCTTCTCTAAAAAATCTATAAATTCAACAGCGCTCTTTCCCATCGTTCCGATTCCGAAACGGGATGGAAGGGATGTTATATGCATTAAAACCCCGCCGCTTCTTTTCATTGTTTTCTCCTAAATATGCTTAATTTATTTATTGCAGTTTTTTCGTATTATAAAAAAATTTGATTGCATATGCAATACAATATCAAGAATATCTATAATAAAAATCAGCCAAATGGCTGATTTTTATTATTTATGTTTTTTTAGGTTTCTTCTCTTTTATAACACCGATGCGGTAGGCATTTAATAGTTTTGTTAAATCCTCAATGTTAGTTCTAAGTTCCCGCCCAACATCTGTCTGTTTCACCGTAATCCTTTGTGCTGCTGTATCAAAAACAACGAAGGTAGATAAAATATCTTTGTTGAATTTAATTGCATCAGATAATCCGGAAAACGGCTCGTGCGATACCAGCCGAATACCATATGAATTATAAAACAACGTATACCCGGCAATTCCGGTCTTCCCCTGATAAGCACGGCAGAAGCCGCCATCAATCATGATAAGCTTTCCACCACCTTTAACGGGCTCTTCTCCCTGCGTTGTTAATACGGGAATATGGCCGTTAATAATATGCGAATATGCATCCTGTAATCCGAATTCTTTCAAGATCATCTCGCAAACTTCTTTTTTCTCTGTTTGTTCATAATAATTATTTTTCTTTTCTTCCCAAGTTTTCTCGTCATTGAGATACATTCGCTCAAAGGTTGCTATTTTCTCCCTGCCAAACAGAGGAGAATTTTTTCCACACCATAGATACCATAAAAAATCCAAACCTTCCTGTTTTTCGGATGTCATCTCTGAAGAATAATATGTTTTTCGCACAAAACTGTCTGCGTAATCGAAAAATTCCTTTCCTTTCAAAGTGGCGTTACCAATCTGATATTTATAGAGTTCTCCCTTTGGTGTTAGGGGGACACATCCATGAAAAATTAAGTTTCCATTAAAAATTTTATAAATACTTCCCTGAGAAAACAGAAATCGCACATGGCGTTGGAGTTTTTCATTCTGAGTGAACGAGATTCTCAGACGGTCCATGACCTTGCTCTCTTCGCTTGTCAGCTTATACGGATCATTCGGACTAACCGTCGGAAAGTTGAAATCCTTCAACGGATAATTCTTGCCGCAGATATTTACGGTCCTTTTATCAAAATCTATTTTTTCCAACAGCAGCC